>Ga0315274_10007735_pt1 | contig 15540 bp, 15 predicted proteins | sample YL17G02_20_MG_FD_203700 | JGI IMG/M metagenome (GOLD analysis project Ga0315274, IMG submission 203700) | Sediment microbial communities from Yellowstone Lake, YNP, Wyoming, USA - YL17G02_20 | ecosystem: Environmental > Aquatic > Freshwater > Lake > Sediment | place: USA: Wyoming | collected... | reverse complement strand
AAGGATAGTCTTTATACTCCCTCACGTCTGCTGCTGTGTCCAACTTATAAACGTGTTCCTCAGTCTGCTTAAAATAGGCCTCACCATGATAGACGCCAACGTCCATTTCATAATCATAGGACAGATACCAGTCCCAAGAACCCTGCATCGGCTTATCTTCTATCAGGGTCACGTCTTTCCCCGTTGTTCCTTGCGATATTGACATAATCAAGTAGTTGGCAGCAACCCTAAGCGGCATAGCTCCTGCCACATCTATCATCACTGAAGCTCTGCGGGTCGGAGATGTTATTAAGCATTTTGTCCCGTCTTCAGCCACCTCGACCGTCCATGTGTACGGATAGCTGATGGTATACCCACCCTTTTCATTGGTATATGTGGTATAACCAGGCTTACCACAAGCAACAAGCGAACTAATCAGCAAGACAATAAGCCCTAGAAGTAGAAACCAATATCTTCTGTTATTCCTCACTCGAACCTCCTTATGGTGTTACTTCTTAAACAATCTGCTTGATTATACTGCGAAAGAAGCAACCTGTCACCTCCATATCTGAACGGCTCTATATGCCAGCCAGCTCCTAATATCGTATAATTTCTAAGATAAAAACAAGTAAAGGATGCTTTTACATGTCAACCGTTCTATATGAGAAGAAGAGACACATCGCCCATGTCACCATCAATCGCCCCAAAGTGATGAATTATACCAATTCCGAGACAGGGATAGTAATAAAAGAGATATGGCAAGATTTCAAAGAAGTCCCCGAACTCTATGTTGCCATACTGACCGGTGCCGGAAACAAAACATCTTGTGCTGGTTAAGATCTCAAAGAGATGGTGAATGGCTCTGTCTCTATTCCCTGGAAAACGATAGAGGAAGCCAGAGAGCTTGCCTGGAATGGGCCCGGATTCGGCGGCATCACCAGGGATATGGAAATCTGGAAGCCAACCATCGCTGCCATCAACGGTTATTGCATTGCCGGCGGCAATGAAATCACACCTGCCTGCGATATCAGAATCGCTGCAGAACACGCCGAATTCGGGCACCAAGAGGTACGCTGGTGCATGATGCCTGGAGACGGCGGCTGCCAGAGGTTACCCCGGGTCATAGGATTAGGCAGAGCATTGGAGCTAATTCTCACTGGGGAGAGAATCAGTGCCCAGGAGGCTTACTGCATAGGGCTGGTAAACAAGGTGGTGCCGGCTGAACGGCTTATGTCTGAAGCCACTGAAGTAGCGGAGACAATCTGCCAACGCTCCCAGCTCGCAGTTCACGCCTGCAAGGAATCCATCACCCGAGGCATCGGGACACCTCTGAGAGAAGGGCTAGCTTATGAGAACCTGCTGCTCCAGCAGCTGTTTACTACCAATGACCGCCTAGAAGGCTCTCAGGCCTTTGCTGAGAAGAGAGCACCGCGCTGGAAAAACAGGTAAAACTACAAAGCGGTGTGAAAAACTAGCCTAAATAGGTTCGAAATATTCGATGTCATGAATATTTCCCTGGCGCTCATCCCGCCATTTAGCCTTTACCCTCATACCAATCTTAACTTGATCCTTGACCTTTTCAAGATCTGAGAGCTCAACACCGCCGACTAGGTGAGACAATGCGGTATCAGCGCCATCCAAATCTATCAACCCTGCAATGTAAGGAGGCGGCAAAGGCTGCCCTGCAAACTCAAAGGTAATCAATGACCAAGTCTTCACTGTCCCTTTGTCACTTACTTGAACCCACTCTGTTGCATCGACAAAACAGCGGGGGCAAAAACCTCTGGCTGGCACGAGTACACGTTTGCACTTAGGACACTTAGTCCCCATTATCCTCTTATTCTTAAACTCTTCAAAAAATCTGGTAATCACTGGGCCCATTGCCCACCTGTAGGGCAAGGAAATCTTCCCTTCTACAATTCTTGATTCTGCTTTTGCCATCTGTAAAACCTCCCTCTTATAATTCGCTGCTGATAATCATAATGCCGTTGAGCTGATCCATACCTCCCATAGCATGTGCAAGGGCTATCTTGGCTCCTGGTACCTGGCGGTCACCAGCCCTACCAGTTACCTGAATCGCAGCCTCACCAACTCGAATCAGTCCGGTGGCACCTATGGGGTTAGTACATAAAACGCCTCCGGAAGGAGAGCAAGGTAGCTTCCCTCCCCTCAATACAATGCCCTCCTCTACGAGCTTACAACCTTCGCCCCAATCACAAAAGCCAAAGCACTCATAGAAGATAAGTTCCTGATAGGTGAAAGGATTATATACTTCGACAACATCGAGTTCCTTTCTCGGATTCTTAATGCCAGCCATCTTATAAGCTTCGCTGGCTGCAATGATGGCCGATTCCCAGACTACTTTGTCGCTATCGCCAAAGAAGGCCTCATCGCCAGCATAGCCAAGACCCTTCACCCAAGCTGGTTTTTGAGGGAATCTTTTTGCTTTCTCCTTACTAGCAAAGATAACGGCACAAGCTCCGTCCGAGGATGGGCAGACATCCATTAGCCGTGTCGGATAAGCAATGATGCGTGACTTGAGAACATCTTCAACGGTAATCTTCATCCTGATATGAGCATAAGGATTATCCAGGGCATTGTCATGATGGTTTACAGAGATACGTGCTGCAGCTTCTCTTACCCTGCCTTCTGGCAAGTTATACCTGTGAGCGTACTGAACAGCCTGCATGCTGAAAATCCCGGGAGCACCCGGAATGAACGGTCTTTGGAAGAAAGGCTCGGCTACGGTGCTCATAGTCCCTTGAGGGTCACTTTCAAACATCTTTTCAGAACCTACTGCCATTACAACATCAAAGAGTCCTGAAGCTACGTGATAAAAAGCGGAATGCGCAACGGACATGCCTGTGCTACCACAAGTAGCTATATGCATCAATGGCTTACCAAAAGCCTGCATAGCATCTGCTAAGTATAGATGGGCAGCATTTATTCCCTCCATCGCAGAAGGCATGCTGCTATGAACCACCGCCTCTATATCTTCAGGTGAAATTCCAGCGTCATCTAAAGCAGCTCTTACCGCTTCATAAACAAGCTCAACATAACTGACGTCCTCACGACGCCCGTGTTTGGTCTGTCCAGATCCTACAATAGCTACCGCTCTCGCCATTTTACATCACCTCCTATTTACCAAGAATGACCACCGAATGAACCTGTCCGGCAAAGCCATAAGTGGAATGTGCCAGTGCCGTCCTCACACCAGGCACTTGCCTGTCCCCAGCTTTGCCCATTACCTGTAAAGCTGCCTCAGCAATTCTGATAAGTCCTCTGGCTACATACGGATTGCTGGCTAAGACGCCACCAGAGGGATTCACTGGCAGCTCACCATTCATATCAGTAACACCACTATCTATGAGTTTTCCACCTTCGCCCCTTCCACAAAAACCAAGCTGCTCATACCACAGAAGCTCCTGAAAGGAATAAGGTTCACAAATCTCAGCAATGTCTATCTCCTTTCGTGGGTTCTTGATTCCGGCCATATCATAAGCCTTCTTGGCTGCCTTCGACAGCATACCATCAAGCAGGTCACGATCGCCAAGGAATTTATAGTCAACATACCAACCAACACCTTTAATCCACACTGGATTGTTGGTTAGCTTCTTCGCCTTTTCCTCCGAAGCCAGAAGCATAGCGCAGGTACCATCAGAATATGTGGCGCAATCTAATGCCTTTATCGGATGAGCCATAACCTTCGATTTCATCACCTCATCAACAGTAATTTTTCCTTTTTTATGAGCATAAGGATTGTTTAAGGCATTGCCAAGGTTTTTCACTACCACCTTGGCTGCCTGTTCCTCAGTTGCTTTGTATTTATCCATATATAACCTGGCTTGCATAGCCGCTGCAGAGACATCATCAAGTCCGACAGGGCGCTGGAAAAACTGGTCAGCATATAGATTAGTAAGTGTACTTAGGCTCGGAATCTCAGAAGACTTGGTTATAGCATGCACCAAGGCATTGTCAAAGTGCCCGCTCATTACCCTCATCAGTCCATACAAAAAACCTGCGGCACCGTCCTCCGCAGCCTTAGTCGAGTCCTTCAAATAAGAACCTATGGCATCAAAGTAAAAGGTATTAGAACAACTGATACCCTGCCAAAAATCCGAGGAGGAGGAGACGATTGTGCCCAGCCCCTCCCGTTTCATACCGACTTGATTTAATAAATCCTTGGTCACTTCATAACTGACTTCCCGAAGGTTCTCGTTTACAGCACCATCATGCCCTATCTGGGCAACAGCAACAATAGCCACCCTGTTTGCCATGATACAACCTCCTTTATTTTCCAGCCATTAGCATCTAACACTATCGAATAGCAAGGCACTACAGCACCTACCGATTCATTATGCCGACCACCCTCAACCAAAAACATACTATACTTTACTATTATCCAGCTCGTCAAGCCCTTTGCGGCTATATTGACACTATTAGGGTGATAAAGTATCATTATTAGTCGAGTTTTGAGAAATTGCGCCATAATCTTAATTTCTGTAATGACACTTTCTCAAAGCATTAGACCGTTGATTACTACTCATATCAGCATACCAAAATTAATTAAGTAGCTCTTTCATGCTAAAATCTATACTCATCGCCAACCGTGGAGAAATCGCAAGGCGGATAATCAGAACTGCTAAAAGGTTAGGCATTGAGACTGTGGCTATATATTCGGATATAGACGAAACAGCCCTGTTCGTCCAGGAATCAGATAAGGCAGTGAAGGTTGGCAGCGCTAAACCCAAAGATAGCTACCTCAATATTGACAACATTACTGCAATAGCTAAAGAGTTAGGCATAAGCGCCATCCATCCTGGATACGGCTTCTTAGCAGAAAGGTGGGAGTTCGCCCAAAGATGCGAAGAGGAGGGCTTAATATTCATCGGACCAAAGTCTAATGTCATTAACAGTATGGGCGATAAGGCTCGCTCCCGTGAAATTGCCACAAGCTTGGGAATACCTATTCCACCGGGCAGCGGCATATTAAGCAGTGTTGAGGAGGCAAAAGAATGGGCAACCAAGCTCTCCTTTCCAGTCATATTCAAGGCATCAGCTGGAGGCGGCGGCATCGGCATGAGAAAAGTTGAGACCTTCGAAGAAGTGGCAGAAGCCTTCGATGCCGCTACAAACCGAGCTAAATTGGCTTTTGGTGATGACAGGGTTTACATCGAAAAGTATCTAGAGTCGCCACATCATATAGAAATCCAAATACTGGGAGACAGCAAGGGCAATGTGATTACTTTCCCGGAAAGAGAATGCTCGGTACAGAGACGACATCAAAAAGTGATTGAAGAGTCACCTTCCCCCTTCACCACGCCTGAGCTAAGACAAGGAATAAGGCAAGCAGCCAAACGGCTGGCTCAAGAGCTCGGCTACACCAATGCTGGAACTGTAGAGTTCGTCGTTGACAAGCATAGGAATTTCTACTTCCTAGAAATAAACACCAGGCTTCAGGTGGAGCATCCGATCACGGAGATGATCACTGGCTTTGACCTGGTTGAGGAACAAATCAGGATCGCCTCAGGCGAACCTCTATCCATTAAAAAAGATAACCTAAAATGGAATGGTTGGGCTATTGAAGCCCGTATCTATGCTGAGGATTCAGAAAATTTCTACCCATCTCCAGGCAAGATGATCTCTTACATAGAGCCCTCCGGTAAAGGAATACGAGTTGATTCTGGATACAGAGCCGGAGACACGATCAGTCAATTTTACGACCCCTTAATTGCCAAGTTAATCGTTTGGGGCGAAGACAGAGATAAAGCTATAATAAGGATGCAAAAAGCTCTGGATAATTATGAGATCACTGGCATTAAAAATAACATTCCTTTCTTGAAGAAAGCTTTTGATTCCGAAATGTTTAAATCAGGAAACTATAATACGCATTTCATATCGAGGTTAAAGGAGGGAAAAAATGGGTGACGTAATGAGACAGGAGGTTAAAAATCTCTCAGACCTCCGTGAAGAAATCAAGAGGATGGGGGGCGAAGAAGCCGTCAAGAAGCACCATGATAGGGGAAAACTGACTGCCCGAGAGAGGCTTGACCTTCTAATCGAAAAAGAGACATTTGTTGAAGTCGGCATGCTTGGTAGCGAGTTTGGCGTTGATAAGCTTGTCCCTGCTGATGGATGCGTCACCGGCTATGGGAAGCTAAATGACGGGGTTACCCTCAGAGATGTAGCCGTGGCAGCTTACGATTTTACAGTGAGAGGCGGCTCCATGGCAATTGTCAACGAGACTAAGGTGAGCAGAATAAGAGAAATCGCTCTCAAACAAAGGATCCCCATGATATGGCTGGGTGATTCAGGAGGTGCCCGGGTTAGTGGCGGAGGTCTCAGCGGCGAGAGAGTAGCGATGTTTGCTGATTCCGGTTACCTCTTTAAAGAGGAATCGCTGATGTCAGGCATAATCCCGCAAATCGCGGCTATGATGGGCCCCGGATATGCTGGCACTGCTTACATACCCGGCCTCTCCGATTTCGTGCCCATGGTTAAAGGAACGAGTTTTATGGGCCTAGGTGGCCCAGCGTTGGTGGAAATGGTGATTCGAGAAAAACTTACTGAGGACCAGCTCGGGGGCTCTAAAGTTCACTGCGAGATAAGCGGCTGCGGGGATTTAGAAGTAGAGTCAGACGAAGAGTGTATTAAGGCAATAAAGCAATATCTATCTTTTTTCCCACAAAATTGCGACCAGAAACCGCCGCGAAAGGAGTGGTCAGGAGACCCCACGGCTTTGATTGACGACGGTATATTAGATGTTATCCCAGATAGTCCAAGGGAAGCCTATGACATGCATGAACTAATAAAATATATGGTGGACGACCGCTATTTTTTTGAAATGAAACCAAAATGGGGAAGGAATATTATTGTTGCGTTCGGGAGGATAGCTGGCTATTCGATTGGTATTGTGGCAAATAACCCCATGTTTTACGGTGGTGTCATTGACATAGATGCTGCTGATAAGGCAGCCCGTTTTATCTGGCTCTGCGATGCTTTCAATGTCCCGCTTCTTTTTCTTTCCGATGTCCCTGGCTTTATGGTCGGGTCCAAAGCCGAGAAATCAGGGATTATAAGACACGGAGCCAAGATGATTCACGCCGTGGCTGAAGCTACGGTTCCCAAATTTACCCTAATCGTCAGAAAATCCTACGGCGCCGGCTATTACGCTATGTGCGGCCGGTCTTTTGACCCCGACCTGCTGATTGCCTACCCTGGCGCAGAGATATCAGTTATGGGCTCCGAGGGCATGGTATCCATTTTCGCCAGAAAACAGCTGGCCGAAGCTGAAAATCCACAGGAGATGGTTGAGCGGCTGGCCGACGAAATAAGACCGCAGATTAATATCTTTAAGACCGCTAAGCTTGGCATTGTTGATGATGTTATTGATCCAAGAGAGACTAGAAAGGTCTTAATCAGAGCTCTTGAATTCACCAAGGATAAGAAGATATTCAGACATCCCAGAAAGCATGGCGTCTACCCCGTTTAAGGAGGTCTCGAATGTACCAGACTATAACAATCGAAGTAAAAGACAAAGTGGCCACAATCACGCTATCCCGAGAAGAGAGGAGAAATGCCATCTCATCAACAATGATGACTGAACTTCTTGACGCCATAAAGAAATATGACGATGACCCAAACGTGCTCGCTATCGTGCTAACTGGAGCCGGCAGCAAAGTTTTTTGCGCCGGGGCTGATTTTGGAGAGTCTATGGGTGCCACAGCAAGCTTCCTTGACCGCCATGAAGAGCAAAGGAAGTTCGCTGAGCTTTTCAAAATAATTAAGGGATTGAAGAAACCTTTGCTCGGCCGGATTAACGGTCATGCTCTGGGTGGCGGACTTGGTCTGGCTTGTGCTTGTGACATAGTAATTGCGGCTGACGACTGCCGCTTTGGCACACCGGAAATAAACGTTGGGCTGTTCCCCTACGTGATTATGGCAACCTTGCTTCGGTTCACTTCAGCCCCGAAACGGCTACTAGAAATGATGCTAACCGGTGAAAGAGTTGATGCCAAAGAAGCACAACAACTCGGCCTGGTGAATTATGCTGTACCCAGAGAGCAACTTGATGCAAAAGTTGATGAGATTGCCAAGAAGATAGTCAATAAAAGCCCAGCTATTCTGAGACTTGGCAGAAGGGCTTTTTATACCATGCGAGATATGGAATATGAAAAGGCGCTAGAATATTTGACGTCCATGCTGGCAATCAATACTATGACTGAAGACGTAGCTGAGGGCATCGCTGCCTTTCTTGAGAAGCGGGAACCAGTATGGAAAGGAAAATGAAAGAGAGGAGCAACCATGAGTTTAGAAGATAAAGTAGTAATAACTGCCGCCTTGACCGGAGTCGCAGCCAACAGAGACCAATGTAAATGGATCCCTTATACCCCCCAAGAGATCGGTGAAGAAGCGCTAAATGCATACAATGCAGGAGCTTCAATAGTACATATCCATGGTAGGGAATATGATGGCAGACCATCCTGGAGGGTGGAGATTTTTCGGGAGATTATGCAGGAGGTCAGGAAAAAGTGCCCTATCATAATAAACTTTTCCACTGGGGCTGTGGGCGTAGATAAGGATACAAGAATGGCTCATATTCGTGAACTGAAACCGGAAATTGCGGCGTTAAACATGGGGACAATGAATTATGCCAAATATAGCCAAAGACGTAAAAACTTCGTCTTCTCCGTGGTTTTCCAGAATCCGTTTGATGATATAATGTTCTTTTTGGATACCATGAACCAAAATGGCGTGAAGCCAGAATGCGAATGCTTCGACCTCGGACATTTAGAGAGTATTTTCCCGTTAATGGATATGGGATTGCTTAAGAATTTTCAAGTAAGCCTGGTTATGGGAGTGGTCGGTGGCATGGCTGCCACGGCCAGAAATCTGGCTCACCTGGCCACTGTAGTTCCTTCCGGTATAGCCTGGCAAGTCATCGGTATCAGCCAAGACCAGTGGCTCTTAATAGCTACAGCTTTGGCTCTGGGCGGGAATGTCAGAGTTGGTCTCGAAGATAATTTTTATTTATCGCCCGACGTAATGGGAGAAGGGAACGGGCCACTTGTAGAAAAAGCAGTACGAATGGCGCGAGACATCGGCAGGGAACCAGCAACGGTGGAAGAAGCTAAAAACATTCTGGGGTTGGCTGAAATAAAGGGCAAAGATTAAGTAACTGAGTTAAGCCAGCCATGACAGAAGTACTTTCACCTATTACAGGCAGTGTCTGGAAGATTGTGGTAGAAGTCGGTGCGATAATGAATGAGGGCGAAACTATTGTCATCTTGGAATCCATGAAAATGGAAATCAGAGTAAAGTCACCCCATAATGGGAAAGTGGTGGAAATCAGAGTAAAAGAAGGTGATTCCATTTTAGAAGATGGTGTTATCGCCATCATCGAGCAGTGATTGCCTTAATTTCGAGCTCGGAGGGTAAATAGTATGGACTTTAGATTTACCGAAGAAGAGGTATCATTTAGGGAAGAGGTTCGCCAATGGCTTAAGCAAGAGATTCCGCAGAGGTGGACTGAACTTGATCCTGGGATTTGGGAAGAAACTGAGGAGTCTTGGGCACTTTCACGAGAGTTCCAGCGCAAACTGGGCCACAAGGGTTGGCTGGCACCAGCATATCCTAAGGAGTACGGCGGCTTGGAATTAAGCCACATGAAACGGCTCATTCTTGCCGAAGAATTGGCTTACAATAGAGCACCGATAAGCATAGAGGTAGAAATCACAGTAAACTGGGTGGCTCCCACCATCATCCTCTTTGGAACTGAGAAGCAAAAGAAAGACTATGTAACTAGGGTGGCAAAGGGTGATATAATCTTCTGCCTCGGCTATAGTGAACCAAATGCTGGCTCAGACCTTGCCGCGCTTCAGACACGCGCCGTAGAAGTTGGCGACGAATATGTGATTAACGGCCAGAAAATATGGTGCAGTTACGGCCACCTCGCTGACTATTGCTGGCTCGCTGCCAGAACCGACCCTGATGTTCCCAAGCATAAGGGAGTCAGCATGTTCGTCGTCGACATGAAGACACCAGGAATTACCGTACGCCCTCTGATAAACGTCCTGAATCGCCACTCTTTTAACGAAGTTTTCTTCGATGATGTACGTATCCCCAAGGAAAACCTGGTAGGGCAGAAAAACAATGGTTGGTACCAACTGGTGATCGCCCTAGACTTTGAACGCTCCTCCATTGGTGGGCCTGCTGCAAACCAACGGCTCATCGAAGAATTAGTCCACTACGCCAAAGAAACCAAGCGAAATGGAGAGCCCCTTGCCGATGACCCGCTGATCAGGAATGAGCTGGCAAATGTAGCAGTGGAGAATGAAGTTGCTCGCATGGTCTGCTATCGCATCGCCTGGATGTACAGCAAGGGGCTTCACCCCAGCTATGAGTCTTCTATGTCAATGGTTTTTGCCAGCGAAGTATTTAGACACATGGCTAACGTAGGAATGCGCATTCTGGGGCACTATGGGGAATTGGACAGGGATTCTAAATGGACTATCATGAACGCAAGGATAATGCGAATGTGTTTAAACTCGCTCTCCATAGGCGTCGGTGGCGGCTCAAACGAGATTCAACGCAACATTATCGCTATGAGAGGATTAGGATTGCCACGCCAGTGAGTTTTGCCAAATCTGAGTTTAAACAAAGTTTTTAAGAAAGGAAAGTTATGGATTTCAGATTTAGCGAAAAAGAAGAGGCTTTTCGAAGAGAGGTCGAGGATTTCATAAAGAAGGAACTTCCTGCTGACTGGACTGAGAAGAATATCTATTGGCCTGGAGGATACGGCACTTTGACAGAATTCGAAGTGGTCAACCCACAAATCGAACGATTCAGACGTGGTTTAGCTGAAAAGGGCTGGCTTACCATCTCATGGCCCAAAGAATATGGTGGAGCCGGACGGACCAACATTGAGCAGGCCATCTTCCACGAACGTATAAGTTACTACAGGGCACCTGCTGGAGAAGTGGCTACGGAAATCGGCGGGCCCACTATTATGCTCTTTGGCAGCGAGGAAATGAGAAGGGAATGGCTACCTAGGATAGCCAAAGGGGAAACAAGGTTCTGGCTGGCCTACAGCGAACCCAATGCTGGCTCCGACCTTGCCTCCCTACAGACCAGAGCAGTAGATGATGGCGATGACCTTATTATCAATGGCCAGAAAACTTGGAGCACTGCTGCCCACGTGTCACATTATGCCTGGATGGTAGTCAGGACAGACCCCACTGCCCCACCACATAAAGGCATTACGCTACTCATTGTAGATAATAACTCACCAGGTGTTACCATTCGCCCCTTGATAAACATCTGTGGCTTCCATTCGTTCAACGAAGTGTTTTTCGATAATGTACGGGTTCCTAAGAAGAACATCGTCGGCGAGAGAAACAAAGGCTGGTACTATCTGATGGTAGCCCTAGACTTCGAGAGGCTTGTGATCCCCATGGGGGGCTTCAGGCGAACCTTCGAAGAAATAACCCAATATGCCAAAGAGACAAAACACAATGGTCAGCCTCTAAGCCATGAGCCTTTAATAAGGAATAAACTAGCTGAGATAGCAATCCAAATTGAAGTAGCTTACATGTTCTTCTGGCAAACAGCCTGGATGCTCGATAAAGGGCTTGTCCCGAATATCGAGGCATCAGTGCTGAAGCTGGTTACCACCGAGCTAAGCCAGAAGCTGGCCAATGCCGGGATGCAGGTTATGGGACATTATGGTCAACTGGAAAGGAATTCCAAGTGGTCACCTTTGAGAGGAAGAGTTTCCGCTGGCTACTTAGATTGCATCTCCGCTCTCGTTGGTGCCGGCACTTCTGAAATTCAGCGCACCATCATCGCTTTGAGAGGACTTGGGTTGCCCCGGGGATAGATAAGCCTGAAGAAGATTATGTAAACCTGTATAGATAGGAGGAATAAAATGGAACTTGGTCTGACTGAAGAACAGGAAATGCTGAAGACATCAGCCCGTGACTTTCTGGAAAAGGAATGCCCAAAACAACTGGTCAGGCAATTAGACGAGAGTGACAAGGGGTATTCCCCGGAACTATGGCGAAAGATGGCAGAACTAGGCTGGATGGGGCTGGTATTTCCTGAGAAATATGGTGGCAGTGGTGGCAGCTTCCTGGACTTGATAGTCCTGCTTGAGGCGATGGGATACAACATCCTGCCTGGCCCATTTCTTTCAACCGTAGTTCTCGGTGGCCTAACCATCTTAGCAGCCGGAAGTGAGGAACAAAAGAAGGAATTCCTGCCTAAAGTTGCCAATGGGGAGACGATTCTCACCCTTGCATTAACTGAGCCCAGTGCTGACTATAACGCAGCATCAATTAAGACCAAGGCTACAGCACGTAACGATGGATATGTTATCAATGGCACCAAGCTTTTTGTCCCTGATGCTAACGTTGCCGACTACATATTATGTGTGGCTAGAACAAAAGAAGGGAAGAACCCAGAAGACGGAGTTGCCGTTTTCCTGGTCGATGCCAAAAGCCCGGGAGTCAAATGCACCCTCCTCAAGACCCTGGCTCGGGACAAACAATGTGAAATTATCTTCGACAATGTGACTGTACCAAAGAAGAACATACTGGGAAAGCCTGATCAAGGCTGGCCAATAGTGGAAGGGGCTATCCAGAAAGCAACAGTGGCAAAATGCGCTGAGATGGTCGGTGGCGCTCAAGCCGCGCTAGAGATGGCTGTCAAATATGCCAAGGAAAGAGTTCAGTTCGGTAGACCTATTGGCAGTTTCCAAGCCATCCAGCACTACTGTGCCAACATGGTAACAAATGTTGACGGTTCACGGTTCATTGCCTATAAGGCAGCTTGGGAGGTAAGCGAGGGACTTCCAGCCACCATGGATGTGGCTATAGCTAAAGCCTGGACCAGCGAAGCCTATGGGCGAGTTACCCTCTTAGCACACCAGATATTCGGGGCCATTGGTTTTACCATGGACCACGATATCCACCTCTACTATAGGCGGGCGAAGGCTGGTGAGATAATGTTTGGCGATGGTGATTTCCAACGTGCTATCGTGGCCAACGAGTTAGGACTCTAATTTAACCTGTCATTGCGAGCCCTTCGCTTTCCGTCATTCTGAGCCTAGCGAAGAATCTCACACAGCTCAGGGTAAACTCCACGAATCAAATATGATGGGATTGCTTCGGGGCTTACGCCCCTCGCAATGACAATTAGAGATTACAATCCTTTACCAGTTTACTTTATCCAGGCCTTTGAGCCCCAAAATCTGCCTGGCCTCATCGGGAGTAGCTGGCTCCAGTCCCAATTCCCGAGCTATGCGCACTATTTTCTCCACCTGGTCGGCATTGCTCTTTGCCAAGACGCCTTTACCTGCGTACAAGCTATCTTCCATGCCAACCCGGGCATTACCACCCATCACCAGAGACATGGTGCACATCGGTAACTGATGACGCCCAGCAGCACATACTGACCAGACAAAATCGCCGACTGTCTCGCGAGCGCTATTTAACAAGAACAACAAATTATTTGGTGACGCCGGTATACTGCCTAGAATACCCAGGACAAACTGAAGATAAACAGGTTTCTTGAGATATCCTCTCTGTATCATAAAGGCAACATTATTGATCATGCCGGCATCGTATATTTCAAGCTCCGGTTTTGTCTCATTTTCGCTGAAAGCCTGGCTGAATTCGCGCAATGTCTTAAAAGTATTAGGGAAAATGTAATCCCAAGTGCTTTCCAAATATGCCTTCTCCCAGGGAAATTTGAACTCTCTAACCGCCTCTGCTATGGGAAACAGACCGAAATTGATCGAGCCGAAATTAAATGATGCTAGTTCTGGCTTAAAGGTTGTTACTGCTTTCACACGCTCCGCTGTGGTCATACCTACACCACCCCCAGTACTCAAGCAAAGAACCATATTGCACTTACTCTTTACCTTGGTTACCACCTCCCGGAATAACTCCATGTCAGAACTCGGCTGTCCGGTTTCCGGGTTGCGCACATGGATATGGGCTACAGCTCCACCAGCTTCATACACTCTTACCGCCTCATCAGCAATCTGCTGAGGTGTTATCGGTAAATACGGAGACATACTGGGAACATGGATGCTACCAGTAATAGCCGCAGTAACTATAACCTTATCCATAAATCCCTCCCCCTATCTTAATCCTTAACGTCATTGCGAGGAGCATGGCGCCGAAGCAATCCCATGATAAGCATTAGATTGCTTCGCGGAGTTTATCCTGAGTAGATCCTTCGGTCGCTTCGCTCTCTCAGGATGACAAAAACGAAGGGCTCCCCCCGAATGACAGAAAGCGAAGGGCTCGCAATGACAGAAAAGTGTGCTGGCAAATCACGCCAGCCACCGCTTCCGCCTCTTGTAGTGCTTCACCTCGCGGTAGCTTCTCCTTTGCCCCACTTTACTCAGCCCCAGGTAAAACTCCTTTATATCCTCATTGTCTCGTAGCTTCTCAGCCGGCCCATCCATAACCACTCTACCATTTTCCATCACATAGCCGTAATCAGCTAGTTCTAGTGCTGCCTTGGCATTTTGCTCTACCAATAAAATGGATGTTTTCTCCTCAGTGTTGATTCTTTTTACTATATCGAAGATTTCTCTCACCAGTATTGGACTTAGTCCCAGAGACGGCTCATCTAGAAGCATTAGCTTCGGACGCGCCATGAGCCCCCGCCCCATCACCACCATTTGCCTCTCACCCCCGGAAAGGTAACCAGTTGTGGCATGACGAAGGTCTTTAAGCTTCGGGAAATAGTCATAAACCATGTCCAAATCTTTACGTACTGCTGCAGCGTCGCTCCGGGTATATGCACCTACCTTCAAGTCCTCTTCCACGCTAAGGTGCTCAAACATGGGCCGCCCTTCCAGAACTTGGACAATGCCCAGTTTGACCACCTCTTCAGGTGGCACCCTGTCTATTCTTTTTCCATCGTACTCAATGCTACCATCAGTAACCTCACCCTCCTCAGTGTAGAGTAATCCTGAAATTGCCTTGAGCGTGGTTGTTTTGCCGGCACCGTTAGCACCAAGCAAGCTCACAATCTTCCCCTCCGGCACTTCCAGAGACACCCCCTTCAGCACCAGTATAACATTGAGATAAATGACTTCAATACTGTTTAGCTTTAGCATAGTTGGCCCCCTTTCGTCAGCACTCTTGTAACCAAAACAGGAGAAACTCCCGTCGTCATTACAATTCTTTGAGTCTACGACATTAGCTTCTCACTCCCCAAATGTTTGCGCCAAACTCCACACGAAGCTTCATTAAGCAACTCTACATTACCGAGGTAAAAGGAGAAGCCCGCCTTCTCAGGAAGGCTTCCCCTTTTGTTAACCGCTCGCTTAGCTTTCTACCTCGCTCAGATATATTACTCGCTACTTCTTGAATTGCAGAGTCTTGGCTATCTCCGAGAACTTGGCTTCATCGTAAGGAACAAGCAGCTCCACGGTGCCTACTGTAGCTAGAATCCACTTGTTACCCTTCTGCACACCTAAGGCAAAACCCTTGGCTCCATATCCCTTTAATGTTCCTTCGAATACTGCCGTGGACGCTTTAGTAC
>Ga0315274_10007734_pt1 | contig 15541 bp, 14 predicted proteins | sample YL17G02_20_MG_FD_203700 | JGI IMG/M metagenome (GOLD analysis project Ga0315274, IMG submission 203700) | Sediment microbial communities from Yellowstone Lake, YNP, Wyoming, USA - YL17G02_20 | ecosystem: Environmental > Aquatic > Freshwater > Lake > Sediment | place: USA: Wyoming | collected... | reverse complement strand
AGGTGTTCTTTCGTTCCGCTGGTCGTCGTCTTCCTCTGTCTGTTGTTCTGCCCCGCCTCGTATCCGGCGGCAGGGCAGGTGACGATCGTCGAGCCCCCACGGGCTGAATTGCCCGAACATTTGGCCGCCAGGGAGATTCGACGTTACCTCTACCTGCGGACGGATGCCCTGGTGTCCATCGCCCCGAATGGCAGTCGGCTGCCGTCAAGTGGGGACCTGATCGTCGTTGGGCACAACGGGCGACCTCTCATCAAAAGGGTGGTCCGGAATGATGCTCAATTGGCCAGGTCGGTTGCGTCGCTCAGGCCTGAGCAGTACCTGCTGAAGACCGTTTCCCTTGGCGATGCGGGCAGGCGCAAAGTCCTGCTCGTCGTCGGCGGTGATCCGGTCGGCACGCTCTACGGCGTGTATCGGCTGGCGGAGCACTTCGGCGTGCGCTTCTATCTTCATGGCGACGTGGTGCCGGATGAGAGGATCGCTCTGGCGTTGCCGCAGTTGGAGGATCGGGGCGAGCCGCTGTTCAAGACTCGCGGCATCCAGCCTTTCCACGATTTCCCCGAGGGACCCGACTGGTGGAATACCGACGACTACAAGGCGATCATCGCCCAGCTTCCCAAGCTGCGGATGAATTTCTTCGGGCTGCACACGTATCCGCAGGGCGGGGTGGGCCCGGAGCCCACCGTCTGGATCGGGTTGAAGGAGGACGTCAATTCTGACGGTACGGTTCGATTCAGCTCGCCTTCGAGCTATCAGAACACGCTTCGCGGCAACTGGGGCTACGCGGCCCGCAAGACCGGCGATTTCTCTTTCGGCGCCGCCCAGTTGTTCGAGCGTGACGATTATGGCCCGGAGGTGATGCTCGGCGCGATGCCCTGGCCGACGGCGCCCGAAGACAGGAACGCCGTCTTCGACCGTACGGGCGAGATGCTCGGGCAAGCGTTCGAATATGCACACACCCTCGGCGTGCGGACGTGCGTGGGAACGGAGACGCCGCTGATCATCCCGGATGCCGTCAAGGAGCGAATCAAGAGCATGGGCAAGGATCCCGCCGATTCGGCCGTGGTTCGCGAGGTGTATGAGGGGATGTTTCAGCGAATCGCGAAGGTATACCCGCTGGATTACTATTGGTTCTGGACGCCCGAGTCGTGGACGTGGGGCAATCCGAAGGATGAGGAGATCGAGGCGACGGTGGCGGATTTCAAGGCGGCCATCGAGGCTGTGAGAAATACGGAAGCGCCGTTCACGCTCGCCACGTGCGGCTGGGTGCTCGGCCCGCCGAAGGATCGAGCGCTGTTCGACAACTTCCTGCCCAAGGACATGCCGATGAGCTGCATCAACCGCCAAGTCGGCTTCTCGCCGGTGGAGGCGGGTTTTGCGCGCGTGAAGGGGCGTCCCACGTGGGCCATCCCGTGGCTGGAGGACGATCCGGCGTTGCTGATTCCGCAGCTCTGGGTGGGTCGAATGCGGCGGGATGCCGCCGATGCCCTGGCCTACGGTTGCTCCGGCCTGCTCGGGATTCACTGGCGCACGCGAATCCTCGGTCCCAATGTCTCAGCCCTGGCCAAGGCCGCCTGGGAGCAGAAGCCTTGGAACCCGTACTTCGGCAAAGAGATGCCAGTCCCCGACTCGAAGAACACGGAAGGGCGGGAGGGTGGCAATGTCGCTGCGTTCCCCAACAACGCCATCGCCGATACGGAGCAGGATGCTCTGTACCAGACGGTCACTTACGATATGAAGGCGTATCGGCTCAAGGTGCCGAATGGGACATACGCCGTACGGTTGCAGTTCTGCGAGCCGCACTACACCGAGGCGGGCAAACGCGTCTTCGGCGTGACCCTGCAGGGCCGCAAGGTGATCGACAAACTCGATGTCTTCGCCGCCGTGGGCCAAAACCGCGAGCTGGATCGCTCCTTCTCAGATGTCACGGTCTCCGATGGCATGCTCGAGATCCAGTTCGACAGTATCGTCGAGTATCCGTGCCTTGCCGCCTTCACGGTGGAAGGGCAGGGTGTCACTCGCAAGATCAATTGCGGTGGGCCTGCTGTGGAGGGCTACGAAGCCGATATGGCCCGCTCGGATGAAGACAGCCGCCCTCGCGATCTGCCCACACAGGACTTCTACCGCGACTGGGCCGAGGCCGAATTCGGGGACGAGGTGGCCGGGGTGGTCGCCGCGATTTTCGTAAGGCTGGACGGTGGGCCGGACATGGGAATGGGCAGGCAGCGTGACGCGTACCTGCCCAGGCCATCCACATGGGTGGACGGTCCCGGCGGAATCCAGCCCGACAAGCGGCCTTGGGGCGAGGTCGAAAAGGAGTATGCTTTTGTCGACGATATGGCGGCGCTGCGTCCGAAGGTCAAGGGCGCCGGCAACCTCGAACGCTTTGACTTCTGGCTCAACAGCTTCCGCTATCTCAAGGCGGCGGGGCGAGTGAATTGCACCTGGGCACGATTCAATGCGGCCATGGAGGAGATCAAGAAGGAGAGCGACCCCGGCAAACAGAAGGGACTCGCCCGCGGAACGGCCCTGCCGATCCGGCAGGAGTTGATCGGACAGGTCGCCGACGCGCATCAATTCCTGCTGTCCGCGATCACGACCACCGGGGGCATGGGCACTGTGGCAAACTGGCAGCAGCACCTGTTGCCGAATCTGCTCATCAAGCCCGGCGAGGAATTGGCCAAGATTCTCGGCGAGAATCTGCCGGAAGACGCATGCCTGCCGACCTCCTACGACGGGCCGGCGCGCATGATCGTGCCGACGGCGAGGACGAGTTTGATGACGGGGGAGGACCTGCGGCTGAGAGTAATTGTCCTTGGCCGGGAAAGGCCTGAGAAGGGCGCCTTACATTGGCGGCCGCTCGGCACAGGCGAATTCAAAACCGTGGCCCTGCGGCATGTCGCCCGCAGCGTGTACTCGGCGTACATCCCTGCAAGCCGAATCGGGCACAATGACATTGAGTACTACGTGCAGGCATCGGTCGGCGCGAGCACGGTGCGGTTCCCGGCGACAGCCCCCGCGATGAACCAGACGGTGGTTATGCAGGAGAAGTAACAAAACTAATAGACGGACCGCAGGCCCTTTTCACTGATCTTGCCGGCGAGCTCCTTGAGGTCCTTGAGCAGAACGTTCAGTTGAAACGTGGTTTCGACGAGGCTTTCGTAGAGTCGGGCGTCGTTGATCAGCTTGCCGGCGGTGCCGTCGCCGGCGTTGATCTTCTCCATGGCCAGCCGCAACTGCGACATGGCTTGGCCGATCTCGGCGCTGGTGTCGACCAGGGAAGCGACCAGCCGCTCCGCCTTGCCATCGACGCTCTTGAGGGTCTCGGTTCCCGTCGAGGCGAGCTGGCGGATATCATCGATCACCTTGCGGGCGTTCTCCATCGTCTCTGTGGCCTTCGCCATCGCGACGGCGACATTGTGAGAGGCTTCGGTGAAGTTGGCCAGCGTCGCCTTGATATTCCGCTTGTTGTTGGGGTCGCCGAGGATGTCGTTGGCGTTGCCGATGAACGCATTGATGCCCTCGATGAGCTTGTCCAGCTTCTGCTGGCTTTCCTCCGGGAAGAACTCGCTGGTCATGCCGGTGGAGCCCTGGAGGTCCATCCCTTCGGCCAGGACGGCGGGGGCCGGCAGCTTGTTGGGATCGATGTCCAGCGCGATGTAACTGCTGCCGAGCCCGCGGGTCATCAGCTTGACTCGGACCGTCGAGGGGATGTCCGTGTACTGCTTGTTGATGCTCAGTGTGCACTGCGTTTGATGGTACTTCTGCCCGGTCTGGAGGTTGTCGAGGATTCTGGGGGGCTTGACATCAGTGACACGGCCGATCTGATACCCGCAGAACCGCACGGGGGTATCCTTCTCCACGCCGGGAGCGGCGGGGAACCGCACGTAGACCTGGAACGAACGTATCCGGCTGACGGCTGTGGGCAGGTCCCCGAACTTGAGGATCATCCAGCCCAATGCCGCCAGCCCGACGATCACGAAGATCCCCACAGTCACGTCGCGCCGCCGTTGTGCGGTTTCGTAATCACTCACGCCTGTTTCCTTTCACATGCGCCCTTCCAGGAACAGCTCTCGGATGGCTCGCAGCGGGTAGCCGCTCTCGTTGAGCCTCTTGATCAGCCGGATTCGCTCGACGGCCTTGGCATCGAACGATCGTCGGCCGCTCGTCGTTACCTGTGTAGGCTCCAACAGCCCAACCATCAGGTAATATTGCAGAGACTGCCGCGAAACGCCAGCTTTTTCGGCCGCCTGTCCTATGGAGATCAACGGGTTCTCTTCGTTCTGCGCCATCGGTGCTTCGTTCTTATTCTCAAGGATCGGACCTGCCGCCGCCCTCGATGCCCATATCGAAGAGCACCTTCAGGAGCGACAGGAAGGCCTGTTGGATTCGGTCCAGGGTCACGGATTTCAGAACCACCGTCTCCTCCGGGCGTTTCAACCGGCGGGAGAGCGACGGGGATATCATCAGCACGTAATCGAATGATTGCGGGACGTGGTCCTGGTTCTGCCGGAATGCCTCCCGCAGCAGCCGCTTCAGGCGGTTTCGGACGACGGCCTGACCGGAGGATTTGCCGACGGAGATCCCCAGGCGTGGGTAGCCGCAGTCGTTCTCGGCGGCGTACAGGGTCAGCACGCTGTTGCCCGCCCGTCGACCGTGGTCCAGGACGGCCTTGAACTGCACGTTGCTCACGAGCCTGCGCTTTTTCGGAAAGGCCAGTCGTTTCACGCTGCGCTCCTGGCCAACTTGTCCATAGAGTTCTGCAAAATGGAGATTAGGCTTATACCATTCAAGGAAATCGGTTTTGGGATTTCCTTAAACAATCCGCGCCCCTGCTTGGGCGTCCATTATATACAGTTTCGGATGGGACAACCCGGAAGACGAGTTTTCCTTCCGTAAACAAGTATCGTCTCCATTTTGCAGAAGTGCGGTTGTTCTTTACCGGTCCTCAGCAGACAGCGCTTATGATTTTGCGGACTCTCCGATCCTCCGCAGCAGCCGCAATCGCTCATTCTCGTGCGACCGCTCGAGGGGGGACAGGGCGGCGCTGGGCACGTTCCTGGCCGTGCGCTCGATCACCGCTTCGAGCCGATCCGGCTTGAGATCCTGCAGGGCCAGGGCGTCATACGCCACGACCATGACCGAATTGGAAGCGATCAGGGCAAACCCGCCGTCGATGAAGAAGGAAACGTCGCCTTCGGACGGTCCCTTGTACTGATCGTCAGACATGACGGTCACTCTCATGACGCCCAGCCCGAGCTGGCACAACATGGACATGTGATTGTACAGGATGCCGATTTGTCCGTCGTGAGCCGGAAGGACGACCGACGTGGTCCGGCAATCCAGGAGCTTGCCCATCGGGTCGATCAGGTTGCAGTGGAACGTTTTCTGTTCGGCGTTGTCCATGGCTCAAACGTTACCTCTGCAAGAGCGTTTTTGCCTTTTGTGCCGCCTCTTCGACGGAGCCGACGTACATGAAGGCTTCCTCGGGTAACTGGTCCCACCGGCCCTCGCAAATCTGTTTGCAGCTCTCGACGCTGTCGGCGACGGTGACATATTTGCCTTCCAGGCCGGTGAACTGGCGGGTCACAAAGAACGGCTGGGAGAAGAACCGCTCCAGTCTTCGGGCCCGTGCCACGGTGGTCTGGTCCTGCTTGCTCAACTCGTCGATGCCGAGAATGGCGATGATGTCCTGCAGCTCGTTGTACCGCTGCAGATAGCCGAGCACGGTCTGTGCGACATCGTAGTGCCCGCGGCCGACGATGTTCGGGTCGAGAATGCGTGAGGTGCTCTCCAGTGGATCGACGGCCGGGTAGATGCCCTTCTGAGTGATGGCTCGCTTGAGCACGACGAAGGAATCCAGGTGTCCGAACGTCGTCGCCGGCGCAGGGTCGGTCAGGTCGTCCGCCGGCACGTAAACCGCCTGCACGGAGGTGATGGAGCCGGTCTTGGTGGACGCGATGCGCTCCTGGAGCTGGCCCATTTCCGTGGCCAGCGTCGGTTGATACCCGACGGCGGAGGGGATTCGGCCCAGCAGAGCCGAGACTTCCGAGCCTGCTTGGGCGAAGCGGAAGATGTTGTCGATGAACAACAGGATGTCGCCGATGCCGCTGTCGCGGAAGTACTCGGCGATGGTCATGGCGGCCAAGCCGACTCGCAGTCTTGCTCCCGGCGGCTCGTTCATCTGGCCGAACACCAGCGTGGTGTGGGCCAGAACCGTATCATTGGTCTCCGGAATGGTCGTCCGCTGCATTTCAAGCCACAGATCGTTTCCTTCCCTCGTCCGCTCGCCAACGCCGGCAAAGACGGAATAGCCGCCGTGCCGCGTGGCGATTCTCGCAATGAGCTCCTGGATGACCACCGTCTTTCCGACGCCGGCCCCGCCGAAGAGCCCCGTCTTGCCGCCTCGCACGAACGGGCAGAGAAGATCGACGACTTTGATGCCCGTCTCGAACATCTCGCTTTGGGCCGTGAGGTCGATGAGCTTGGGCGGCTCGTGATGGATCGATCTCCTCGTTTTGGCGTCGATGGGGCCCAGGTCGTCGATGGGCTCGCCGAAGAGATTGATGACCCTTCCCAGCGTCTCTGTTCCCACCTCCACCGTGAGAGGGCCGCCGGTATCGACCACATCCAGGGCGCGGCGCAGACCCAGCGTGCTGCCCAGCGCGATGGCCCGGACCCGGCCGCCGCCGAGATGCTGCTGCACCTCGCCGCGGAGCCTCCTCGTCTTGCCCGCGAACTCGAACGTGATCTCGAGCGCGTTGAAGATGGCCGGCACCCGTTCCGGCGCGAACTTCGCATCGAAGACACTGCCAATGACCTGTATCAGTTTTCCAACGTTCATTCCAAGGCCCCCATTCCGCCGACGATGTCCAGCAATTCGGAGGTGATCTGAGTCTGACGAGCGCGGTTGTAGTCCTGGGTAAGCTGCTTGATCATATCTTCAGCATTGTCCGTCGCGTTTCTCATGGCGATCATTCTCGCCAGGTGCTCGCTCAGGACGGCGTCCAGGAAACAGCTCCGGATCGCATAATGCACGAGCATTCGAGCCAATCCCTCGATGATCTCATGGGGGGCGGGCGACAGGTAGAAATCTTCGAAAGTGAGGTCCCACGGCCAGATGACATGAGCTCGCGTAGTCAGGTCGTCCACCATCTCCAGCAGCGGCAGGATGGTCAGCGTCTGGGCCTGCTGGCTCGAAGCCGAGTAGAACCGTTTATAGATGATGCCGATGTAGTCGAGTTCCCCGGCCATATATTGGCTGACGAAGTCCTCGGCGATCGTGCGGACCTGCGGATCGCTCGGCATCTCGTCGAGATCGGTGTAGACCTTGGTCAACAGGATGCCGTGGTAGGACAGGACCCCTTCGAGCCGGCTGCGCGGCACGTAGATGTCCAGTTGCCTGCCGCAGGCCCGGGCCTGCTCGATGTGCACCTCGAGCAGATGGTAGATATCGGAGTTGTAGGAGCCGCAAAGACCCTTGCGCGAGCCGATGGCCAGGACGGCCGTCCTGCCCGAGGCGTTCTCGTGCAGCAGGGGATGATCGATGGGCCGCTCGGGAGTGGCCAGCAGGTAGGCGATTCGCGCCAGGGCATCGCGGTACTCCCCGGTCAGGGCCCATCGCCCGGAGTACGCCTTGTACCGGGCCGACGAGATCATCTCCAGCGTCCGGGTCATTCGCGCGATGCTGTCTACCGCCTTGCGGCGCAGGAATATCTGTCGAATCGATGCCATGGGGTTAGGGGTGCGTTTCCTTGTATCCGGTCTTGAACTCTTCGATACCCGCCGTCAGTTTGCCGATCAGCTCGTCGGGGAGCTTGCCGGTCTTGTTGATCTCTTCGATGTACTCCGGGTGCCGCTCGCGCAGCCACTGGAGCATATCGGAGGCAAAGCCGCTCACCGCCGGGACGGGGATGTCATCCAGCAGCCCGGACGAGCCGGCCAGGATCGTGATAACCTCCTCGCCCACGGACAGGGGTGAGAACTGCGGCTGCTTGAGCAGCTCGACCATCCGGTTGCCCCGTTCGAGGCGGCTCTGGGAGGCGCGGTCCAGCTCGGTCCCCAGCCGGGCAAAGTCCTGCAACTCGTAGTAGGAGGCCAGGTCCAGCCGCAGCCTGGCCGCCACCTTCTTCATCGCCTGGACCTGTGCGTCGCCGCCGACGCGGCTGACGCTGACGCCAACGTCGATGGCCGGCCGGATACCCGCGTGGAAGAGGTCTCTCTGCAGGTAGATCTGGCCGTCGGTGATGGAGATGATATTCGTCGGGATGTAGGAGGCGATCTGCCCCTCCAAGGTTTCGACGATGGGCAGGGCCGTCAGCGAGCCGGCGCCGAGCTTGTCGGACAGCTTCGCACTGCGTTCGAGCAGTCGGCTGTGCAGATAGAAGATGTCGCCCGGGTACGCCTCTCGCCCGGCGGGCCGGCGAAGCAGCAGGCTCAACTGGCGATAGGCAACAGCGTGCTTGCTCAGGTCATCGTAGATGCACAACGTATCGCGCTTCTCCTCGTACATGAAGTACTCGGCGATGGCACAGCCGGCGTACGGCGCGATGTACTGCATCGGGGCGCTGTCGGCGGCAGCGGCGGCGATCACAATCGTGTAATCCATCGCCCCGTGACGCCGAAGGATATCGATCACCTCGGCGATCGTGGAGTCCTTCTGGCCGATGGCGACGTAGACGCAGATGACGTTCTGGCCCTTCTGGTTGATGATGGTGTCGAGGGCGATGGCGGTTTTGCCGGTCTTGCGGTCGCCGATGATGAGCTCTCGCTGTCCCCGGCCGATGGGGATCATGGAGTCGATGCTCTTGAGGCCGGTCTGCAGGGGCTGGCGGACAGGTTGACGCTGGGCGATATTTGGCGCGTCCGACTCGATCAGCCGGGCGGCCTTGATCGTGATGACGGGGCCGCCGTCGAGCGGCTGGCACAGCGGGGTAATGACCCGGCCGAGCACCTCCTCGCCGACGGGAACCGACAGGAGTCGCCCGGTGGCCCGCACGTCGGAGCCCTCCCGGACTTTCGTGTAATCGCCGTAAATGACGGCGCCCAGCGAGTCTTCCTCCAGGTTGAAGACCTCGCCGATCGTGTCGTTCTCGAACAGGAGCATCTCGCTGGCCATCGCGTCTTCCAGGCCATAGATGCGGGCGATGCCGTCGCCCACCTCGACGACCCGTCCCACCTTGGTCACGTCGAGCTTGGACTCGTATTGGCTGATCTCCTGTTTCAGGATGCCTGTGATTTCGCTGATATCGATCTTCATAGGTCTATTTTTGCCTCTTTTGTGGGTCCAGCCACTGGTTGACGGTGCGGGCCAGCCTGCCCCTCACGGAGTTGTCGACCATTTTGTCGCCGTATCGAATGACCAGACCGCCGAGAAGGGCCGGATCGACGTGAACGGCCAGGTCAATCTTCGTGTTCATCGCCTCGGCCAATTCCTGGGAGAGCTTCTCCATCTGCTCGGCGCTCATGGGCTGCGCCACGGTCACGTCCACCGTCTGGTATCCCTGGTACGCCCGGTAGAGCTGCTGGTAGCGGCCGAGGATCGCAGGCAGAAACCTGCCGCGGTTGTGGTCGATCATCACAAACAGGAAGTTGAGCGTCAGACGCTGGAGGTTGCCCGTGAGGATCTTGCGGACGACGTCCCGCTTGGCTTGCTCGTCGAAGTAGGGGGAGGCGAGAAAGGCCTCGAAGTCGGGGTTCTGCTCCAGCAGCGTGGAGAGGACGTCGAAATCCGCCGCCACAGCCTCGACCGATTGGGCCTGCACGGCCAGATCCATCAGGCTCCGCGCGTAGATATCGGCGATGTGCCCGGCAGTGGCCGTGCTCATTGCGTGCCTCCGGCCTGCCGGACCTTGTTCACCGCCTCATCGGCAAGCTGCTGATTGTCTTGTCCGGTCAGCGTGCGTCCGAGCACTTCGCTGCCCACCCGCAGAACGATGTCACCGGCTTGTTTCCACAGGTCCTCCATCGCCGCTGCCCGGGCGCTCTCGATTTCCTCCTGCGCGCGTCGGCGTATGGCGAGAACCTCCTGGCGGGTCTTTTCCGCCACGTCCTGCTGGTGCCGCTGGGCCTGCTCCGTCGCCTTCTGGATGACGCCCAAGCCCTGCTGCTTGTAGTCCTCCAGCATCTTCTCGGCGCGGAGACGCGAATCCTCAGCCGTTCGCAATTGATGCTCGATGTGGGTCTGCCGGGCAATGAGGGCGTTGAGCAGCGGCTTCCATGCGAGCTTGCTCAGGACCAACAGCAGGGCCACGAAGGCGAGGACCGTCCACAACGAATCGCCGAACGTTCCGCTGAAAAGTCCAGCGCCGGAGCCTTCGGCCTCGGCCTGGGGCTCAGCACCATGACCGGCCAGAGCGATGCCGCAGGGCAGAAGGATCAGGACAATGGCACAAAAAAGTCGTGCGTATTTAGCCATAGGAATCCGCGATTAACGCAGCCAAAATACCGCGAGGAAGCAGATCAGCAGCGCAAAGAAGGTCACGCCTTCGATGAGCGCTGCAGCAATAATCATGGCCGAGAAAATCCGGCCGCCTGCCTCGGGTTGCCGTGCGATCGAGTCCACGGCCCGGCCGCCGATGAGCGAGATGCCCAGTGCCGCACCGACGATCACTATGCTGCAGGCAATCACGGCACCGAAGAGCGCTAGCTGCGAGCTCCCGCCGCTGCCTGCGGCCAGAATAGAACTGGTCAGATAACTCATTTCAAAAACCTCCCAAAAGATACTAATGCTCTGAGCTGACGGAAGATCCTATGTACAGAGTCGACAAAAAGGTAAAGATATACGCCTGCACGACGGCCACCAGCAACTCCAGGAACGAAAGCGCCACGGCGGCAAAGATCGAGGCCGTCGCCACACCGACGTTCTTGAAGATCAAGACCAGGCCGAAAATCGTTCCCAGCACCATGTGCCCGGCAATGATGTTGGCGAAGAGTCGAATCGCCAGCGTGAATGGCCGGACAAAGATCGTCACCATCTCCAGCGGGTACACCAGGGGCAGCAGCCACCGCGGCGACGGCGGCGCCAGGTTGATCAGGTAGTGAATGACGCCGTGCTGGCGAATCCCATAGACGTGAGTCATCACAAAAGCCACCACCGCTAATGCCCCGGTGATGAAGATATTGGCTGTGGCGGGGCCGCCGAAATGGCTTCGTCTTCCCGTGGCCAGGCTGACGATCTTCTCCGTGGGCACCATGGCCACGAGGTTGAGGGTCAGAACGAAGAAGAAGGTCGTCCAAATGAAGCCGACATACCGGTCCGTGTGATGTCCGAGGATCGGCCGGGCCATCTCGTCACGCAGAAACACGCAGACGGATTCAACGAGGTTCTGGAGTCCTCGGGGCACGAGCTTCGGCGAATGCGCCGCGATGGGGATGGCCAGCAGAAGAAGCGCCGCCGTCACAAGGACCATGGTCGCGTGATTGCTCAGGACCAATTGCCAGGAGCCTATGTGAAACGTGAACAACGGCACCGCTGTCACTGGTTCCAGCGGATTCAGTTCGGCCAGGGTTGCGAAGTACGCACCAGTTATACTCATGTTCCTTCACGCACTGCCAGATTCCACGGGCATCGCGACACCGGCACGCACGGGACGCGATTGGATAAGACCGCAGGTACAGCCATCCAAACATGGAAAGCGGTGACTATATCACTTCCCAAACGTGAGAGCAAGAGCTATCAGGATTAAGATGCAGCTTTTTCCGTGCATCGCGCCGTAACCCGCTCGTTGGCTCCTCAGCCGCACCGGGCACGGGTCAACCGAGCGGCCGCACCTGGGCCCTATTTACTATCGGCAGTCACGCCGGGCCACGTATCGGTCCGGAACGGCGACGCCGGCAGACCCGCCTTGTTGTACAGGCTGCAGACGGGGTTGTCCGCCCACGCATAGCGCACGGCCACCGGCTCAGCGACCTTGTCACTGCTGACGACCACAGTGTCACCCTCGATTCTTGCGTCCGCCCACACGAAGCGTTGATCCTGCCCCGCGATGGCAAAGCCCTTCAGTGGCTCGCCGTCCTTGGCCACGAGTCCTCCGCCGATGTGATCGAAGTGCAGGATGATCTTGTTGTCTTTCGTATCCATGGACTTGTAGAGTGGACCGGAACAGACCACGTTTCTCTCGTAGGTCCTGGCCAGCGCCCACATGGCCAGTCGTTTGCCAACGTCTTGCTTGTTCTTGGGGTGGATATTATCGGCCTCACCGATATCGATGATGACGGCCATGCCGGTGTCAGGCAGGTCCAGGGTCATCAGTTGCGCCTCTCGAAGCTCGGCCCAGGCGCTATTGCCCGGCTCGTCCTTGGCCTGCATATAGTTGGCCAGTTGCACGTAGAGGAAGGGGAAGTCGCCCTGAGGCCAGGCCCTCCACCAACTCTTGATCATCGCCGGGAAGAGCTCACGGTACTGGTAGGCGCGGCCGGCGTTCGACTCGCCCTGGTACCAGATAGCGCCGCAGATCGTATAGGGAGTTAGCGGTGCGATCATGGCGTTGTAGAGTCCGGCCGGGGCCCAGGGACTTGCGGGCCCCAGCGGTTCCGAAGGTCTCGGCGGCGCCTTCGTTCCAGCGGTTTTGGCTTTCTCGACGTCCTTCTTCCATTGCTCCATCTTTTCGTCGTAGTCCTTCTTGGCCTTCGGATAATCGGCCAACGCTTCCTTATAGCGAGTGACGATGGGCTCGAAGACCGGGTTCTGCTCGAGCATCGTCGGGCTGGTCCACGCCTCCGCGGGCGTGCCGCCCCAGGACGTGTGAATCAGGCCGATGGACTCGCCCAATTCCTTGTGAAGTTCGCGGCCAAAGTAGTAGGCCACGGCGGAGAAGCCGCCGACCGTCTCCGGGCTGCATTCGACCCACTTGCCCGTGCAGTTGTCTTGCGGCGTCTCGGCCACCCTTCGCTCGACGGAGAACAGCCGGATCTTGGGGTACGCGGCCGCTGCGATCTCCCGTTCTGCATTGGCCGATTCTTTCACCGACCACTGCATGTTCGATTGGCCGGAACAGACCCAGACCTCGCCTGTCAAGATGTTCTTGATCGTCACGGTGTTTTTGCCTTTGAGCGTCATCTCGTACGGGCCGCCACCATCCGGAACCGGCGTCCTGAACGACCACTTGCCGTCCTCGCCGGCCTGCACCGTCCAGCTCGTGTTGCGCCAACTGACGTTGACGTTGATCTCCTCGCCGGCGTCAGCCCACCCCCAAATCCGCGCCATGTCGCCGCCCTGCAGAACCATGTTGTCGCCAATAATCGAGGGCAGGCGGATGTCGGCGCGCGCCGCCGGAGAGCATGCAGCGACGATGCCGCACAGAGCCAGAATCGTCAGATGGTGCCAAGCCGTGTTTCGGTAGTGCATCGGTCAACTCCTTCATTTCCAGATCGGTCTCGGTATGGGAGTCCTCCAAACGTGACAAGGAGCCCCGGCCGTGAACCCGTGGCGAAAGCCCGGGCCACTATACGGAGATGCGGCCCAATAGTAAATCACAAAAGGAAAGACGCCGATCCACGCCTCGGCATTGCGGGTGTATGGAGCCTGTGTTGCATTCCTGCCCCGGTTTGATAGAGTAGTCCCATCGTTTGAAGGCGACTTGCCTTGAAAGGTGATCCTGTTCTGATCGTGAGGCGACACATGCTGCAGATTACTATCCGGATCGTGCGGATGATGCCATGCCTTGTGCTCCTGGCGGGTGTGCCAATGCTCAAGGGGGCCGAGCCGTGGCAGGTTACGGTGACTGATGTGGAGAGGAACATCTACGTCGAATCGCTGCACCTGACGAGCGATCAGGTGACCCCCGACTGTCCGCATGCCTGGTCCGTGCGCAAGTACGTTCTGCATGGCGGCAGGCAGGAGGGCGTGGAAGTCATCGACGTCGATAATGGCCGGCTTCGTTTTCGGGTAGTCCCCACTCGCGGCATGTCCCTGCAAAAAGCGACGCTTGGGGACGTTCGCCTCGGCTGGGATTCTCCCGTGAAAGACCTGGTCCACCCGAAGCTGCTGAACCTGGAGTCCCGCCAGGGGTTGGGCTGGCTGGAGGGTTTCAACGAGTGGATGGTTCGGTGCGGCCTGGAGTTCTTCGGCGCCCCCGGGACCGATGAATTCATCGACAATACCGGCAACAAGGCCAGGATGGACCTGACTCTGCATGGCAAGATCAGCAACATTCCCGCTTCGTTCGTACAGGTGACGATCGATCGCTCGCCGCCGTACACGATCTGCGCTCGCGGCAGGGTGGAGGAGACCTGCATGCATGGGCCGAAGCTTGAGCTGTGGACCGAGATCTCGACGCAGCCCGGCTCCGACGCTCTTCGCATCTCGGACAAGATTACCAATCGCAGTGCGAAGGAGCAGGAATTCGGGGTCCTGTATCATGCGAACTACGGCCCGCCGCTGATGGAGCAGAACGCTCGGTTTATCGGACCCGTCAAGCGGGTGGCGCCGATCAACGCCCATGCAGCCTCGGAGGTCTCCACCTATGACGTCTGCCGTGGGCCGACACCCGGAGTGGCGGAGCAGGTCTATTGCCTGTGGCTGTGGGCCGACCCGAACGACCGAACGAAAGTGATGCTTCGCAACGCCCAGGCCGACAAAGCGGTCGTGATGGCCTTCTCGGCGAAGGAGTTGCCGTACTTCACGATCTGGAAGAACCCCGTGGCTGTCGAGGATGGCTACGTCACAGGACTGGAGCCAGGCACAGGCTTTCCCCGCAACAGGTCCATTGAGCGTCGAAGTGGGCGTGTACCTGTCTTGAAGCCCCGCGAAAGTCGCACATTCACCCTGGATGTCCTTGTGCTCGCCAATCCAGACCGGATCGCGGATGCAACACGCGAGATCCAGCGGATTCAGGGGGATCGCGAGACCCGGATCGACGACAAGCCTCTACCCACAGATTCTGCCCTCTGATCTTTGATCTTTGACTTTTGATTTTTGATTTATGGCGGCGGCTCCCCCGCCGCCTCCCACCACAGACGCGGATAGTCCAATCCACCAGATGTCGTCGGCGTCATCAACCGGCTCGCCTTTGGAGTCAAGTCGGCCTAAGGTACTGCGACTTGGAGCGAGAAGGTCTTCAGCGGCTCCACACCTTCTTCCCACGGCCTGCGATAGACGAGCTTGAGAGTCATCTGCCCTTGATGGACCGCCTTGAAATCGAAGCTTTCCCACCCACCAGCCCCGACAAGGGGTGGATCGCCTGTCTCGCGTGGCTTGAACTGTGCCTCGCCAATCTGCTCCACGATGGAGTCCTGGTTATCCACCCACTCCCATCGATACCCCGTACTGGAATTCGCACCACGATGTTCTTGAACCACGAATTGCACGAATCACACGAATGGCAGAAAGATCACTTCACCAAGCGTTCCGATTCCAGTTTCGGATAATGCCCGAAGTTGACCAATAGCCCCAGCCTCTGACGCGTCGCCTTCAGGTAGTTGATCGTCTGGGCCCGATGGTCGTCCGCCAGCGCCTTCGCGGCTTTCAGCTCCACGATGATCTGATCGTAGCAGAAGCAGGCCCCAATGATCCGGTAGCTCTCCTCTTTGAAGAGCATCTCGT
>Ga0315274_10007733_pt1 | contig 15543 bp, 14 predicted proteins | sample YL17G02_20_MG_FD_203700 | JGI IMG/M metagenome (GOLD analysis project Ga0315274, IMG submission 203700) | Sediment microbial communities from Yellowstone Lake, YNP, Wyoming, USA - YL17G02_20 | ecosystem: Environmental > Aquatic > Freshwater > Lake > Sediment | place: USA: Wyoming | collected... | reverse complement strand
AAGGGCAACACCGGCGCGATTGAGCGCACGGCGGAGATGATCGCCGCTCACCTTGCGCACAAGGAAGGGCTGGGGATCATGCCCGACCCTCTCGGCGCGGAGCCGGTGCGTGGACACGGCGGAACCACCGTTGAGGCTCCTTCGTGAAGGCGACCTGACTGCGGCCCACTACTTTACGGCGAGCGGCTGCGGGATCGCCGCGCCGTCTTTCCGCGGATCGGACGCCCCAGAATTCACGCCCGACGCGAAATCCCGCATCACCGCCTGCCCGCCGCCGACGGTTTGGGCAAAGGCACCCAGGACACGCACCTCGTGTCCCTTGGCCTGCAACTGGTCACGGACCGTGGCCGGAATGCGCGACTCCAGTTGCACATCGCAGCCGCCGAAGCTCATCTTGGTGAAACGTGGCGCTTCCAGGGCGGCTTGGATGTTCAGGCCGTAATCCACGACGTTCGCGACAAACTGCGCGTGGGCCTGTGACTGGTTCCATCCGCCCATTATGCCAAAGGCCAGGCGGACTTCGCCCTTCGCCAGGAAACCCGGGATGATCGTGTGGAGGGGCCGTTTATGGCCGGCCAGCGCGTTCGGGTGGCGCGCCTCGAGCGTGAAGAGGCCGCCGCGGTTCTGCAGCGCAAAACCACAACCGTCCGGCACCAACCCGGAGCCGAAGCTGTTGTAATTGCTTTGAATCAGCGAGACCAGGTTGCCTTCCGCATCCACCGCGCACAAATAGGTGGTGTCGTTCCCCGCAGCCGGCGGTTGACCGGCTTCCACCGCGCCATGGGCCTGGTTCGGATCAATGAGCCCGGCGCGTCGCCGCGCATAGTCCTTGTCGAGCAACCCAGCCACCGGCACACGGCCAAACCGTGGGTCGGCGACGTAGCGCAACATGTCGGCGTAGGCGAGTTTCTTGGCCTCGATCATGGTATGGAGGGACGCCGCCGTCAGGTGACCGTACTCGCCCAGCGGGTATTGCTCCATCAGGTTAAGCATCATCAGCGCCGCGATGCCCTGGCCGTTCGGAGGAATCTCCGACACCGTCCAGCCGCGATAGCTGGTCGAAATCGGCGCCACCCACTCGGCGGAAAAGGTCTTCAGGTCCTCCGCGCGAAGGGCACCGCCCAGACGCTGCGCGTGCGCCAGGAGACGCCGGGCGATCGCGCCTTCGTAAAACGCCCGCGGCCCGTGGGCGGCGATCTGACGGTAACTCGCGGCGAGGTCCATGTTGCGAAACACTTCACCAAGCCGCGGGGCGCGCCCGCCCGGCAGGAAGGTGCGGGTGGCGTTGGTATCGCGGCGGAGGAGTGGCTCACCGGACGCCCAGTAGCCCGCCACCAGTTCGCTGAGCGGGAAACCGTCTTGGGCGTACCGGATTGCCGGCGCGAGGAGTTCGCCGAGCGGTTTGCGACCGAAGCGGCCCGTCAATTTGCTCCAACCCTCCACCGCCCCGGGCACGGTGACGGAATGAATCCCGCTCTGCGGCATGTTGGTGAATCCCTGACCGCGAAGGAACTCGATCGTCAACCCGGCGGGCGCCCAACCGCTGGCATTCAAACCATACAGGGTCCGGCTTTTCGCGTCGTAAACGATGGCGAACAAGTCTCCGCCAATGCCGCACATCATGGGGGCGACGACACCCAGCACGGCGTTGGCCGCCACCGCGGCGTCCACGGCAGTGCCGCCGCGGGCAAGGATGGTGGCGCCTGCTTGCGATGCCAGGGGGTGCTCGGAAGCAACAATCCCTTGCCGGGTCACGATCATCGACCGGCCCTGCGTGCGCTCGGCGGCCCAAACCGGCTGCACGCCAAGCAACGCCAGCAGGCAGGTCACCACGCCGATCCAGCCCGAGAGAGTCGCATTTTCATTCATGGTCGGAGAAGCTTACGCGGCGCCGGCCGCGTTTGCAGCCGGAAAGTGAGGTGGCGCGTCGCAGCGGAGCCCCAAACAAACGCGGTAGGGCGACGCTCCTGCGGAGTCGGTCGGGGCAAACACCCTGAGGTGTCGGTGGCGCGGCGGAAGCCTCGCCCCACCCAGCAGAAGTCTCCGCAGCCGCGACACCCAGCGCTGCCGGCTGCGCTATGACTGCCCGGGCGCACGACCGCGCCGTTGACGAGCAGCCTGGACTCCCTTCATCGAGCCATCTCTCCCGCCTGCCAACGCCGCTCGAATTCGGCCGCCGTGACGATCTGCACCCCTCGGAAGCTGCCGAGTGTGATCAAATCCTGGTCGCCCGTGACGATGAACTCTGCCTCTCCCGCTTGCGCGCATTCCAGCACCGCGTTGTCTTCGGCGTCGCGCGGGACGGCGTTGAGGACACCGGGAATGTCCACCAGCGCGTGGAAGCTCAAGTAGTCCGCCAGCGTTTCGTCCGTTTGCTCCGCGGAAAAGGACAGCTTGGCCCCGAGCTTTTCGGCCAGTTCACGCAGGATTTCAGGACACGTCACTGCCCGAATCAAGCCGGCACGGGCCAGTTCCACGCAGCGAAACGGATGGCCGCGCCAGCCCGTCGCGGAGAAAAGGATGTTCGTGTCGAAGACGACGGCGACGGGCATGGCTCAGGCCTCGTGGAGGAGTCGGTTGACGAGCGCCTCGCGTCCGGGCTCATCCAGCGCGTCCCAGTCGAGGCCGCGCTCACGGGCGCGCTGGCGCATTTGGGTTTCCGCATGAGCCAAGCGCTCATCTCGGCGGACGCTGGCGTCCCGGGCCAACGCGAACAACGCCGCGCGTTTCGACGCCGAAGGCAACTGGCGGATCAACGAGACCACCTGCTCCGAGGTTAATTCCAACACGCTCATAGACACATCCTCAACTTCTCAGTTCGGGCGAGTCTAGCGCCGCTCGCGAGCATGGGCAAACACCGTCTTGCGGCGTTTCTGGACCTGGCACGCCCGGCAATAAGAACGCAAGGAACTCCAGGTCGCGTGCGATGGCGAGCTACTTCTGTTTGAAGTTGAAGATACGCGGATAGTCCGCCAGCGCCGGCATCGGGTCGGTGCTGCCGTTGAGGTACTTGTTCAAGAACCAGATCACGTACGCATTGATCGTCCAGTTGGCTTCCCGGGCGAGTTCAGCGTGTACGATTGTGCCATAGGGATTATAGCCATATCCGGCAATGTCCCAGTGCTCTGCTTTGCTCATCTGAAACCAGACCGCGTCCGCTACTGTCTTGGCATAGAGCGTGGTGTCAGTGTTGTCGGCTCTGTTGACTGTCAGTACGGGCTTCAGCAAGCCGACTTGCGTCAACACGGGTGTGGTGTCGAACCCCCCCGGATCGAGTGCGACGACCGCCCGGCAACGTGCATCGATACGGCAGAATTCTGCAGCCGTGGGGCCCCCCCAGGAATGACCCAGTACCGCGATCCTGCCGAGGTCCAAACGGCCGGCAAAGAAAGGATCGCTCAGGTTCCATCGTTCCAACTGATCGACAATGAAACCCAAATCTCTGACCCGATCTTGCAGGCCGGCCACAGTCATGTCTTTCCCGTCTGCCCCACTCGAATAAGTGCCGTCGGGCAGCACCACACCCCAGGCATCGAAGTGGTCAGGTGCCACTACGATGTAACCGTGGCTGGCTAGTTCGTCTGCTTTCTCCCAGAGGTCCTGTCGGACGCCATTCCATCCCGGGGTGACCAGGACAACGGGGTAGCTGATCAGAGAGGATGCCAGGTCCAGGTTACCGGCTGCGTAGCTGACAAAGTATCGTTCCCGGTCCAGCCAGTCACCCCAGGCGGGGTCCCGCAGCACCGGCTCGTCTGCCCAAACCAGGGGCCAGCTTCCTGCTCGTGGGATAGCTGGATACCAGATCGCCACTTGAAACGAACTGTTTGTCGAGATCAGAAATCGGTTCCGCCGAGTGGGATCGGTCAGCCACCGGTCGATCCGACCCACCGCAAACGGCCCGGTGGGAGGCTGTGTGGGGGTGATGAAGGTTCTGCTGGGCACCCGATAGAACCGTTGCTGGCTTTGACCGCCGCCAGCATCCGTGTACACGAGGACGTTGGTCGAAGTATTCGTGCGCACCAGCCATGTCAGCGGAGACCAGGACTTGAGGTCCGAAGACACTTCCAGGGGATAAAGATCAAGATAGGGCAGGAACCGGTTGCTCAACCCCACACCAGGAGTAAATCCCCCGCCCAGCGTCAGGGACACCGTGCCGTCGGGCGAGACCCGCACAGACTCAAACCGGTGCGGCCGCATCTCCATCGTGTCACACACAGTCACCGTGGCCGTGACGTTGCTGGCGACTCCCAGAACCATCCCGCCGGTCGGATTTCTTAACACGACCTTGAATTGCTCGTCTGCTTCCTTCACCCCATCGTCGAGGATGGGCACCGCAAACGATTGGGTCATTTCTCCCGCCGCAAAGGTCAAGGTGCCCTTCGTCTCGGCGTAGTCGCTCCCGGCCTTCGCGGTGCCATTGGTCGTGGCGTAGTCCACGGTGAAGGCATCCAGCAGTTGGTCGTTGCCGCGGGTCATCGTCAGCAGAACGCTCCCCTCCTGCTCCTGGACCCAGAGCTGATTCTGGGTGAACTGGACGCCGGGATCATTGTCCCGGATCGTAACGGTGGCCGATTGCGGCGTCCCCAAAGCCGCCCCGCCAGTGGGATTGCTCAGGATCACGCGAAAGGTCTCATTCCCCTCCTTCAGCCCGTCGTTGAGGATTGGAATGTCAACCAGCTTCAGCCTCTCGCCCGGGGCAAAGGTCAGCGTGTTCGTCAGCCCGCCGTAATCGAGCCCAGCCGTGGCACTAACATTTGTGGTTTGAAAATCAACGGTGGCATTGGTGTTGTTCTCACCTCGTAGGACCCCGATTCGGACAAAGCCCGTCTCCTCGCCAGCGTAGTAAGTGTCGAACTCCAGTTGGACGACCTCGTCGGTGTCCGTGACAGTGACCGTCGCAAGCGTTGGCGAACCGAGTTGGCCGCCGCCCGTCGGGTTGCCGAGCCTGACGCGGAAGGTCTTACTCGATTCCCGAACCGCGTCGTTCAGGATCGTAATACGAACCAGCTTGAGCTTTTCCCCCGCGGCAAACGTCAGGCTGTTTGTCACGCCCTCGTAGTCGGTCCCGGCCATCGCCGTGACGTTGGTCGTCGTGAAATCCACCGTGACAGGGTAATTGCCGTCATCGCCCCGGACGACCCCGATCTCGACGAAACCGGCCTCCTCGCTCACGGTATAGGCGGAGCTAAAGAACCGAAGACCGCTATCGTTGTCCGTGATATTCACAGTAGCCGTCGCGCGCGTTCCCAGAACGGCGCCTTCACTCGCATTGGTCAGGAGGACCCGGAAGTTCTTGGTGCCTTCGACGAAGGGTTCGTTCAAGATTGGAACCACGATCGGCTGGTTGGTTTCTCCGGCGGCGAACTGCAGCGTCCCCGACACCGCCGTGTACTTCAATCCATTGGTGGCGGTTCCGTCGATTGTCGCGTAGTCCACGCTGACGAGGGTGTCCACGTCATTGGTGCGCTGAACTGTCAGGCTGGCGGTGCCCGCGCCTTCAGACACCGTGTAGGTGGTGGCACTGAACTGGAGCGTGCTGGCCGCCTGAACCGGCGATGTGCATGCCAGGAAGGCCGCGAGAGACCATCCGGCGACGAAGCCGGTCTTGGTCGCTTTGCCCAGCACAGAGAGGAATCTCACGGATTTCAAGAAGCGTGTCTTCATAGTCCCGAGCGTTGATGGTTGCTCTTGAGCCCGGTGCGAACCGGGCTTTTGCACGCGGGGCGTTGGCTGAACCTCGGTCGCCCTTGCACGGCGGCCAGCGTCTCGCGGAGACGAAGAAAGGAGATCAGATCAGAATCCAAAAGTCAATCCAGAAGGTTAAGGGCGGGTATCCGGTCAGTCAGGGCGGGCGGAGCGCTGGCCTTCAGCAGGCTTACCGCGCGAACCAAGCAAAAAGCCGGTTAAAACCGGCGCTCCGATCTGGCAACCGAGTGCCAGCATCTGGCTGAGGATTCCGGGCGGGAGAGGACAAAAGGGGACATTCTTGACAGGTCAAAGTGGCAGACATAATCTGGCAGACATGAAGACGATTTCGTCTCGAACGCTGAAGCGCGGTTGCCCGGAGGAGACGCTCCAGGCCGGAGAATCGCTGCAGGTGAAGAAATCGAACGGCAAGCGGTTCGAACTGCGCCGGCTTGAAGACGCCCCCAGGACATCCTTCCTGGATGGCTGGCGCGAAGTCATGACCGAAATCCCCAATCCGCGGAAGGGTGGACCAAAGGTCAATGTGGTTGCCTTGCTGCGCGAGGAAGTGTGATCGTTTACCCTGATAGCAGCTTCGTCCTTTCACTCAACGTCGAAGACGATGTCAACCACGTCGCCGCCTCCAAGCTCGCCTCCAGGTACGCCGCAGATGATTGGCTTTGGTGCGACCTTCACGCGGTCGAACTTTTTTGCACCGTGCGCAGTTCGATTCATCGCGACAGAGCAGCCTTGCCGCAGCCAACCGCCCGCGCGGTGATTTTCCGTCTCGAACGAGAAGTCCGCCGCGGCTATTTCCAGCGCCGCGAGCTCCCCCTGGCCGATAGCGTGGCTCGCGCGCTCGCCCTGTCCGAGGCCCATGGTTGGGAGCGGGCTCACACTCCATTCGACATATGGCACGTTGCGGCCGCGTGGTGTTTCGCCGCTGATCGCTTCGCTACCTTCGATGAACGCCAGGCGGAACTGGCCGAGGAAGCCGGCTTGTTGCTCGCCTAAAGTGCCAGCCCGGCCCGCACGGCGAAGCGATAGACCTCCCGGCGATGCCCGAGCTTCACGACGAGTACGGGTAGCACCGCGTCCTGAACTTGGTAGAGAATCCGGGAGTCACCAATACGGAAGCGATGAAGATCCTCCATGCCGGTGAGCTTCTCGGCGCCGGCTGGACGCGGATTGTCAGCCCAACCTCGCATCGCTGCGATCAGGCGGGTGGTCAAGGCCTTGTCGCGCCGTTTGCGGAGGAACTTCTGCGCCGGCGGACGCAGCAAGACGCCGTACATCACGCCCCCAACTCCTTGGCCAACTCCTCCAAGGGGATGTTCTCGCCCGGCTCGGCCAGGGCGGCGCGCGCGTCGTCCAAGTCCTGTTTGTCTTCCAGCGCCTGCAGATCGGCCAGGTCCTCGATAAGCGCCAGTACATGCTGAGTGCGTTGCGGAGACAAGCTCTTCAGTTTGCTGACGGCTTCTTCGACTGCGATCATGGCGAGACCCTGCTATCGGCGCGCGTGACCGTCAAGGCGGGGCGGAGCATTTTGCCGCGCTCCCCGTCCAATCTGAGGTTGAAAGAAACACTCGAGGTTGGCATGAAACACCGGTTGCTCTGCTGGTTCGCTCTGGCGTGGACGGCGGTGATCGCCTGCGCCGACGGCTTGATCATCATTCATGAGCCCTTTCCGATGCCGCGCATCCCGCCTCCTTGGCCGGAGCCGCGTCCGCCGTACCCCATCCCCCTCCCGCACCCGCGGCCCTACACTTTCGCCCCCATGGAAGTCCGGTTTCATCGCGTCGAGGCCAAGGTGCGCGACCAGGTCGCCACCACGACGGTGGACCAGGAGTTTTTCAATCCGAATGACCGGCAGTTCGAAGGGACCTACCTCTTCCCCGTCCCGACCGGAGCGCACCTCGACAAGTTCAGCATGGAAGTCAACGGCCAGCAGGTCGAGGCCCAACTGCTGCCCGCCGACAAAGCCCGCCAGATTTACGAGGACATCGTCCGCAAACACCGCGATCCGGCTCTGCTCGAATACCTAGGGCGCGATGTGTTCAAAGTCCGCATCTTCCCCATCGAGCCGCACAGCACCAAGCGGGTGAAGCTCGCCTACACCCAACTCCTCAAATCGGACGCCGGGCTGATCGGCTACCTCTACCCGCTCAACACGGAAAAGTACTCGGCCCAGCCCATTCCGACGGTCAGCCTGAAGCTCGACCTCGAGTCCCGGCGCCCCCTCAAATCGATCTATTCTCCCAGCCATAACGTCGAAATCCACCGCCACGGCGACCATCAGGCGACCATTGGGTTCGAGGCCAAAGACGTGAAACCGGACACCGACTTCCAGCTCTTCTTCGCTGCCGAAGGCGGTGATGTCGGCGTCAACCTGATGACCTGCCGCACCGGGTCTGACGACGGCTATTTTCTGTTGCTGGCTGCTCCCGCCTTCGAGTTGAAGGAGAAGACGGTGGTCGCCAAGGACATCGCGCTGGTGCTCGACACGTCCGGTTCCATGGCGGGGAAGAAGCTCGAACAGGCGAAAAAGGCTCTCCAGTTCTGCATCGAAAACCTCAATGCGAGCGACCGATTCGAAGTCATTCGCTTCTCCACGGAGAGCGAGCCGTTGTTCGGGAAGCTCGTGGAAGCCACCCCGGCGAACCGGGAGCGAGCCGGCCAGTTTGTCCGGGAGTTGAAGCCGATCGGTGGCACCGCCCTCCAGGACGCGTTGCTCAAAGCCCTGGCCACGCGTCCGTCGAGCAGCGACCGGCCCTGCTTCGTCATCTTCCTGACGGACGGGCTGCCCACGGTGGGCGAAACGGACAACGACCGGATTGTGACGGCGGTGAAGGGTGCCAGCGGCACCGGCACCCGGGTCTTTTGCTTCGGCATCGGGCATGACGTGAACACCCACCTGCTCGATCGCATCACGGAAACCACCCAGGCCACGAGCGCGTACGTCTTGCCCGAGGAGGACTTGGAGGTCAAGGTGTCGAACTTCTTCAGCAAGATCAAGGAGCCGATCCTGGCCAACGTGAAACTCACCTTCCCGGACGCGGTGCGGGTCACCAAGCTGTACCCATCTCCCGTGCCCGACCTGTTCAAAGGCGAGCAGATCGTCCTGGCCGGGCGTTATGGCGGCCACGGAACCGGCGCGCTCGTCCTGGAGGGCAACATCAACGGCGCCGGGCAGAAATCCACCTTCGACGTGCGGTTCCCGGAATCCGCTCCGGAGCAGGAGTTCATCCCGCGACTCTGGGCCACCCGGCGCATCGGGTACCTGCTCGACGAAATCCGCCTGCACGGCGAGCACGCCGAATTGCGCGACGAAGTCACCGACCTGGCGCGCAAGTATGGCATCGTCACTCCCTACACGGCATACTTGATCCACGAGGACGAGCAGCATCGTGGCGTGCCCCTCGCGCAGCAGTCCCTGCCACAACTCCAATCGGACGGCGCGGTCCGCCAGGCCGCCCGCGAGGCCTGGGTCAGTTTCCAGCAGGACGCTACCGGCGGACCCGCGGTCGCGGCGGCGCGCTACGGGCTGGCGCAGAAATCTGCCAACCAGGTTGGGGAAGCCCTCCGGTTGGGCACGGCCGAGGCGGCCCGCTCCGCCCAACTACGCATGCTCGCGGCTGCGGCGCCGCCCTCCGCCAGGCCGGCCGTCGCTGGTGGAGCGGCGAGCGCCGGCGCACCGGTCGGCCCACCGGGGGCGCCGACTCCTGACCCCTCCGCGCAACTCGTGGCGTACACGCAGCAGACCCGGTTTGCCGGCGGCCGCACGTTCTTCCTGAACCAGGACCAGTGGATCGATACCCGGGTCGCGAAACTCAGAGACGCCAAAACCGTGCGGCTCCCGTTTGCGTCGAACGAGTACTTTGATTTGCTGGCCAGGCATCCCGAGGCAAGCGGGTGGCTGGCCCTCGGGCCAAACGTGCAGTTCGCCCTCGGCGACACGGTCTACGACGTGCGCGATCAAAAGCGATAAGTGAGTTTGATCCGGAACGAGCTGTGGATTGACTTGTTTGGGGCGCTTCATTACGATCAGGTCAAATGAGGCGCGGCTTATTGATTCTGCTGCTGGTGCTGGCGGCTTTGTTCCTGTGGCCGCTCACCTGCCCGGCGCCGTGGGTCTACCGGCCGGGCGAAGGTCTGACTTACGAGTCAGTCGGCGGGGCCAAGTGGCACCAGCCCAACGCCCCGAAGCAGTACCAGTTTGCCAAGGCCGCCTTCGACAAGAAACAGTACGGCCTGGCGAAGAAGGCGGCCCGGCGCGTGGTGAAACGTTGGCCCCTGTCGGATGACGCGGGGTCCGCGCAGGTGCTGCTGGCTCGTTGTTATGAAGCCACGCATTGGGATGAACGGGCGTTCAAGGAGTACCAGCAGGCGGTCGAGAAACACCCCAAGCTGGAGAACTACGATGAAATTGTGCGACACCAGTTCGCGATTGCCAACCGTTTCCTGGGCGGACAATGGTTCAAACTCTGGGGCGTCATCCCCGTCATCCCCTTCTTCTCGTCGATGGAGAAGACGGTGGAGATGTTCACCAAGATCATCCGCAACGGCCCCTATAGCGAAGTCGCCCCACAAGCGCAGTTGAACATCGGTGCGGCCCGCGAAAAGCAACGGGATTATCTGATGGCGGTCAAGGCCTACGAGAAAGCCGCCGACCTCTACCACGACCAGAAAGTCATTGCCTCGGAGGCCTTGTTCCGCGCGGGCTTGGCTTACAAAAAGGAGGCGCAGACGGCCGAATACGACCAGAGTGCCGCCGGGCAGGCCATCGGTACCTTTGGCGACTTCATTACCCTCTACCCGAACGACAAGCGGACCCGTCAGGCGCAAGACATCATCGTTGGGCTGAAGACGGAACAAGCGCGGGGCGCGTTGCAGACGGCCCGGTTCTACGAGAAGAAGCGAAAGTGGGGCGGCGCGATGATTTACTACAACGAGGCGAACAGCAAGGACTCCAATTCCAAGTACGGCCTCGAAGCGCGGCAGCGGCTCGAGGTGCTCAAGCGCCACGTTCCGGCCAAGCCGCCAGCCTCGCCGTAGCCCTCTCGCTGCCGCCCCAACTGCCGTTGGGGCGGGACGTTTGTTGACCATGCATCTTGGCACCCTCGGAATCGGGCTGGCAGCGCTGCTTGCCGGCGGTTGCGCCGGCTATCGCCTGGGACCCACCAATGGCCAGATCGCCCGGGAAAAAAGCATCCTCGTGGCTCCCTTCCAGAACCGCACGACGGAGCCGCGCTTGAGCGAAGCGGTGACGCAAGCCTTGCGCCAGCGCTTGTCCCAGGAAGGAACCTTCCGCCTCGTCACCCAAGGCCAGGCAGATGTGGTCGTCTCGGGCACGCTCGCGCGCTATGAGAGGCAGGCCCTCGCCTACCAACCAGGGGATGTCATCACCCCGCAGGATTTCGAGGTGACCCTGACCGCGCACGTGATGGCTGAACCGTCGGGCGGCGGAACGCGGTTGGTGGACCGCCAGGTGCGCGGACGCGCCACCATCCGGATCGGGGCAGATCAATCCAGCGCGGAACGCCAGGCGCTGCCCGTGCTCGCCGCGGACCTCGCGCAGAACATCACCGCGCTGCTGGTCGACGGGACGTGGTAAGCCTCACCGGCCGCTCCGCCGGCAAAACCAGGCCGGAACCCGCCCTGCTGTTTCCGCCGGAGTCGGCGACGCTGTAGCCGGGGTCGGCGCCCCGGCGCGCCCCCGATCACAGTTGCTGCATCGCCCGGTCCATCGCCGCGTAGAGCTGGCCCATGGACTCGGGTGTCTCGTCCCCCATGTTGGAGATGCGGAACGTCGTGCCCTTGATCTTGCCATAGCCGCCGTCGATCAGGAATCCCTGATCCCGCACCAGTTTTTGGAACTTCGGCACGTCGATCACCCGCCCGCCGGGCTTGGCGCTGTTGTTGACGCAGGTCAGCGTCAGCGACGCGAAACCAGCGTCGGGGAAGAGCGTGAAGCCGTGCCTGGCCGCCCAGTCGCGCGTCAGTTGCGCCGTCTGCCGGTGCCGGGCAAAACGCGCCTCCAGGCCCTCGGCGAAGATATCTTCCAGTTTCGACGCCAGCGCGTACACATGGCCGATGCTCGGCGTGCTGGGGGTCATGTTCTGCTCGACGTTTTTCTGGAACTCCGCGAAGTCGAAGTAGTAACCGCGGTCCTTCGCGCTCGCGGCCTTGGCCAGCGCCGCCGGCGAGAAGGCAAACACCGTCAGGCCGGGCGGCAGCGCAAACGCTTTTTGCGTGCCGGCGAGCACGACGTCGATCCCGAGCGCGTCAAACTCCACTTTCACGGCGCTCAACGAGCTGACACAGTCGATGATGAACATCACGTCGGGGTACCTTTGTTTCAGCGCCGCGATTTCCGGCAGCGGACTCATCACGCCGGTGGAGGTCTCGTTGTGGATGACGGTGAGGGCGTCGAACCGGCCGGTGGCCAGGCGTGGTTCGATCTGTTCGGCGCGGATGGGCGAACCCCAAGGGGCCGGCAGCGCTTCGGCCTCCTTGCCGCAACGCCGCGACACGTCAAACCACTTGTCAGAGAAAGCCCCGCACATGCAGTTCAAAACCTTTTTCTGCACGAGATTCCGCACCGCACCCTCCATCACACCCCACGCGGAAGAGGTGCTCAGGCAGACGGGTCGACGCGTGTAAAGCAACGCTTGTAGGCGCGGCTGGAGGCCGGCGTACAGGTCTTTGAAGCCCTGGCCGCGGTGGCCGATCATCGGCTCGCAGAACGCGCGGAAGGTCTTTTCGCTGACCTCGACCGGGCCGGGAATATGCAGCTTGACGTGCGCCATAATTGCGGGGCGGAAACTTCCACAAGCCCCCGGTAAACGCAAGCGGAGAAAATGGCCATGGGTAACCGGTCAGTCACGGCGGGCCGACACTCGCTTGCCAAGTCGGAGCGCCGGTTTTCAACCGGCTTTTGGCGTGATCAGCGCCCTAAGCCGGCTGAAAGCCAGCGCTCCGCCCGCCGTGACTGACCGGTTACGGCCATGGGCTAAAAGAGAACCGGGTGGCGGCTGAACAACAGAATTACATGATCTGCCGCGGCCGGGACGGTGCAGCCGTGAACCACCGACCGCGCCTGTGCGCACCGCCCCCCCGGCGCAGCGCGTGGGCGAGAAGACACGCGTTGGGACCAGTCCGGCGCGCCCAACCTTCCCACCCGCTGCGGCTGGGTCTGCGACCACAGCCGCGCTCCGCCAGACTCACGCAGCGTGAGCCCACCCACTCCGCCGGTTCACGGGTAATGCGCGATCACTTCGATCTCCACCCGTGCGCCGCGGGGCAGCGCCGCGACCTGGACCGTGGAGCGCGCCGGGAAATCGCGCGTGAAGTAGCGGCCGTAGACTTCGTTCATGGCGCCAAAATCGCCCAGGTCCGCGAGAAACACTGTAGTTTTGACGACGTCGGTCAGCGCGAGGCTCTCATCGGCCAGCACTGCCTTGATGTTTTCGAGGACGCGCTCCGTCTGGGTCCGGATGTCGCCGCCGACCAGTTGGCCGGTGGCCGGGTCGAGCGGAATCTGGCCGGAACAAAACAGCAGGTATCCCGCGCGCACTCCATGGCTGTAGGGACCGATGGGCGCCGGCGCTCCGGCCGGACGAATGATGGTTTTGGCAGGCATGGGCCGATGAATGAGTTGGCCGCGCACTCGTGCGCAGCGCTGTTGCTGCCGCTGCCTATAGCGTGGCCGCCGGCCGTGGTCAAGGTGCCTCAAGTCCGCGCTGCTGGAGTGAGCACGTCCCCACGCTTTCGGTTCGGGCTGCAGGCTCGGCTGTCCGCAGTTGATCAGAGCCGCGACCGTTAGGGAGCGGCCGACGAGGGCCACCTCCGATCACCGGTAAGGTGGTTGCCAAAGGCATCTCTGACCCCTATTACTTCGCCTGGTTGGCGCCTTTCACCCTCAGTTTGATGGCGTAAAGTTTCTGGCTCGCGGTGATGAAGAGGGTCTGCTTGTCCGGTCCGCCGAAACAGACATTCGCGGTCCAAGGTTCTGGCACGTCGAGGTGCTCGAACTGGTGGCCGGTCGGGTCGAATACCGTGACGCCCTTGCCCGTGAGATAAATGTTGCCTTCACGGTCGAGAGTCATGCCATCGGAGCCGAGTTCGCAGAAGAGTTGTTTGCCCGTAAGCGGCCCGTCCGGTTGGATGTCAAACCGGTAGGTCTTGCTCGCGCCAATATCGGCGACAAAGAGCGTCTTGCCGTCGGGTGCGCCGATGATGCCGTTGGGCTGTTTCAGATCGGCGACGACCCGGGTCAACTTGCGGTGGTCCGAGGAGAAGAAGTAGACGTGCTGGCCATCCTGGGGCATTTGGTTGTGTTTCCACCAGGGCCGCTTGTAGAACGGGTCGGTGAAGTACATGCCGCCGTCGGGCCGGACCCAGACGTCGTTGGGTCCATTCAGCACCCGACCCTGGTACTCCTTGACCAGCACGGTGACTTTCCCGTCCGGCGTGATCGACCACAACTCGGTCTGCTCATCGGCGCAGGCGATGAGGTTGCCTTCGTGGTCGAAGCACATGCCGTTGGCGCGGCCGGCGGGTTGGCGAAACGTGGACAGCTTGCCGTCGACGCTCCATTTCAGGATGCGATCGTTCGGCTGGTCGGTGAAGAACACGTTGCCCGCCGCGTCGCAGGTCGGGCCCTCGGTGAACTTGAAATCGCCGGCCAGCAACTCCAGCTTGGCGCCGGGGGCCAGCAATCGGTCACTCACCTTCTTCGCCTTGGACCCGCCGTCTTCACCAACGGACACCTGCACGGTTTTTTCCGGGCCGGTGAAGTCAAAGTCGGCCTGCACGTCCACGGTCTTCGCGAAGAGCAGTTTGCCGTCGGTGTCGAATCTCTGTGGTGTCCAAAGGACGTCGTAGCTTTGCCACTCGCCCGGCTTGCTGGCGCAACCCGGATTGACCACCGGGGGGAGTGGGCGCGTTCGGTCGTGGCCGAGGGCGTCAGGTTGGGCCTGCGCGCGGGGGCCGGTGAGCCAGCCGAGGCCAGCGGCCGTCAGGAGGTAAAGGAGCGGGAGCCGAACGGAAGAGGTGCGCTCAGTGTCCATAAAGGGTCCGTCGATCCAGTTCCAAAGGAGTCAAACAGGAAAGGGCGCTCAGTTCAATAGCGGGTGAGAGGCACGCGGCAAGTGGCCGACCGGTCGGAAGCGCGCGGCATGTCAGACGCCGCGGTGCAGTCAGGGAGCGGCGGCCTCGATCGTGCGCTTGAGCGCCGCCACCCGCCGCCAGTCGACGGGCTGATCGATCCGGCCGCCGCGCTTCAACGAGCTGCCGACGATGAAACCGTCGGCGAACGGGAGGTAGGCCGATACATTGTCCGCTCGCACGCCACTCCCGATGAAGAGCTTTGCCTCCGGGCAGGCCGCCCGCACTCGTTTCACTTGCTGCGGGTCCGCGGCGTCACCGCTCCCGGTGCCGGATAGGATCAACCCGTCCGCCAGACCGCGGTGCAACGTGTCGAGCGCCACGCGTTCAATGGGTACGGGTGCCAGAGGCGTGGCGTGCTTGACATGAACATCCGCGAGAATCTGCACGTCGGGGCAGAGGGCGGCCCGGCGGCGCAAAGTGGCGCCAGCCTCCCCTTCAATCACGCCCTGGTCGGTCAGCATGGCGCCGGTGTGGACATTCACGCGGATAAATGTTCCGCCGCAGACGGCACACAGCGCCAGGGCGGACCGGGCGTCGTTGCGCAGGACATTGAAACCCAGGGGAAGTTCCACGGCGGCACGCAGCGTACCGCCCACCGCCGCCATACCGGCCACGGTCTCCGGAGGCACCTGGTTCTTGGCGAACGGCACATCGCCGAAGTTTTCGATTTCCAACGCATCGGCGCCG
>Ga0315274_10007729_pt1 | contig 15545 bp, 10 predicted proteins | sample YL17G02_20_MG_FD_203700 | JGI IMG/M metagenome (GOLD analysis project Ga0315274, IMG submission 203700) | Sediment microbial communities from Yellowstone Lake, YNP, Wyoming, USA - YL17G02_20 | ecosystem: Environmental > Aquatic > Freshwater > Lake > Sediment | place: USA: Wyoming | collected... | reverse complement strand
AGTTACTTCCACGGTATGCCATGCATCGAAGGAATAGACCCCGAGCAGGTGCGCTACATTGCCTCCGTCAATCAGCTGTATTCCGTCGGATCCTCCGAACCCCCTGATGACCTTGATGGCGAACGGAGCTTGACCGACCGAATTCGTGAGGGAGGTTATGGTATGACAAGTAGCCAATCCCGACGACAGATAGTAATCGAATTTGAGTTTGTACCAGACCCCCTGAGCGAGTTCGTCGCCGGGGAGAATCCCAGTATCAAATGGACGGATATAATGCGTGCTTCCGGTATTAGTAGACTGCCAAGCCGCACTTACGCCTGCGATGGCATCAATAGATCCACCGACATTGGCCGGACCAAGAGCCCAGTTATCCTGACCATTAATGTCCGCCAGAGTATAGGTCTCAAAATCGATGTTAATTATTTTGGACATTATTTCTTCCCCTTCTTGATGCCAGCATCATTCAATTTTTTGACGATGAGCACTGCCTTGGCTTCCAGTGCATCGTAGTCCGTCTTATCCAGTTCGGTGGACATGCCACCCGACCTTTCCCTGATGACTGGGGCGACCTTCTTCATATTGGCCAAGGCCACTTCCATCCCGTCATAAATCTCCCTCGCCTTGTATGCGAAATCGTATTCTTCGAGGGTGAGGATGTCCCTCATGACGAACGATATTTTGGGGATCATAACGAAAAGGAAATCCAGAGCAGGATAGTCTTTGCTCATGGCCGACTCATAGTGGTTGACTACTTCATCCACTTTCTTGACCTGATCGGTATCGATTTTCTTCGCCATGTTATATTCCTGACTCCACAGGCAGAATGTTGAGGGTGTACAGGTTGCTCGAATCTATGATGATTCCACCTAATGCGGGGTTATTAACGGATCCACCGACGTCAAACGATTGCTTGACTGTGAGGTCGGCAGGCAGAAGTTTCTTAAGATACCGGCCATCATTGGTCGTGGCTGTACCGATATTGACCCATATGTTTGATCCGTCAGACCTCAGACCGGTAGTTCCTCCATCTGCGTTCCTGTTCAAGTGATAAAGGACTGCGGAGTCGGATATCCGCATTTTGACCAGACTGGTCGCCGATGAAGAGCTGGAGAAAAATATGTTGACATCATCACAGATGACATTGGTTATGGTCATTACAGCCACGTTGGGGTCGACATATCCCATGAGGACGCCGGTCATCGTGGCCATTTCAACTCTTAGTATGTCGTTGATCAGCCCGCTTTCAACCCCCATGAAGATGTGGGTGGAGTTGTGGGTGAATTCGTAGGTGGTCGCATAGGTCGATGAGGGCAGAGTAAGGGAGTTCGCTATCGATGCGTCCGACGGATTTATCTGCAAAAGCCGGTTGGTTGCGCCATCGTCGTACGCCCAGACATATCCGTTGGCGCACATGACACCTTTGATGTCGACGATCCCCGCTATCGTGTAGATTGCTTCGATGGTCAAATCGCTCGCCTTGATTCTTATGAGCTTGTTGTGTATGGCTCCACTGTTTTTGTATCCGGCCCATATAGAGCGTCCGTCATATCCCCATGAGTAGCTTATGCCATCCGTAGCTCCACCGGAGAAAACAAGCGAGTCAATGATCGCTCCCGAAGCTTTGTCCGTCTGTTTGATGGCGTTATTGCCTGTTCCGGCAGGATCGACATTGCCGTAAACATAGAGGAATCCTGCGTCATCGAACAGATGGAGTTTCGCCAGACCTATGTCCGGGGTGAACTGACTCACATAATAGGCGCTGGTTTCGAAGGCAGTGGCGGGATTGTTGGACACCAGCTGAATTACTGAGGGGTCCAGTTTCTCCACGGATATAGTGGATGGCTTGATGTCGTCGGATTCAATCCAGTTCTGTTCAGCGGGAGTCGCAGGAGTATTATTGATGGTTATTACGAGCCCATTGTCGTAATGCTTGGGGGCCTTGGCTGTGATTTTTGCGGCTCCATTTTTGGACGGCTTGTATATCACCGTGGCCGTTCCCGATCCATCCGTGGTTACGGTGGGGACAGTCAATGCTCCGTTATCCACCTGCAGGCTTATCACCACCCCGGACTGGGCTACAGGGACCCCTGCTTGATCCGTGAGCTGGAATGTAACCACAGGCTGGTCCGACATGTCGACCGTGGTACTGACCATAGAGATGGCGATGACCTGATTCAGGGCTGTGCCGGTGGGCACGCCCATAGTCTCGACCACGTAATACATCTGCGGGGTCCGCAGTACGGTATTGTCATCCGGAGTAACGGCGTACACTCCCAAGTTCGGGGACCAAGTCTGATAAAAAGCGGGGTTCGAGTCAATCGGTATTGTCGATAAGATTTTGAACGTGGCTTTGTCGTACATGAGTATCATTTCGTGTCTCCTATGGATTCAACTTTATGACTAGATGGGAATTGGCCCACAAGGTCGTCGCCCCAGCGTTCATCTGGCAGTTGATCGCAATAAGATTGTCCCCCGGAGGAAGGTATACCCTCCCGTTTAGCGGTATGGTGCAAGGAGCACTGTAAGGGCCAGTGCCCATATTCGAATTCTGATGGAAGGCAGAGACCGTAATGAAGTTATTAGAATAACGGACCGGCCAATGAAATAAAGTGAACCAGCACTGCGTGTGCGCATTGGTCCAGTAACATCCATTCCATGTTATGTCCGCCCATTGTCCGGAGGATCTGATCCACGTATAGAAAAGCCAACTGGATGTCGGAGTGACGGCATGTCCCTCGTCGGGCTTGACGTAATAATTGTTGGCGTGCTTCATGTATCCGTCCATCCCGCCGAGTGCGTACCTCGGGGTTGGGTGCAATAAGATGGTCCGTTCCTGCACGGGACCGGTAAGCCACACTCCTTCGACAACTGATAATCCGGTCACAGAGATCGGGCTGTATTGACCGGCCGACATCCCGGTGTTGCTGAACTTTATTTCAAGTCCCGGGAATGCGCCCCCGATGCCAGAGGGTCCTCCGTCGGCAGTCACCGGTGGAGTACCGTCTGTCGTGAGCACGACGGAGAACCTGCGGTAAGTGCTGTCCCGTTTTATGGATATCTCTTTGGTATCCGAGTACACAGTGGCTGGAGGGGTTCCAAGAGCCACTCCCATGGCATTGACGAATCTCGTCGAGACTATCAGCCTGTTGGCGGGATCGATCTTTAAGTATCCGGAGACAGTGTACTTCCTGTTCCGTTTCAGCGGGATCAGCCCATCAAAACTTGCGATGTCTCCGGTATACACGCCGGTGGATTGATCCCCGTTCCATTGGTCGGGTCCGGTCATCATCCTGAAGTCGACTCCACCGAAGGCGGCAGTGAAGTTCAGCCTGATGGCCGACTCCTTCCCTATCGCCAGCAGATCGTCATCCTTGATCCTGTGGGGAGTGGGAGCAGCAGTCCTGAAGTCTGCCGTAGGCCAATAGGTGACCGCCCACCCACCGGGATTGTAAATGAGGGGATCATAGGGCTGCAGGAATTGCACGGTGGCGTTTCCGATTAAGGCATTTCCGAATCCTGTAAGAGGAGGACGCTCGGCAAAAACGGACTTCCTGTAATACCACCCGTTGGCCCAGTAGCAATGGTCGGCATTGTAAGCCATATTCAGGTTGCCGTTGCTGAAGGTGGCGTAATACCTCATGTTGTCGGGGAAGTCGCCATTAGAGATAAGATTCATCCTCGTGGAGAATCCCTGCGTAGAGAAGATCCCCTTGTCTACATCGGTCATCGCTTCGGTGGAGATGTCTTCACCATTGATGAATCCGGTGGACCTGACGTCCACCGCATTGGCGGTGTCAGCCTGATTGACGAACGACTTGTGCAGGGTGGCGGCCGTGGCGTTCCAGTACACCTTGCACACCGGGAGCATGTCTCTCCTGAGAGTTTCTGCACCGCCATCTTCCACGAGATGAGCCGCACCGAGTAGCAGTTGGGATATGTTGGAGGGATTCGCCATGACGAATATCGTGAATGTCCCGGATCCCACCATCTTCGGATTGACCGCTCCGAACCCAATGAATGCGTACAGAGGATTTGTGGACACAGGAATGGCCGCAATACAGCGATTACCGTTTACATAGACGGCCTGACTCATGTCCACGCCATTAATCGACATTGTTTTTAGCTGTTCGAGCAGAACAGCTTTGTCAAATAAAGTCCCGTTGGGATAAGTGGTAATGGCGCCATTCGCTTCCGCCCAGCTAACGCTACCCGACAGGGTCAGGGCGCCGGAGATGGAGGGCGCCAATGCACCAGCGGTCGCTCCCGGCAGGGGATTGTTGAGCGGAGGAGTGTTCAGAGACACCGCAGGATTGTAGATGCCACGGGCAAGATCTCTCTGCAGATTGGCAAGACCGGGCTCCAAGGATCCTTCGAGGTCGGCTATTGCTGTCCCATGAGGATTGCGGGGGGTCACTGACCCGGTGCCAATACCTGCGATGTGTTCTTGAACCGTAACTATCTGCCCGTCCGCATACACGGGAGGACGCTGGGCTACGGCCGCTGTTCCCACGACATGAGGCTTCAGCTGAAGCACTTTTCTCGGTGGGCTCGTATATGCGTCAGTAAAGTCCGGTCCGGCTATGTTCGAAATGAACCGGCCAATGAATATTGCGGTGGGGTCAGTGGTCCAGATAGGCGTTCCTTCCGGATCGCTGAGCAGATCGAGGGTTATGTCGCCCTGTACGAGAACGGTTATTTTGTAGCCATTCAGCCTGTGATGGGCATATGCTATCCCTTCTTCTTGATCTATCGAAGTGACGGGGCTGTTATAGGCGGTGCTCGGAATTACAGGACCGGCGCCCAAAGTGCCATGATTGGAGGGAAGGGACTTAGTCCTGACCACCGACAGGTGAGATATGAACACATAGCGGTTAGTCGCATCTCCGATGACGCCATTCGCCGGTACGTCTATGCATCCGGTTGAAAATGGGGTCGCACCAGACACGCCGGTCGTAGTGAAGGTCGGGGCATTGGCGTTGAACACCGTGGCATCACCGACAGGCACGACAACCATTTCGCCCTTGCCGTTGTAGGCGATGCCGGGACCAATGCTGATATATCCCAAGGTGGGACCGGCCGACAGTATGAATTGCCTCCTCGAGGCATCGGTCAGGTTGCCGAACCGGTTCTGGATTTCGGATGACAGCGCAAGCTTGGGGATCACTATACCGGGAGTGGCGATCATGTCCGCCAACCTGCTGAGCGTTTCGTCCCTTATAAGCGGGTCCGTGTCAGTGGACGGATCCTGCATGAACTTAAAATCCCCGGTGGTTACCTCCCAGCGGTTGAACGGGTTTATCTTGTTCATGGATTATCGTTCCACACGAAGTCCATCCGGATTTCAGCTCCAGACAGATTGGGATTCGTTTGGGAAGCTCCGGGATGGGGAGGTATGAAGGTGATTGTCGTTGCCAGCGGATTGGTGATAACGTCCTCGGTATAATGAACGTCCTTGACCAAACGTTCGCCCCCGTAATAAAGCTGGCTGGTCCCTGAACGGAATGGCTCTCCGGTCGTCACGAAAGAGCTGGGGGAGGATGCCGGGACATATGCGGGGGTCACGTTGTAGCGATGAAGTTGTGTGCCGGGGACGGATCCCTTAATGGATTTGAAGGCCTTATCGAAATCCGAGGCCTCTATGGTCTCCTGATCGATGTAGTCCGTTCTTATCTCGGTCATGCGAAGATTGCCTCTCCAAATTTGCCCTTCCCGAACCTGCCTATCTTCCTGTCCACAAGTTCCTCCTTACCATCTATCAAGCTGGCAGACTTTAGGGCAACGGTTTTATCGCTCAATTGGGATTCTAACACAAGGGAGGGGTCTCCTACAACCGCCGTAACCCGGTAGACCGAAACCTCGTTCCCGTCAGTATCGAGCATGATCGTGTCGTTGATTCCGTCCGGATTTACCGTCACGACCTGCTTCTTCAGCGCCCTGTCAAACTCATTTATCTTCGTAGATTTATATACATTGTAGGCGGACACATTGGTCAATGGCATTCCGTTCTCGTACTGGGTGACCCTGTCCCATGCCACGACCGTGTAGTTGGCCCTCCTTATGGCAAAGACGTTCTGGGGAGCTTTCGCTCCCACGGCCCTGAACACAAAGTCGTCCATCTTGAGGCGCGTGGTGCTTCCACTGGGGTTAGTGAACAGAGCCATCCCTATTATCTGACCCTCAGCCCCGCTATGGGGGGCGCCATAAACCAGAGCCCCATTCACGAAAACCTGATTACTATACGGGGTCACCTCGACCTTCACGAGAGTGTAATTATTGGGCCAGCTTATGGACGGGATTATTGGCACCTGCATGGTGATCCCGCCTATACCGTCGTTATATTGCATTCTCATCTCGCCACCCGCCCCAAATAAGTCGAAGGCGAAGTTCACATCCTCATTAGAAAACAGCCCGCCGTTCGTGAATGATACGTAAAAATATCCTTGTCCATCAGTGTTCTCTGGCCTGAGCTTGAATTCGCAGGAATACGAGGTGGCAACCAACGGGCTGGTCCACTCGTAATATATGTCCATCCCATTGGCGATATACAGGGACTTGGATCCCATGATGGGCGCCACGTTGCTGACCACGGCGGGATCCCCGTACTTCATCCATCCGGCTACGGTCAGGTCGTCCCCGTTATTGTAGGATTCGAATCCATCCTCGTATACGATGATCACGCTACACCTCTATCGCCAACGGGAGTCTCGAAGGACTCGCCGTATAATATACCGAGGTGATCTCATCCAAGAGGGCCTGCTCTGATCCGATTCCCATCTGTAGTTTCAGCCACCTTGTGCCGGTAGCCGGGGATTTTACGTATTGGGCGGCCAGAAAAGAGTTCCCCACATATACCCTGACCACTTCGTCGGGGGTTACCCTGACCCTGAACCTGCTTACGACCGACGGATCGAATGTGCCAATCAGGGTCCCCGGATAACTCGCCCCCAGATGGTCGAGGTATATGTTGCCGTTCCCGTCCGCTGATACCGACCATTGAAGACCACCGAATGCGCTGGTCATCCCCATCATGGTCATATACTCTGTCGTGGGCCCTATTGAAGTGAATTCCCAGTCCCAGAATATATCGTAATTAGTCTGCAAGGATCCTAAATCACGGCTATAAAAAACGAACCCCGCCTCCTGCTTCATCAGGGCGCTCTTGCTTCCCTGTATCGGATTCACGTTGGTCACCGCAATGGAAAGAGCTCCGCCCGATGTCCTGACCCATCCGTCCTGCGCATTCAGGTCCCCGAGATTCAACGAGTCGAAATACTGGGAATACCAAGGGATCATTGTGTTGACATTGAATTTGATGACCACGCTCTTCTGCGCCGGTTTGATCTGTTTGACGACTGTTCTTATGGCGTCATCGAGACGGAATGAATAGGACACGGTGTAAGTAGTGTTCGTCTCCGGGGTTTGGGTGGTCAAGCCGTAAGGATATAGCCATGTAATGATGCCCTCCAAGCGATTGAGCACGAAATCGACGTCCTCCACCGGAAGCAGTCCCGATCCGGTAGTGGCGGACGTTATGGAGATTGAGGCCACATTCCTATCGACCATCTGGTCAATCAGGGAATCCTGTCTGTGCATTCCCTCATCTATGACGGACACCATCGCATCCAGCTCATTGATGTCTACTATGACCTCGTTTCCGATTGCTTGGTTCGAGTTGATCGTGAACGACCTTGCTATGTCCGTGTCCCATGGTTCGCTACGCCTTACTGGGTACACGTCATTCCCGTTCAATATGATGTCGATTCCTCTGTTGCCAGCTGGCGTGGGAGGCAGATAGAAGTCATCTGGACGGTCGTGGATGTAGAAGTGCGGTTTATCCGGTATGTCATTGACGGGGGGATTCTTCCAGCTGGCCCTGACCAGATTGACCGAAGGGGGAAAATACCCCTCGTTGCCCACTGAGTCCCCGATGAATTGCTGGACATCGAATACCTCGTTCGCATAGGCGTCCTTGGACTTGGATACGACCACCGAGATGTTTTGCCCCAGCAAACAACGGAGGGAATCGACCAACCCCTTTTCCATTGAGGAGTACCTGAATGCCTTCCAAAGGCAGGATGTCTGGTTTCTGTACTGCAGTTCCGTCTGGTCGTTCCTCCGGGAAAGTCCGGTGAATACCCCAAATTTGGACTCGAGAAGGCTTCCTTCCACACCTTCGATAGTGACGTCCTCTTCAATCTGTTGCGAGTCCGCCCACTGTTGGTCAAACATTTTGGCCTGCACTTCGAACATCAGGTCGATATTGCTGGTGGAAAACGAAGATCTTTCCACTACCACGCCCATGAACATGTCCTTCACGTACACCTCAATATCGTCCTGTCCGTAGGTGTGTGGGAGGGATATCCTCGCATAAATCATTCCGGAATCATCAATCACTTGGGAGGTGGCCACCAGTGAGTCGTTTATGAATATCCCGACAATGGTCCCGACAGGCCGGTTAAGGAATGATACGAACAGCTGGTTGACCGGGGTGGAAGGGGTTTGGTCGTATTCCTTCTTGTAGACGCCTGTAGGAAGGGACTCCACTTCCCTCCAGAACGTCGGAGTAACGCCCGGGAGATAGAACTGCATTAGAGCGTCGTCACTATCAGGGTGCGAAGCCTGATGACCTCATTTCCACCGGCCACAATTACGTTCTGGACTCCCGTTCCGGTATCCTTGTCAAACTTCAGGAACGGCAGGTTGAGTCTTTCGACCCCCGGAACTTCGGTGATTATCCTGATGATGTCCGATTGCTCCAAATCTTGATCAATGTTCAGGGACGAGATATAGGCGGTGACATTGGTTATCACCTCTCCTTTGACTGTTGAGGCGGTATATCCAGATTTCACCACGATGGTCATCCTGATATCGACGAATGTGGTCACGACTTCCCTGACCAGAACATCGGACCCAAGTATCTTCTGCGAATCTTCATTCAGGAACTGGGCCACTGTGGATACCAGCCCGTTATATTGATAAGTGACGGCAGTACCAACCACAATGGGGGCGTCAAATCTTATCTTGTCCTTGGCCTTTAGACTGCCTGCGAAATTCGTAACGTCTTTTATGATGGCGTCCACGACCAATGACGGGCTGGTGGTTACGGTTGTGTAGTCATTTATGACCGGCTGTTGCATGGGGAAGAACGCATTGGGATCCGTTGGATCTATTTGAGCGGCCACCACAATCTCCCCATCCACTATTTTCGGGACAGGGTCGGCTACATATATGTCGACTGATCCGCCATCTCCTTCGTCCCTGAGCATCAGTGGGTCTCCTGCACCGATTACAGCGGCATCTTTGACGGAATCGAGTCCCATGGCGAGGGCACGATATCCCGACTTCGTTCCTATGTTATTGGCACTGAGGGCGGTCTTTACCCTGCTGGCCAGATCTTCATCGCTCTCCTCATCCCTGCCACCGGAGATCGGCTGCTTGTTCGTGACATCGTCTATCCCGGTTATGCTGTCCAATAGGGAAGATATTTGATCGGTAGCTGCATTGGTGTCGTTTCCGGCATTGGACGCTTTAACTGTCACTGCCGCGGTATATTTGCCGAGATCAGTATCGAGATTCATATTCGTGATAAGTGTTGTCTCGGTTATGGCATATTCCTGATTGGACGATGGAGCCCTGACTCTTTTACCGGCATTGGCCGTGACGGTTTCATTGGCCGCCAAGGTGATATCCCTCATCAGAAGGACACTCCCCTGCGCTGATGCTGCGGGTTTCCGGATGATTCCGAAGTTGGAAGCGATATCATCTATCGCCTGCTTCAGTCTGGCTTGTATGTTCTCCACAGGATCGTTTAATTGAATGGCGAGATTGTTGAGCAAGACTGTGTCATTCTGCGCAATCAGTATGGAGTCCAGCGTCTGTTCTATCCTAGACACAGTCAGCTTTGAGTCTACAAATTTCAGCACCCGATAAAGCGGATTAACGAAAACGTCCGCCAGTGCGGAGGGGGGATCTCCCCTGCCCCTGTCTTTCAGCAGGTTGACTATGTCAGATACGCCAATGCTCATGTTGTCACCACCGTTGATATTTCTCCTATTGCGGTTTTTACCGATAAAGTCACTAATATTGTCCCAGAATTCTGAGCGACATCAAGACTAATCAATTCCGATATTTGTTCAGATAGGGATTCGTTTATATTGAACGACCCGAGATACCCTAAAAGAGCCTGCACTTCATTTGTTAATTCGGCAGACATAGGCCCCAATGACCTCGATCCTACGAGATCGGGGATTATCGTCCCGTAATTAAGGGCAAGATAGTTCGATCCTATTTTAGTCAGCATGCCCTTCACGACATCCTGCGAAACCCTGTTGACTCCGGCGGTGAATACAGGTCCGTCCTCGAAGCGGTTTTTGTTGTCGAATGACATCTGGATGTCAGCGTATTTACGGGGGACGCTGTTGATGATCGGCAGGACATATAGGTCTGGCATTACATCTCGTTCCTAAATCCGTTAACGTTTTTCAATGAGGCGGTCAAATCGGCTGATCTTTGGGCGCTTCGGGCCAGTGATTGTTTGTTCATTTGTTCTTCAAAACTGGACAGGGCGTTGGGATCAGGCGCCTGACTTGCTGTATCGAGGGATCCCTGAAGATTAGCCATGTCCGGAGTCTTAAGGCTACCAAGGACAGAATTGATCTTTTTCCCCACATCATTGAAATCGGGCAACTTGATTGAAGGAGTCTTAAGAACGGCCGTCGATTTGTTGGCGGAATTTGAAGCCGCCGCCGCTTGGCTGATCTTTTCGTCATTCATTGAGGCGGCCAATCCTGCGGCCAATGAATCCAAGGACGATGACAATATAGCGGCTTTTTCCGGTTCTTCCGCTTTTATCTTTTGGATATGAGCAGCAGTCTCCGGACTTACCGGCGTGGCTGCTCTTGGTTCCCCACCATGAAGATCTGCCATTATGTGCTCGTAGGTGGCGTCTGGATGATCGAAGCCTTTACCACCTGACTGCATGGTATTGGAGCCCCTGTTACAACGCAGAAATTATGTGGCCCCGGCACTCCAGATTGCGACTCTACCACGCCTCCTTTGTTCGAGTCCGACGAAAGCCCCAATTCCACGGAGGCCCCGTCAATCAGTATTTTATCATTTTTCAGGGTGATCTTGACAGATGGCTTGGTGTTCTTGCCCTTGCCCTTCACCTTGATCAGTTCCACCCTTTCCCCGTCATCATCCTTCAGGATATTCAATTTGCCAATACCCTGTATATCGATGGAAAGGGCGTTCCCATTCATAACGATCCCCACCCTCGAAAGCAGTCTAATGGCATTAGACAGGTCGGAGTCTGACAGCATGGCGTTCCCCTTCTTGTCCAAATACAGGTATGAATGGCCAATGCTTTTGATCATGGTCTCGCCCGGTTGCAGAGGCTCAGAGAACGGTTCTTTAGGGGTGCCGAACTCAGTCAATATCCGGGTAGAAGAATTGCCACTCCTCTGTATCAGCACCTGCTGTCCTACTATGGGGATATATTTGTGGTATGGGGCGGGGTCCAGCGGGATGTCCGGAATATAAGATCCATCGAAATACGACTGCACCGTGACAGTCTTCTGCACGACATTGACCTTCTTTACCTCGCCCAACTGCAGGGTTATCTCCGATGATGCCCTATTGTGCTCAATGGACCTCGTTGGTTCCCGATTAAGCATTCCTGCGAAAAAACCGATTATCGACATTGCAATTATCCCCCCGGTGCCCTTGTGACTGAGATCCCTTGAGGAGTCTCACCTTCCACCATCGTACCGGAATTGTCGACCCGTGGTGCAGGAGATGTCTTGACTTCCGACTCACAATGGAAAATCGTGTTTTCTTCAGGAATGTCCTCCAGCTTCATGGGCGCTCCCTTGCTGGATATCATGCCGAGGATCTTCTGTTTGGCTTCTTCCGTTTTAGCGTTCGTGACACGCCAAGGAGCGTTGATGCTCAAGTTCTTTTTGTACAGATCTTTAATGGTCTGCTTCTGCATTGTCTCCCCTCCATAAGTCCCTGCCTTTATGTAGTTGTTCAGTACACCTTTGGGAAGGAGACTATTGAACCTCCCGCTATATGTCTGGCCCATCAAGTCGGCTGCGACCCCGCCCTTCATCACCCATCCTGATTCCAGATAAAACGGGGGAAACATGACATCAATGGCTCTGCCCTCAGCATGGGATATGGCTATTACGCTGGCATCCCCATCTACTGGAAACACAGTCTCGAATGGAGGCTGAGAGAGCTGTCCTAGATCATACATGGATAACGGAATGCCGGGTTGCATGCAATTTATTATGTCGTCTCCTGCGCCACCGTGATTGAACGGACCTCTTATGATAGCGGGGAACAACACTTCGCCGGAATAAGTGGGGGACACACTATCTATTGCCGCATCAACCTTCGACTGTAAATTGGCCGGGACCATGTCTTTGAGTGTCTGCCTAAATTTAGATAAAGTCTGCAGATTGAACAGCTTGATGTATGGCTTCCAATTGGACGGGGTTGTCCCCTGATATACAGGGAGAATGCCCGCATTGTCCGTATCGAAATTGAATTTCTCCGGTATTTTGTAATAATTAGAGGCGAGGAGTTGGTCGGTCACTTTTCCGTCTACATCCATCCCCTGACGACGGAACCATTCCCCCGACGATATGACGGCAAATATTACCAGTTTCTCCGTATCGGGATCGATAGTGGCCACTCTGACAGGAGTGTCCGACGCTATGACGAAGCGATATTTGGGTCTTGCTACGGTCGCTCCTTGCGAAGTCGGGACATCTTTCGTCATATTCCCCATCCTTGGCATTATCGCGGTGTAATTACCGTCCGCATATGTCGGGGATGTTTCTTGCGTATTGTCGAGATCAAATATCTGCATGTTCATAGAACGCAAACTGGACAAGGCAAATCTGGGCGACTTCTGGTCCGTTGGGATAAATATAGGATCGAACATCGCCTTTCTCAAGTCCAAACTGTAACTAAAAATGCTGTTGGAGATGTAATAGTAAATTTGTCCTGTCCCCGGCCAATGTTTGTCCACATTGAGGCGGTCGTATAGAATGGCACTGTTTAACGGACGCAACCGGAGATCGATTAATCCGGTGGTCTGCATCAGTCCGTTCTTGACTCCCGCTTCCACGGAATCCATATTGAAACAGGCCAGCATTTTCTTGTCTGCTGCAAGTGGGGGGAGATTTATGTGATGAGAGTACTCAAGGGTTATCCATGGGTTGGTTCCTGACACGTTGTAATCCGTGACGAATACCTCCCCCTCGTTGGTTTTAACATGCTTGGCTGCTTCCAATTCGGCCACACTGACTTTGCTTTTCTTGTCACTCGCATGTGGATCGTCCTTGGCATTTTTAGATGCTTCCTCCATCATATCGATAAGACCGGATATATCGGGCAATATTTTAAAATTTGCGATATAGGTCTCTCCGCTGTCCAGAGACTTCCTGAACAACTGAGCCTTACGAACAAAATCGAACGACAGGCGATGCGCTATGGGAGATCCGTAGCTTATTTCCGTGGAATAGCTGGTGAGGAATCCCACGTATCCATCTGTGTCCTGAGTGTCTGTAGTCACATCCGTCTTGTCAGGGATACCGCCCTTTCCGCCCACCTTGGTATCAAGGGACTGGCGATGAACGAAATACAACCTTCCCAGCTTGTATGGACGGTCAGCCACTACGGTCACCTCCATTCTTCTGGTGAGGGCGTTTCTGGTCGCTAACTCCAGAGACGAATAGATGGTCGTAGTCAGCTCGTTTCTTGCGTTGGGATTAAATACCGGGGCATCAGCCCTCATCCCGTACTTGGCCAAAATGGCGGGATCAGTGAAATGACGGGACAAGAACACGAAGTTGAACACTCCCGTCATTGGGTAATACATCTTGGTATCTATCCTCGTAACCATGCTCATGTCCTGCCGGATTACCTCGAGAGAGCTGGGGTTCTCTATGATAAAGTCCTTGATGTCCTCCCCGGCGTCTGCCACGAATTCGTTGTATCGTGGTATCTCGGCTACGATCTGGTTCTTCTCGTTCTCGTATACGTAGATCTTGGCATTATTTCTGATCCCTTCGAGAACCTGATTGGAGGTCTCGATTTGGGAAAAATTCAGTTCGTACGCTGCCCGGAACATGGTTTCGAAAGCGAATGCCCTGCGACCCGTAAATTTGGCTATAACGTCATCAGCTGATTGCGTGCGGTCCGTATCACCGAAGTCCTCGTTATTCAGTTCTCTCGCTTCATTGAAGGCGCCCATCCTGATGAAGGCCATCGTTATGAGCGGGATATATATGGTTTGGAATGCCGTCGTATTAGTGAAAGCCGAGGTATCGAACACGAATGGAATGACGAATTTGGGATTTGCGGTTTTTCCCTCCTGTTTCAGTTTCGCTAATTGCGCCTTCATTTCATCCCTCATGAGCTTACTCAAGACGATCTGTCTGGACTCATACAGGCTCTTGACGAGCAGGTGATTGACGATGTTGGATAATTCGAGGGTTTTGCCATCAAACCCCTTAGCCTCGTTTAAATTGACGGTCTGCCTGATTTTTACATAAATGTCGGCCAAATCCAGAACATCGTCGAACGAAATCCCTCCCAGAGCCATGGCGGAGCTTCTTTTAGCGAAATCAGACATAGGGGTCTTGGGCTCCTTCTTTGTGCCCAATTGCTTCCATACCAGTTTGTCAGCTTCACCCGAATCCCTTTTCTTGACTCCCTTGGCGTCCTTCTCTTCCACGTCCTTCCTGAGCGACACGAGTTCGGCCACTATCTGAGACAGCCTCTCCTGTATAGCGGACAGCTCCACCGAATATTGGGTGGACAGAGGTAACTCCGTCGTGCTTCCTGACACCGCTGGCTTGAGTCCGAGCTGAGATATCATGATGCGGGTGAATATCTCGTCCGCAGTGTTGTTGGCGAAAGCATTTGTTGACCATGGGGTTAAGCCTGTCTGCGTCAACTCCCCATCTTCGAACTGGCTTATGACGGCCCTTTCAGTGACCATACGATTGGTCAGCAGGATTTTTGATATCCCAAAGCATGTCAGATTTATCGCCCGCAATGATCCATTTTCTTCGGTGAAAGAAACTCCTCCGACCAGACCGATGAATTCCCTGTTATTCTTTCCATCAGGATATCCCATAACTATTTCGACCACATCGTTCTCTTTGGGCATGAACAGGTTGACGGGATCCCCCTGTATCTCCTGAACCGACACCTCCAGAACCACAGTGTTGTTGAACTGAATGTCTCTGGACAGAGATTTGATCGAGCATATGGAAGTGATGTCGGCGATTTTTACGTTGCTTCTCAATTCTTCGGGAGACATGCTCTTGCCGCCGAATGCGTCTTTACACATCTTGGTATATGCGTCCTTAAGCGCCCGACTGAATTTCCTTAAATCGCTCATATATTTCGAGGTGTTGGTGAATCCCATCCAATTCAGGGGATTCTTCTTCGCTTCCGACCTGATTTTTTTCAGGGCGGAATCCCCGTCGAACACCTCCTTGTCGTCGTCAAGAGCCTCCTGCTGG
>Ga0315274_10007727_pt1 | contig 15545 bp, 12 predicted proteins | sample YL17G02_20_MG_FD_203700 | JGI IMG/M metagenome (GOLD analysis project Ga0315274, IMG submission 203700) | Sediment microbial communities from Yellowstone Lake, YNP, Wyoming, USA - YL17G02_20 | ecosystem: Environmental > Aquatic > Freshwater > Lake > Sediment | place: USA: Wyoming | collected... | reverse complement strand
CATGGACCCCATCCATCCCATGGACCCCATCCATCCCATGGACCCCATCCATCCCATGGACCCCATCCATCCCATGGACCCCATCCATCCCATGGACCCCATCCATCCCATGGACGACATCCAGCGGGTTGATTGCTTCGAGCGACTGCACCAGCATCTCCTCAGCCACGAGGTGGATCTTCAGAAACGGATCGACTCGACTCCCCCCTACGCCTACCGCGGCCGGGACCTGACCTTTCTTCTCACCCATCTTGTCGCCCTCGTCTGCGGGCTGGACGAGAGCGCCGCGGAAGGCAGGCGGCGCATCCGACGCTTCGTCATGGAACTGGACGAGCAGCGGCCCGCGAACTCGGCCCACGAGCATCTGATGATCCGCGAGAAGGCCGACCTGCCTGGCCGGCAGGCAGGCGTGAGCGACAAGCCGATCAACGAGATGGAGCGACGACGGCTGCGCCTGTCGTTTCAGAACTTAAGGGAACTGGCGCCCGACCCCGCCCAGGGGGGCGCGGAATTCGACCGCGAGATGCAGCGCCTCGAACATCTGCCGGCGCGGGTGGCTTGGGTCGGGGAGAAGCTGCCGTGTCTGTCTCAACTCCGCGCGTTCCATTTCCTGAACCGCATCGGCTATCCCGTCATGATACCGGACCAAAGGTGCCAGGCCTTTTTCTTCCGGCTCGGGCTCTTGGAGAGCGTCGGCGGACGCCTGACGCACCGCCTCGCCGCCTGCCATGTCGGAGAGTCCGTCGCCGAAGCGCTCAAGCGCTCCGTCCTCGAGATCAACCTTTGGGTCCGGGCCTTCGTCGGGACCCTGGCGGACGTTTCGCCCAAGACGGCCCTCTGCCGCGCGACCCCCCACTGCGAATACTGCCGCTTGCAGGCCTACTGCCAGTACTGCCGTTTTCAACGGCCTCGCGCACAAGGATCCACCGCGCCGCTTCCGGTCAAGCAATGGCGCCCCACGGACCGTCCGCGTGAAAGGTTGATCGAACGAGGCGCCGGGAATCTCGAAGACGTCGAGCTGCTGGCCATCGTGTTGCGGACCGGGTCCGGCGGCGTCAACGTCCTCGAGCTGGCGCGCCATCTCCTCGACCATTTCAAGACCTTCCAGGGCATTGAAGAAGCCTCCCTCGAGGAACTCCAGTCCATCCGCGGCATCGGCTTGATGAAGGCCATCGAGATGAAGGCCGTCTTCGAGCTGGGAAGACGCCAGACGTACGCTCCCGCCCGCCCGGGCGACCTGATCGACTCGGCTGAGAAGGTTTACCAGTGCTACCGCGGCCGGTTTCTGCGCGTCCGCCAGGAGGAGTTCATTCTCCTCATGCTGAACAGCAAGAACCGCATGATCCGCGACGAGGTGATCTCCCGCGGCGGGCTTGAAGCCTCGATCGTCCATCCCCGCGAGGTCTTCAAGGCGGCCATCCGCGCCTCGGCGGCCTCCGTCATTTTCGTCCACAACCACCCCAGCGGCGACCCCACGCCCAGTCACGACGACTTCGTCATCACCCAGCGTCTCGAGGAGGCGGGCGAGTTCCTCAAGATCCGCGTCCTCGACCACGTCATCATCGGCGAAGACTCCTTCTACAGCTTCACCGAAGGCGAAATCCTGAAGCCCGAAGGCGCGAAAAACGCCGTCGAAGGAGATGGAGAGGGCCCGTAAGAAGCATGGTTGAGAAGCCCTGATCCTCGCGGGGGAGCAACGCCTCTGTTGCCGCTCGGATCTGGTTCGTTGTTCAACCTTCAGGTTGGCGAAGGCCTTCTTGCGGAGACGAACGAGGCGCGCCGCCGGTTCAGCAACCCAAGAGGCCCGCAAGAACAGGCGCAGGCCCGCAGCGAAACGACCCCTAACGGGCCCTTGAGTCAGAGGCTCTCCGCACCGGCGTTTGCCGCCAATCTCTTGGGCGAGCGTTCCTATGGACAAACAGGAACGCCCCCCTTCTTACAACACACGTTTTCTTGCATTGACAGTTTTGCGACGCGAAGGCATTCTTCACCCATTGATGACGTCGCGCGGCCCGGACGACGGACTGCGACCCGGTTTATGCAGTCTCTATAAGACCGGGACGAACGGGAGGCCGAAACCGTACAACTCTCTGACATGAAAGGCGTTGCGCGAACCGACAAGAAGACACGGGAACTTCTTGTACGGAGATAAACGGTCTGGGCTTGTCGGCTTATGCAGACTGCATAATCATTGTTGGGTTTGGAAAGGGGAGAGAGAATGAGGGACATCGAATTCGACTGCCCCCAATGCGGACAACACATTGCCGGCGACGACCAGCTTCGCGGGCAGACGGTCACGTGCCCCTCATGCAAAGCAGCCATCACCATTCCCCCACTGGATCCTACCCACACCTCCCCAAAGGTGGCCAAACTGACAACGCAGACTCCCCCACCACCCACTCCCGACGAGGATGAGGAGCGGGAGGTCCTGCAACTCAAGCCATCTGCCAAAGCCTTCTTCGGCGAAATCGTCCTCGGCGTGATACTTGTCCCATTGTTCATCGGAGTCATCGTGCTCCTGAATGTGTGGTACAAAACCGCATCCCTACGCTATCGATTGACCACACAGAGGTTTTTCGTGAGGCGGGGTCTAATCGCCCAACACGAAGAGGAACTTGAGCTCTACAGAGTCAAGGACGTCACAGTCCAACAGGGCATTCTGCAGCGCATCCTCGGGTGTGGCACAATCACCATGCTCTCAACGGATGACAGCAGTCCCGCCCTCCACCTCATCGGCATCAACAACCCCGTGCAGGTCAAGGAGACGTTCAGAAAGTACTACAGAGCTGCACGCAAGAAGGAGGGGGTCAGGGCTGCCGAGTTCATCCCATCATGACGGACCCAACCAGGCCTTTCAGCGGACGCGCCACTGCGTCCCGCTGAAGGCTAACGTCATCCTCTCTCTTCCTTCCGGTGATACCTTTCCAGAAATGCCTCGACGAACCGGCAGGCGGCCCTTTGAGTCTGGAGTCCGGAGTCTGCCGCCTCTCGCAACCGGCGCGTTGCAGGGCGCCAGTCCCCAGACTGCGGGCTTGGCGCTCTCCTTCATGAGTTCGGCGACGCATTATCTTCTGACAGGATTAACAAGATAAACAGGATGAATCTGGGATTGCCTCAATCCTGTCAATCCTGTTCATCCTGTCGGACAATCTTGAGAACCCGATTGCGCGTCACGGTGGTTGCGAATTGCTGTACTCAGAGTCTCTAACAGAAAGAGAGAATGCGGAGGTGGCATGGGCATCTTGCCCATGAAACACGGGCGGGGCGCCCGCGCCACTCTCTTTCTGTTAGCGGCTCTTAGGACTGAAAATGCGAGACCATCGGAAACTCCCGGCGTTGGTATCTCGCTTCCTTCGGAAAAGACAGAACCCCGGAGGGCCTCGCGGGGCCCTTCGGGGTTCTTCTCTCCCGCCCCCTGGTTGTGCGCGTCGTTCGGGGGGAGATCGAGGCCGGCTGCGCAGGTCGTGGGGCCTCCGCGGCTCTTGCTCCCGGCGGGGCGTTTCCCTGCCTGGCGGCAGGCAGGTCGGGGTCGTCCGGCGTCAGCCCGGATCACCCGTTCCGTGAGGTCCCACGGGGCCATCCACCGTCAGATCGGATCAGCCGCTCCGGGAGTTCTCCCCAGGAGCGCCTGGCTCAGGTCCCCCCATTCCGCATTCCCCATTCCGCACTCCCGGTCTCCCCAGGAGCGCCTGGCTTAGGTCCTTGGCTGAGGGCATCTGGGTCCAGACGAGGCAGCCCTGCTCGTGCAGCCTCCGCCGGAACGCGGCTGACCCCCTCTCGGCCCCGAGGAAAATCTTCCTGCCCGTCGAGAGACGGTCGTACTCCTCGACGAAATGATGGACGAAGTCCTCTTCGACCGACTCGACTTTCATGTCGAGGATCAGGGACGAAAAGCGGCTGGTCTCAAGATGACTCATGGCGACCCAGAAGTTGTTCGTCCACGTCACGTTCAGCCCGTGATCCAGCAAGGCCTGACGGAGATCGAAGACGAGGGTGAGATCGTCGCAGATCACCAGCACGTCGCCCTCCGAAGGCGCCCGGGGGCGTTGCGTGAGACCATGGGTTGCTCCGGGCGGAATCCTGCCGGCGTAAATGCCGAAGTCGAAAACCTCCGGCCCCGGCGCCTGGCCCCGCCGATGCTCGCGCATCGGGGGAGATGGCTTGCCCTTGCGTGGGGCCGGGGCCGTTTCACGAGAGGGATAGTCGGGACTCGTTCGGACCATTGCGGGGAAGCCTCCGAAGAACGGCGCCATGTCCGCCCCCTCCCTATCAGATGATTCGGCGGTCGCGAAGGGAAACTCAATAGGACTTCGGTCCTGATTTCCACGGAACGGGTCGGCGCAGGAGGGCCTTTGGTCCCATTTTTGGGACCCCAAGGTTCCCGCCCGTGAGACGCGGAGAACGGGCGCAAGCCTCAGCCGGCGAGAGCGCCGCAGCGAGGCGCTGGCGCCACGCTATCCGCCCGCCCTTTTCACAAACCCTCTCAAACAGGACGAGACGAGAAATGGAGAATCGGAGAATCCGGAAAGCATATCCGCGGTCGGCTGATGCAACCACCACGGTTGGAGCCGGACGGCGAGGAACCGTTTCGCAACGGGGAATCGGAAAGGATGTACGGGGTGCGGCGTGAGCTGGCGTGAGTACGGCGGGAAGGACGAGGCCCCGAGGGGGTCGCCCCACGGGGCCTTCGGTCGGATTTCAATCTGCTCAATGCGCTCGTCTCAGTGGTGATCTCCTCCGCCGGCGATGGCGTTGTGGAGCCCTTCCACGTAGTGGACGAATAGGACGTAGGTTTCCACGTACTCGCGCCCGGCCTCGACCGACTCGTCCTTGTGCTTCTTCGCCTCAATCAGTTGCTCGAAGCGCTCGCGCACGCTCTTCTCGGCAGCCTGGCCGATCCTCTTGGCGAGATTCTCAACGTTGCCGTCGGCAATCGCCTTATCAGCGGCGGCCACGGGCGGCTCGACGGCCCCCGCCGGCTTAAGCCCCGTGTACGGAGCGCCTTCTCCTGCGCGATGAAGTCTCACAAGGGTCTCGAAAAAGTACGTGTCAGCGAGCTCCTTTGCCTCGGGGCCTTTCGACCGGACCGCGAGAGCCTTCTTGAAGGCGGCGCCTACCTCCTCTTCGTGATCTTTCTTCACCCACTTCAATACCGCCGTGACATCGCCCTTTTCCAAGGCTGCTTTCGCCTCCGCCACCACAGGACCGTCCATCGTGTCGCAGTGAGCCAGCACTGTCATCGACCATGATAGCCAGGCGACAAAACCTGCAATCCCGATGAGCGTCATGATCCCAGCCCCTACTTTCGCAGTACGCATAACGCGCCTCCTTTGGGTCGTATTGGTGCTTCAAGCACGATCCTACACCATGAGCGCCACGGCTTTCATGTTATCTTTCCTGACCATTCGGTTCGCCTGAAGGGTTCATCCCTCCAAGCGCTTCTTCTCGAGACGGTGGAGCAACGCATGAAATTCCTCAAGCTTTTTCGAGCCGAATAGCGGAAGCGAGGGCCGAGAAGACAAGCTTGACAGGAACCGCGGCTTTGGCAACAATCGCCGTTCTCGCTGTGGGGCGAGGGAGGCGCGGCCACTGCGTCCGGCGGGGTTTGTCGCGGCATCTTGGGCAGACAGCCGCATCTCCGCGTACCAAGGGAGGACCGTCATGACTGACTCCTGTCGACTGATTCTTGAGGGCAAAGAGTACAGGCTTCCGGTTGTTGTCGGGACCGAGAACGAGCGGGCCATTGACATCTCCAAGCTCAGAGAGGCCACCGGCTACGTTACTCTGGACCGCGGCTACGGCAACACCGGCTCCTGCCAAAGCGACATCACTTACATCGATGGGGAGAACGGGATCCTGCGCTACCGGGGCTACCCGATCGAAGAGTTGGCCAAGGAGGGTCAGTTCTCTGAGATCGCCTACCTCATCATTTTCGGGGAACTGCCCACTCGCCGGCAGTTGGGTCGTTGGTCTGGACTGTTGACCGAGCACGAGTTGCTCCACGACTCGCTGCGCCACCATTTCGAGTTCTTCCCCCCCAACGCCCATCCCATGGCGATCCTGTCGGCCATGATCAACGCGTCTTCGAGCTTCTATCCGGAGATCATGAACCTGGAAGACCGCCGGGACTTCGAGCGGGCGGCCGCTCGCCTCATTTCCCAGATTCGCACGATCGCGGCGTTCTCCTACAAGATGTCGATCGGCCAACCCATCGTCTACCCGAAGCCGCAGCTGCGCTACGTGGAGAACTTCCTCCACATGATGTTCTCCCTCCCCTACAAGGAGTACGAGCTCCCCGAGGAAGTGGTCGACGCCATCCGTCTGCTCTGGATCCTGCACGGCGACCACGAGCAGAACTGCAGCACGTCGACCGTGCGGATGGTGGGAAGCAGCCACGCCAACCTTTACGCCTCGGCCGCGGCGGGCGTCTGCGCCCTTTGGGGGCCTCGCCACGGGGGCGCGAACCAGCAAGTGCTCGAGAACCTTGCGCGCATTCACGAACGCGGCTTGAAGATCAAGGACGTCATCAGCCGGGTCAAGAGCAAGACGTCGGGCTACAAACTCCCCGGTTTCGGCCACCCCGTCTACCGCAATTACGACCCCCGCGCGAAGATCATCAAAGAGGCCTGCGATCGCGTGCTCGAGAGGCTGGGCATCAACGACCCGCTGCTCGAAATCGCCAAGGCGCTCGAAGAAGCAGCGCTCAAGGACTCCTACTTCATCGAGCGCAGGCTTTATCCCAACGTCGATTTCTACAGCGGCATCATCTTCAAGGCGGTGGGCATCCCCGTCAACATGTTCACCGTGATGTTCGCCATCGGGCGCATGCCCGGCTGGGTTGCTCACTGGCGGGAAGTGGCCATGAATCCGCGAGAGAGGATCTACCGTCCGCGCCAGGTTTACCAGGGGCCCACCAAGCGCAGTTTCATCCCCATGGATCAGCGAGAAGAGCAGGAAGAGTGAGCGGGAGGAGCGATCGCCATCATGTCAACTCTGATCGAGCAACACCTGCGTAAAGCGGGCAAACTCGGCAAAACGATCTGTCTGCCCGAAGCGGCGGAGGACGACCGGATTATCCAGGCGGCGCGCCGAATGGCGGACCAGGGCGTGGCGACCCCTCTCGTCGTCGGGACGCCCAAGGCGCTTCAGGAGAACGCGGCGAAGGCCGGCGTCCGCCTCGACGGGATCCAAGTCCTCGACCCCAGCCGATTCGACCGAATGGACGAGGCGGTCGCCGTCTACCAGAAGCGCCGCGCGAAGGACAACTTGACCGACGCTCAGGCGCGCGAGCTGCTGAGCGACCCCCTTTGGTTCGGCGCCATGGTCGTCAGACTGGGCCTTGCGGACGGGATGGTCGCCGGTGCGATCCACGCGACGAGCGACGTTCTTCGCCCGGCCATCAAGTGCATCGGGACGCGCGAAGGCATCCGAACCGTCTCGTCTTTCTTCCTCATGGTCGTGCCCGACTGCCCTTACGGCAAGGAAGGCGCCTTGATTTTCGCCGATTGCGCCGTCATCCCCTCTCCCACCCTCGAGCAGCTCGTGGACATCGGCGACGCCGCAGCCCAGACCTGTCGCCAACTGCTTGAGGTTGAGCCCTACGTCGCCTACCTGAGTTTTTCGACCAAAGGGAGCGCCGACACGGACGAAGCGAAGAAAGTGGCCGCGGCGGCGGCGGCGCTCGCGGAACGCCGACCGGAGTTGAGGGTCGACGGGGAGTTGCAAGGCGACGCCGCTCTCGTGGAAAGCGTCGCGTCGAAGAAGAGCCCCGGCAGCCCCGTCGCGGGCAAGGCCAACGTGCTCATCTTCCCGGACCTGAATGCCGGCAACATCGCGTACAAACTTGTCCAGCGCCTAGCCAAAGCGACGGCAATCGGACCCATTGTGCAAGGTCTGGCGAAACCGGTCAACGATCTCTCGCGCGGGTGCTCCGTCGACGACGTCGTTCAGGTCTCGGCCATCACGGCTCTTCAAGCCCAGTGGTCATAGCCTCCCGGCGGGCCCAGGTTAAGCAGACGAGCCGCTGCCATGGTCCAGGGAGTGAGCGCCCGTGAGATACAAACCGGACTGGCCTGAAGCGCGCGAGAGGCTGCGCGCGCTGTGGGAAGGGTCCCTCCTCGACCGACCGTGCATTGCGGTGCTGGCGCCCAGCGGCGGGAACGTCGTTGAGCCCCGGCTGCCCGCCGCAATCGAGGACTATTGGCTCAGACCTGACTGGCTCGTCCCAAGCGCGCTTGCTCGATTGGAGAACACGTGGTGGGGCGGCGAAGCGGTCCCTTCAGTCCTTCTGATGAGCGGTTGGATCGTATCCCTTGGGGGAAAACCGCGTTTCAGCATGGACACGATCTGGTTCGACACGTTCTCCGTCGACCTCGGCGGACCTTCGCCCTTCCGGTACGACCCGGATGACGCATGGTCGAAGAAGCACGAGGCGGCCTATATGGCCCTCGTGGACGCCGCCGGGAAGGACGATTTCCTCGTCGGACAGCCCTGTCTTCTCCCGGCAAACGATCTTCTTTCCATGCACATGGGGACGGACGCGTTCCTCTTGGCTCTCGTGGAGCATCCGGACTGGATGCGAGAAGCCATCGCCCGCGGCGCGCGCGATCTTCTTCGCGCGCGGCTTGGGTTGCGGGACCTGATTCTCGATCGGCACGAGTTCTGGTACGGGAATGCGGGCTGGATGCCGTTCTGGGCGCCCGAACCGTACATGGCCACCCAGTCCGACGTCTCCTGCATGCTCTCTCCCCGGATGTTCGATGCGTTTGTGCTTCCCGAGCTCGAGGTGTACGGAAACGAGTTCGGCGCCCTCTGGTACCACCTTGACGGAGGCAACGCGCGGCAACACCTCCCCCGACTTCTATTGCTTCCGTACGTGCGGGTGATTCAGTACACGCCCGCTCCCGGAGAGCCGCCGAACGGGCCCGCTCATCTGGATTTCTACCGGGAGATCCAGGAAGCGGGAAAGATCGTCCATATTGATCTGCCCAAGGAGAACATTGAGCCTCTGGTCAGGAGACTGGACCCGGCCCTCCTGATGCTTCAGACGGGTTGCGGCAGTATTGACGAGGGACAGAGCCTGCTGGACTCAGCAAGACGCTGGATCTGACCGCACAGGCGGAAGTCCCCAAGAACTCTCCATCTCTGTAACCGCAATCTATCTCGGGGCGGACTCCTCCTCGGTCCACTCCTTCACGCGCTCCGCTGCTTCGGCGCGCGGGAGGAGCGCCCCGGCGGGGATGCGGAACACTCGAGCCACCGACGGGTCGGGCATGCCGGCTTCGTGCGGCGTCGGCTCGAACCGGCCGCCCGGGAAGAGCGCTATGAGCCGCTGGGACAGGCGCCGCGTCAGCGCCCAATTGTCCGATCGGAAGAATGTGCAGAGAACTCGGTGATCGGTTGCTTTGCCCCGCTCAGGTTCGGACAGAAGAGCCACGAGATCGAGGGGCAGGAGGTCTTGGCGGCCGATCGTCAGGAACTCGAACGTTTTGTTGACGGAGACGTCGGGCGCGACGAACAGGGGCGCGCCGGACGGATCGGGCCGGCAGAGATTCGCCAGTTCCACGTGCAGTCCGCTGAAGGCCTCGCGCATGCCCGGGACTTGCGGATGGCGCACCCAGAGTTTGTGTACCTGAAATCCCGCGCCCCAAACCAACGCCATAAGAAGAAGCCCCCGGAGCCACCGCCTGGGCCGTTTCTCCCCCCGCGTTCCGCGTTCCCCGTTCCGCGTTCCGCATTTCGACCATCCCCACCACCATCCCGAGGCGACGAAGTAAGCGACGGCCGGCGTGGCGCCGAGATTGCGCAGCGTGTTGGCCGAGTCGGTCTGGGTGACGATCGAGGGCAAGGACATGCACCCGAGCCAGCCGAGCCACGCCAGCGCTCGCCGTCGAGCAGCGCCGCCGCGCCTCGCCTCGATGAGGGTGTATGCGAGTCCCGCCAGGAAGAGAACGGACCAGACCGGGTCGAGCACGGGCGTGCCCGTTTTGCCGTACTCTGGATGACCGCGCGGCAGGGGAACGGCCACGTTGTGAAGCGGAACGTGGTCGCCCCGGAAGGAGAACATAAGCAGAACGTCCCGCGCATTCCTCGCCATGAGCCGCAGTCCGGCGGAAGGCCCGTCGCGTAAAGGAGAAACGGCCGAGGGCCGACCCACAAGGTCAGACGGCGCGCGCGCATAGTGGAGAGCAAGGGGCAGCGCAACGAGGAATGCGCCGGCCAGAAAGCTCAGAAAAAGGACCGCTGGTCTGAACGAAGGAGGACGCCGCCGCGCTTTCCGAGCCTCTTCGTCCTCGGCCTCTTCCTCCCGCCGGTCTTCCCCGGACCCGTCCGACGGCGATTCGATCTCTTCTTCCGCAATCAGAGCCCAGAACCAAAGCGCCATCACGGGCAGGAAGAAATACCACGACAGATAGACATAGAATCCCACTCCGGCAACCATCCCCGCACTCGCCCAGGCGACGGGACCGCGGCGTGACGGTGCCTTCGCCCGCGCCGCGGCGGCCATAGCCCAGACGAGCGCCGCCGCCACGAGAGGAACGAGATTCGTGCGGAAAACGAGGCGACTGAAATGGGCGTGCCAGTGCAGAGTGGCCAGAACGAAAGCCGCCGCCAGGGCGAAGACGGGGCCGCGCTCGCGCTCGACGGCGCGCACGGCGCCGAAAAACAAAACGCACGCCAGGCAGGCGATCACGACCACGACCAAACGCATCACGATGACTCTGGGCCCCCCGAGCCACAACGCAACGCTCAGGATCCACACCAGCAGCGGCTCGCGGGGAAAAACATCGGGATAGATCATCTTCAAGCCCGACTCGTAGCGCTCGCTCCCCGCGTGGAGACTCCACCAGGCGTCCACGCCGTTGAGTCCTTCGTCCATCCAGAGACCGGGGGGGAAGCGGTCGACGCCGGCGACGCGCACGACGAGCGCGATGAGGAAGACCAGAAAGAACCAGCTGCGCTCTCGACCCATCCGCGTCTTCCTTGTCAGGGCATGGGCGCCTCGGGGCTCACGATCCGGTGAACGGCCGGAAGAGGGGAATCAGAGAAGCGGCCAGAAACCACGTCATGACGTTCGTGGGAACCCCGGTCTTCAGGCAGTCGCCGAAGGGGTGACCGCATCGGCGCCCGCCGGTCGTCTTCGACGACGGCGCTGAGCGACGCGCCCGGGACAGACTACCCGTTTCCTGGGCGAGACAAAACGGAAAAGTGGGAGAGAGCCGGCGGAGGAACGAATGGAGCCTTCAGCCCGAGGACCAGATCCCGTGGCTGCCGGTGCGCCGGCCTTGCGAGTCCTCGAGGAGAGAGGGAATGTCCCGAGCTCCATGAAGGGCTCAGGCGATCTCGACGCCTTCGTCGGTTTCGCGATAGAACATGACGTAAGGTTTGGCCGCGAAGCTCCGGACACCGCCAAGCTCGGGACGGTTCCGTCCCATTTTCGGAGAATCCGCAAGCAAGTCGAAGGCACGGAAGAATCGCTCGACGAGGCGCAACGCGGCGTCATAGTCGTCCATCGCGACGTAGAGCCCGATCTCCTCCAGATCGCTCCGCGCGAGTGGGGCGAGGCGGCAGTGCGGCATTACCGTTCCCGTCTCAACCGCTGGTCGATGCCCTCAATGATCTGGTCTTTCGTCGGCGTCACGAATTCTCCCCGGTCCAGCTGATCCACACCGGCTTGAATGTCCCTGCGCAACGCCTCCTTCCGAATCTCCAGGCCATGATCGCGTTCGGCGATGAGACAAAGCGCTTCCTTCACGACTTCAGTCGGCGAACTGTATCTTCCGGAGGCGAGACGCTCTTTTACGATGCGCTCCAACTCGGGCGTAAGAGTTACCTGCATTCGGTTGTTGCCCTCCTCCCGCGGTCTTGTCGGCAAACGATCCGCGACGCGCTCTTTCCCAGCCTAGACCACGCAACGCGGCGGCTTCAATCCTATTCTTCAAAGGGGGCGCCGACTTCCTCCGCGAGCGATCTCAGTTCCTCCATCATCCGCGCGTTGAGCGGGATGCCGTGGGCGAGGCGTTCCTGTTTGGCGACGGCTTCCATCTCGCCGGGGAGCCAGATGCGCTCGACGCCGGGGGCTTTGCGCGTGTTGCGGATCAGGCGGATCCATTCGTCCATGCGACGCTTGAACCCCGCGACGTCGGTGAAGTTGTCCACGCGTAGCGCGGCCATGGCGAAGGTGTTGGCGCCGGGCTCTTTGAGGAACTTGTAGGGATGCAGGATGTCGTGGTCGAGGGTCCACCCGGCGAGCATCCCGGTGAGGAGTTCGATGGCGACGGCGATGCCGTAGCCCTTGTGTCCGGCGAACGGAAGAAGGCAGCCGCCGCCGAGAACGTCCTTGGGATTGACGGTGACGTTGCCGTCGGCGTCGAGGTAGCAGTCCTTGGGAAGGTTCTCGCCGGTCTGGGCGCAGAGGAAGACCTTGCCCCACGAGGCCTTGCTCGTCGCGCCGTCTACGACGACGGGCGGCTCCTCGCCCGCGCCGACGGCGACGGCGTAGGGGTTGTTGCCGACGCGGCCCTCCGCGCCGCCGGTGGGCGGCATCGAGGCGAGAACGTTCGTGAGGGAGACGCCGATCATGTCGCGTTTGACCGCCATGCGCGCGTAGTGGCCGGCGGGGCCGTAGTGGTTGCAATTGCGCACGAGGACGACGCCGACGCCGTGCTGAGCGGCCTTCTCGATGGCGAGGTCCATGCCGATCTTGCCGCCGACGGGGCCGAGAGCGTTGTCGGCGTCGATGAGGGCGGTGGCGGGGTTCTCCTTGAGGCGCCGGATGTTGGGGTTGGGATTGTTGCCGCCCTCGCGGATGCGGTCCATGTAGAACTTCAGGCGGATGACGCCGTGCGTGTCGAGCCCCATGAGGTTGGCTTCGACGAGGCAGTCGGAGACGATCTCGGCGTGGTCGCGCGGGACGGCGAAGCCGACTTGGATGTTGCTGCAGAGGCTTCGCAGCCACTCGTGCTTGACGCGTTTGGGTTCGGTTTTCTCTTCGCTCATGGTTGCGGTCCTCTTTTCGATGAGACGCTGGAGTCCTCCTCGTCTTGTACGGCTTGAACGCCGGAAAAGACAGACCCAATGGGGGATTCGTCTCCGTCGGGGCGTTTCGCCGAGCCGCCCAATTCACACGGCTCCGTCGATCGCCACTTTCTGTCCCTTCTCGGCGCTTTGGACGGCGCCGAAGACCATCGAGAGGCTCTTGATGTTGTCGGCGCAGACGGTCTCCGGCTCCACGCCGGTCTTCACGCCGTCGAGGAAATGGCGGATCACGCCGGCGTGGCCGCCCACGCGGGCCTGGGGTCCGAGCGGCGGGATCTCGCGCTCCTCGCGTTCCGAGAAAAAGCCGCCGGTCTTCGTCGCGACCTCGACCCGGAACTTCTCGCCGCCGTCCCACGTGACGCTTCCCTTTTCGCCCACGACGCGCCAGTCGCATTCCCAGGTCGTGTTGCATCCTTCGGCGCACCAGCTGCCGCGGTAGGAATAGACGACCCCGTCGGTCATCTCGAAGATGGCATGGGCCGAGGCGTCGTGATCGTACCACGAACCGGAAGGGTTCCATTCCTTGCAGTAGACGGCCACGGGATCGCGCCCCGAGATCAAGCGGGCGGCGTCGAAAGTGTGGATCGCCATGTCGAGGAGGAGAACGTGCTCCATGCGGTCGCGGAACCCGCCGAAGTGCGCGCCGATGTAGAAGTCGCTGTTGACGGTTGTGACGGGGCCGACGGCGCCCGATTCGAGGAAGGCGCGCAGGCGGCGGATCGGTTCGTGGTAGCGGCGGTTCTGGATGACGGCGTAAATCTTGCCCGCCTTCTTGGCGGCCTTGACCATCTTGCGCGCGTTCGCCATGGAGTCGGCGAGAGGCTTCTCGCCCAGAACGTGGCAACCGTGCTCGAGCGCCTCGAGAGTGACCTGGACGTGCGCCTCGGGCACCGTGCAGTCAAAGACCACGTCCGGCTTCGTTCGCTCGAGCATTTCACCCATCCGCGTCCCAATCGGAGCGTCCTTCCAGCCAAACTCCTCGGCCCGCTTGCGAGCGTTTGCCTCGATGAGGTCGACGAATCCGACCATCTCGACGTCGTCCATCTCCCTGACGGCCCCAAGCCACGCTCCGGCGATCCCCCCGCATCCGACCAAGACTGCCTTGATTCTCTCTGCCATGCTCTCGTTCTCCTCCTTGCGTTCCAGGTTTCTCGACCAACTTCAGTCGTTCGTTTTCCGCCTACCGCTCGCCCGCGCTCAAGGGTGAGGGCAACGCGACCGCGGGACTCTTCGGCCCGCGTCCCCGCAAGCGCCCGCAGCGGCTTCGTGTTCCCTATTTCAGGTCAAGGCGCTTGACGTGCACCAGCCTGTGCCCGAGCATGTCGACCGCCGCTTGAGACTGCTCGAGGACGATGTACCCGATCAAAGGCTCGTATTCCCCGTCTCCCGGTTCCATATCGACAAAGACCACCTCGGTGAACACTGGCGGAAATCCCTCAATCTGCAAGCGAACCGGGCCGCAGACGGCCCCCCGGGTCGTCTCCTGGGTCGCCGTCTCGAACTCCACCTCTCGAATCCGCTCGAGGTCGCCAAGCCGTTCCCTCCACGCCGTCGGGAGAACCATGTGGGAAGCGCCGGTATCGACCAGCGCATCACAGCGCATCGTCTTGACGGGGTCCGAGAGGCTCTCTATGACAACGGACGCAACGATTCTTTCCACGGAAACCACCCCCTTCGAGGGAACTGGGCTCCTGAACCACAGAATACCACGCAATCCGCGGGCGCCGTCAACCCCTCTCGCAAAGGATGGGGCGGTTGTGCGACGCGACGGTCCGCGTTCCCGCGCCACGCGTCCGCCGACGTTTCTTACCATGGCTGCCGCTTCAGTCTCAATCCACAATGCGGAACCGGCGGAAGCTCTCCATTTCCTGGTCGTACCATCTGGCCGCGGGGTTCTCTTCTTCGCTCCAGCATCGCGCCGCGCGAAGGCCGGTGCAGATCGCGTGGTCCATGTTGTTGTGCTGGAAAAGACCTTGGCGACCGAGAGGAATGAGGTTGCCGATCGTGCGCAGGGACGCCCAGATTCCGGCTAGGCGCTCGGAATAGTCGAGCAAGTAGAGGGGATAGGCCCTTTCCAGCCGCAGCACGCTCGTCTCGATCACCTCACTCGGGCGGAAAAGGCCGGTTTCGGCGGCGTGGGCCACCGCTTCGGAGGCGATCTCCGCGTCCGAACGCTCCCACTCGGCGCTGCCCGGCAAGGCCGAGGACTCGACGCACAGCAACGTGCGGTCCTTCGGTCCCAGAGACTCGTCGAAGTTCTTCGGCTCGTAGGCGCGGTTTACGGGGGGCTCGGCCTCGGGGAAATAGAGCCAGTGATCGCGGCTCAGAGAGGGCCGGCGCAGCACGATGGCCACGAGCATGATGTGGAGAAAACGCAAGCCCGCCGCGGCGGCGGCTGCCTGGTCCATGAAACGGCTCGTTTTCGAGTCGCGTCGGATTGCCTCGACGAGATCGGGCAGAGGAATGGAGGCGAAAACGAAGTCCCCCTCCATGGACCGGATGAAACC
>Ga0315274_10007725_pt1 | contig 15548 bp, 11 predicted proteins | sample YL17G02_20_MG_FD_203700 | JGI IMG/M metagenome (GOLD analysis project Ga0315274, IMG submission 203700) | Sediment microbial communities from Yellowstone Lake, YNP, Wyoming, USA - YL17G02_20 | ecosystem: Environmental > Aquatic > Freshwater > Lake > Sediment | place: USA: Wyoming | collected... | reverse complement strand
TCTCTCTGTCCTTGCCGACCGGATGCACCCGAGACGTGACGGGTTCAGGCCTCTCGATGGGTTGTGGCGGAGTAACCGCTTCACGCGGCGAACGCGGATACGAGTAGGCGGCAACCAAGATGGCGCCAACAATCCCGACTTCCGCCCACAATGGACTTGCATCCCAGAACAGGGTGAGAACCAAACATCCGAAGAACACTGCACAGATCGCAGACAAAGGCCGTACGCGCGTGATTCCCCAAACCCGATTTTTTGGACCAGCCCCGAGGCGCTCGGGCCGAAGCAAGCTGCCACATCCCATCACCAGCATCCATACCGACGGTACTGCGAGTGCCCTTACCCACAGGGCAATCTCTCCGAGAGAAGAAGGTGTTAAGAGCAGAATCGCGAGGATCGTACTCGAAGTGATCACCAGCGCCGGAAAGGCAAGAACTCCGAACCAGACGGTCCGCATCCAGGACAGTGAGGAAACTGGCAAAGCTCGGATTGAACGAGAGGCGATGAGTTTTGAATCCGTCTGCGCACTCCAGGAAAACAAGAAACAAAGTGCCCAGACAACATTCATGAAACTCCCAATAGTACCATGACAAGACCAGAGCGGCGTCGAGATCAACAACGAAAAAAAGAAGACCCGCCATAGCCATCCCTGGCGGCGCAGGTATTCGCGAAACAGCCGGCCATCCATTCTCAACCCTCCTTAACCAGCTCTACAAACAGGTCCTCCAGTGTGACGGGCGTGGCCGTGACGTTCGTTGCGCCTTTCTCTCGGAGCCAGCCCATCGCCTCGCCGTGAACGTCCACCAAGGCCCGGAATCGGTTGTCCGAATGCTCTTGAACAAACAGGCCCTTGATCGCCGGCGGTCTTATCGCTTCGGCCAACGTGCAATCCACCAGCCGGAACCGATCGAGAACGTCCGCCGTGTTTCCTTCGAGCAGCAGGCGGCCGTTGTGAATGATCCCGACGTGGTCGGCGAAACGCTCAATGTCGCTCAACGTGTTCGATGCGATCAGCACCGTGCGGGCCTCGTCTTGAACAGCCGACAGGAGCTGGGCGAAAATCTCCCGCTTGGAGATGGCGTCAAGACCAAGGGTTGGTTCGTCGAGCAGGAGCAAAGCGGGACGGTGGGAAAGCGCGATCACCAGGGCCAGTTTCGCGCGGGCGCCCAGCGACAACGTGGGGATTTTGTCATCCCACGTGATGCCGAGTTTCCCGAGCAAGTCGTCGCAATACTGCGTGTCCCAGCCGGGATAGTAGCTGCGCACGAAGTGAATCGCCCGCCAGACCTTTCGCCACGAATCGTAGGAGAGGTCGGGGCTGACGTAGCCGATTTGGCGTTTGATTTCGGCCTCGCATTTCCAGTGATCGAGGCCGAAGACGTTGATCGCGCCGGCGTCCTCGCGGCCCATTCCCATGATCAGGTCAACGGTCGTTGTCTTGCCCGCCCCGTTTGGCCCGATCAGGCCGTAGATCGCTCCTCGGGGCACGCGCAAATCAAGCGGTCCCAGTTGGAAGCGCTCGAACGACTTCTGGAGTCCGCGGATTTCGATGGCGAGGTCATTCACGGTTGCGTTCCTCTCTTCTCTCGGATGATCCGCTGCGCCAACCGCACGATCTCACGGTCGTCCATCCCGGCCTCCACACCTTCGCGTATTGAACGGGCCATCAGCTGTTCGGCTTCGCGACGCCGGGCGTCTCGGTTTCGCGCCGCGCCATTTTCGGAGACGAATGTGCCCAGTCCCTGCTTTCGATAGATGATGCCCTCGCGCTCCAGCTCTTGATAGGCGCGCTTGACCGTAATGACGCTAACCAGGAGATCGGCAGCGAGGGTGCGAAACGAAGGCAGCGGTTGTCCGGGCTTCAGCCGGCCCGCGCTAATCTCCCGCTTCACGCCCTCGACGATCTGGCCGTAGAGCGGCCCCGGCGCGGCGGGCGAGATGGGCGAAATCTTGAAATGTCCATTCAGGGAATCCATTGTTTATGGTGTATATGTATGATAGATACAGTGAACCCGTCAAGCGGAAAATACGGTTCTTGCCGGGGCAGCGGCACATCGGACGAGTTCCGATTCTGACTCGACAGCGCCTTGACAGCCGCAATCCTTTCGCAACATGTTGGCTCGCTTTTTCATCTCGGCGCAAGACGGAGAGACCAACAATGAGGAACAGGACAAATGCCAGGACACGGTGGGCGTTGGCCTTTGTGGGGCTGGCGTGTTGGCTGAGCGTTTCGGCGAACGCCGCAAAGGCGGCGGCCGGAGAGAGTCAACCAAGCAAGGCGACCGTCGGCCAGAGTGTTTCGGCAACGGCAGCCGCCGCGCGCGGAATTCGCATAGACCATACCGCCGTCAATCTCTCAGACCTTTCGGAAAAGACCATTTCTGAAGCGGCCACGCTGCGAGTTCTCCTGCGCCACGCCTCGGTCGGCGACGGCATCAATTGGGGATTGGACACGGTCGCCGGCAAGCGGCCCAACCAGGCGGTCGGCGCTCCGTTCAAACCCGGCCGATATGACCGCAGCCGATGGGTTCTGGAAAACCGCGGCAACCCGGGCTGGCGCGCCAAGGTGGACGATCTGGTCAAGCAAGCGGCCACGCGCGCGAACGACTTTGACGTGTTCATGATGAAGTTCTGTTACATAGACACCCTCGGCGACAACCGGCCCGACTGGGAATACTACAGGTCGGCGATGGAGAAACTGGAGGCCGACCATCCGACCAAGAAGTTCGTCTGGTGGACCATTCCCCTGACGCGCGACGGGATGCCGGGGACCGACGCCTTCAACGCCCAGCTGCGTTCCTACTGCGCTGCGAAAGGCAAGATCCTTTTCGACATGGCCGATATTGAATGTTATGACTCGAAGGGAACGCGCCTGGTCAACACCGCCGGCAAGGAGACCATCTCGGCCGAATACACGCGCGAGATTCACGCCGGTCATCTCAATCCCGAGGCGCGGGTGCGTGTGGCAGCGGCGCTGTGGCATTTGATGGCGCGGATCGCTTCCGCCCCACGGCCATGAGCGCCGCGAACATGTCCGCCTCCTCACGTCGGCGGCTACAGTGCGTTCCCAGAAACGCGGGCCTACTTCTTTGAGGCGGGCCGGAACAACCACGGCCGGGCCGTGCTGTCGGCCCTGAGCTGGTCCCAGTACTTGTTCACGAAGATCTCGCGCGCCTTCGGGGCCGGGTGAACGCCGTCGGTGAAGTAGCTGCGATCCCAGGTGTTGTCCCAGATGTAGGGCCCCCAACACAGCCACGGCAGCGTCCGCTTCTTGCCGCCGTTGTTCTCGAAGGCCGTCCCTTCTTCTCCCTTGATCTGGCCTTCGATGAGCCACTTGAAGGCAAACGCTTCTTGCCAGACGTGGGGTTCCACGCCCGTGAATACACGCAGGCCGTCGCAGGTCAGGTAGGCGATGCTGAGATTGGGGTAGATGGACACACAATGCTCGAGCACCGCGGCCAGGTCGCGCTGCATCCGCCGCATCGTTTCGGGAAAGGGCCGCGGCGGCCCGCTCGCGCTGGCGGTGTTGTACGTGGTGTGGAGAAACAACACCTGGACCTGCCGGCGCGAAAGAACCGGCTGTCCGGTCAGCGGTTTGCGGCGGTACCCCGGATTGCTCAACAGGCGGTCGGCCCGGTCCCAGACGATGCCCTCGAGCCGCCGAATTTCGGGCAGTTGTTGGGCCGCGGTCGCCGCGTTGAGAAACTCGAACCGCGGGTTGAGCTGATCGGCGTTCTTCAAGAGGCAGTCTTGCAGCGCCGAAAAATACAGGCGGCTGTTGGAATGCCCAAGGGCCAGTCCGACAATCCGCCCATTGCCGTCCGGCTGGCCGTCCACGTTGAGCGGGCGGACGGTCGCTGCGATTCGCTCGCCCGCTTTGCGGTGCGGGTCGGGCATTTCATTCTTGCCGCGCGGATACAGGCCCGTCTCGTATTGACCCAGATAGAGCGTGCCCGACGTGAACAAATCCAACGCCATGGGATTGAACGTCGGTTTGTGCCGCGCACGACCCGCCAGACTGGACTCGATCGGCCCAAACAGCCAGAAAGCGGCCAGGGCAAAACCCGCCTGCAGGACGTTTCGTTTCCGCCTGATGCTTCTCACCGTCATGTCAGCCAGCCCCCTGTCTCTCAAAGTGAATTCAACAGCCTGGCACGCAGCTACAGATCGAAACTCGCGTTCCGTTCTGCTCGGCATCGCCGCGACGCTGAGGAGCCATGAAGGAATTCGTTCTTCGGTGGGCAGCGACTGTTGCCGATGAGACTGGATATTCTTTGTGGCCGTGTCAAGAGCTGGTGTGTAGCAGAAACAGGTGGCGTTTGTTGGAATCCCGGAAAATCGGCCAACAACGAACACTATCGCAGATGCCGTCTCGGCTCTGAAAACCATAACAGTCCATAGGCATAGCCGCGCGCTCCGGGACGGGCCGTTCGTGGAACACAATTTGCTCGTTCGCAAAACCGGTCTGGATATCTGTTCGCAGTGTCTCACATTCCATTGGGAGGTTTGTCGTGATGAGTAGTCGGATGAGCAAGTCAGTCGTCTCCATCCTTGCGGCCACGGCGCTCGCCAGCCTTTTGGCTGTCGTGGGGGCATGGGCTGCCGAGGGGCAGCGTCCCCCTGCAACCGGCGAAGGTCGGCCTGGCCGAGGCGCGCGACCGGGCGGTCCGGGTCGGGCGGGCGGTCCCGGCGCGTCGGCCTCTTCATTTGCCGCTGCGCCGATTGCGAAAACCGAGGCGGAGAAGAAAATCCTGCCCGTCCTCGACGACATGAACAAGAACCAGCGCGGCGGGAACATGAACGTGCCCGAAGAGGACGGCCGGTTGCTGCGGCTTCTGACCGAAAGCGTCGGCGCCAAACAGGTCGTGGAGATCGGCACCTCGACCGGCTATTCGGGTCTGTGGTTCTGTCTGGCTCTGCGGTCCACCGGCGGCAAACTGATCACCCACGAAATAGACGCTGGCCGGGCGTCGCTGGCCCGCGAGAACTTCAAACGCGCCGGTGTGGAAGATCTCGTCACGCTCGTCGAAGGCGACGCGCACAAAGAGGTCGCGAAACTGAAAGGCCCGATTGACGTTCTCTTCCTCGACGCCGACAAGGAAGGCTACATTGACTATCTCGAAAAACTTGTGCCGCTGGTTCGGCCCGGCGGGCTGATCATCGCCCACAACATCACGCCGCGCATGGCCGACCCGAACTACATCAAGGCCATCACGACCAATCCCGATTTGGAGAGCGCTTTTCTGAACATGCCGGATCGCGGCGTCTCGGTCACGCTGAAGAAGCGGTAGGCGGCGCGGAAGCGCACGTCGGTTTCTTGTCGGCGGGGGACGACCTTGATTGTCTCGGTGACGCAGGAAGAAAGGGAGGGGTGATCGCTTCATCTCGACCGCCTCTCCCTTTGCGTTTTGCCCAGCCGTCGCACTTCAACGTTTCAGCGTGACTTGACAAACCGGCCTGCTGTCTTACCCTCCAGCCTGAACGATGGCCCTGGGAATGCAGGCGCGGGAATCTTGGGCGACGCCGCAAGCCCTGGCCATCCAACAACATCCCTGAGGCAGAACGAAATGACAGGTTCCGGCAACTCCTCGACTGCCAGCCAACGTGGTTTCTCGAAGATGGGTCCAGCCGCTTCGAGGCGCGATTTCATCAGACAAGGCAGCGGGTGGCTGGCGGGTGCAGTTCTGGCCGGGTCGTCTGGCATCACATTCAGCGCCGAGACCTCACGCCGGCCGAACATCCTGCTCATTCTCGCCGACGACCTGGGCTTTAGCGATCTCGGCTGCTACGGCGGCGAAATTCAAACGCCCACTCTCGACGCGCTGGCCGCTGGCGGCCTGCGCTTCACCGAGTTCTACAACTCCGCCCGCTGCTGCCCCTCGCGCGCCAGCCTGCTGACCGGCCTCTATCCCCATCAGGCGGGCATGGGCGCGATGGACAACGACCAGGGCGCGCCCGGCTATCGCGGCCATCTCAACGATCAGTGCGTCACGATCGCCGAAGTGTTGCGCGGCGCCGGATATCGCACCCTGATGTCGGGCAAATGGCATCTCAGCAAGCCGGGGCCGATTGACCGAGGGTTCGAGGAGTTCTTCGGCCTGCTCCACGGGTTCGACAGTTATTGGAACGCCGCTCGCTACAGCCGGCTTCCCGAAGGCCGCCCCCGGCGCGAATACCCGGAAGGCCGGTTCTATTCGACCGACGCGATCAGCGACCACGCGCTCGACTTCATCGCCGAAGCGCGCCGAACCAAGGACAAGCCGTTCTTCCTTTATCTGGCCTACAACGCTCCCCACTTCCCGCTCCACGCGCCCAAAGAAGAGATCGCGAAATACGCCGACCTTTACAGGAAGGGCTGGGACGCTGTCCGCGAGGAGCGTTATGCGCGGATGAAGAAAATGGGATTGCTCGATCCGCGTTGGCCTCTTTCGCCGCGAAGCATCATCGGCCCGAATCGCGTCTCCACCCCCGGCGGGTTCGCCGACAAACAGAATCCCGCCTGGGATTCGATTGACGCGGACCGCCGCGCCGATCTCGCCCGCCGCATGGCCGTCTATGCCGCCGCCGTGGATCGCATGGATCAGGGCATCGGTCGCGTTATCGCTGATTTGCGCGCCAATCGGCAACTCGACAACACGCTCATTCTCTTTCTCTCGGACAACGGCGCCTGCGCCGAATGGGACCCCTGGGGTTTCGACGAAAAGAGTGGCCCGACCAACGTCCTCCACAAGGGCGCCGATCTCGACGCCCTCGGCGGCCCCGGAACCTACATCAGCTATGGATCGGGCTGGGCCAACGCCTGCAACACGCCGCTGACGCTGTATAAACACTACGCGCACGAGGGCGGAATCTCCACCCCGCTCATCGTCCATTGGCCCGCCGGCATGAAGCGCCAGGGGGAGATTGATCCTCGCCCCGGCCATCTCACCGACGTCATGGCCACGTGCGTCGAAGTGGCAGGGGCGACCTATCCGAAGTCGGTTGACGGGCGCGACATTTTGCCGCCTGAAGGCCAAAGCCTCATCCCCGCCATGCGCGGCGAGCCGGCCAAAGAGCGGACGCTGTTCTTTGAGCACGAAGGCAATCGCGCCGTTCGCCGGGGCAAATGGAAACTCGTCGCGCTGGCCAATCGTCCGTGGGAACTTTACGACGAGGACGCCGACCGCGTCGAGCGGAAGAACGTGGCCGCCGAGCATCCCGACCTGGTCCGGGAGATGTCGGAACAATGGGACGTATGGGCCCGGCGCTGCAACGTGCTGAGAGAGCCGGCGAAGGAGAAAGGCGCTCCCGGCAAGACCAAGGGGCGCAAGAAGCAAGGCAACGAAAAGGCGGGCGCGTGATTGTTCCGCCCAATTCTCTGTGGAATGTCCGCAGCGGCGAAATCTCCGGCAGGCAACCTTGAAGGATTCGTCTGCCGAAGATGCGTCTGCCGATGCTCATCCCACGATCACCAGCTCCCCCCTCTTTGCGATCGAATCGGGCGAAAGGGGCCGGCCGTTCATCACCGCCCGGCTCGGCGCGACGCTGCTCTTCACGCGGACTTTCGACCCCTCGGGCGCTTGAACGAAAACCTCAGCGACCTGATCGGGCTTCCCGCCTTGAACGAGAACCGCGTTGCATTTCGACAGGCAATCGAAGACAACCTCGCCGTCGGCGGTGCGCAAGTAGCTCCCGCCGATCAGGACCAGTCGCCGCGCCGCGCCGGTTCGCACGCCCAGCAGAAACGCGTCCGTCTCCCATTGCTCCATTCGCTGGTTGCTGTTGACGTGCATGCGGCGGCCGTCGGCGCGGAGGTTGCAGTACACGTCCCATTGCCGGTCCTTGCCCTTCCATTGCGCGCCGATCCACTCGCTCCCCTCGCGGGCCGAAATGGCGAGAGGCGGGAGTTGGCGGCCGGCCCGGATGACGGCGAAGAACTTCGTGTCGCCGGCGGCCTCGCGCTGCCGGAGGGCGAGATAGTTGAGCGCGCGGTCGGGGCTTCGCGGGGCCGGACCTTTTCGTTCCTCGGCCTCGAGATTTTTCGGGAAAAGGACGTCCATGTCGAGCCGCGCGCTTCCGACCTCGATCGTCATCCGGCCATTCTCAAAGCGCGGCGGAGCGTCGCCGTGAAACAGCCACTCGAACCGTCCGGCCTGATGGGCAAGAAGGTCGTCCACGACAATGATGACGTCGTCCAGCCACAGGAAATGCCGGAGGAAGCGTTTGCACAAGTGAGCAAACGGCCCCGTCGCATCGGCCAGGACGTAGCGGGCATCAGGCGAATCGAGGAAGGAATACAGCTTGCCGGGAAACTTGACGCCGCGCTGGCCGTCCACACCCGGCTGACCTTTGCCGTCCACCAGGACGGTGTTGTGCGCGACCGATTCGGTGTAGTAGCGGCGATATTCGGGCCGGCTGTAGGAGCAGGTTCCGGGATCAATGAGCAGGGGTTCGCCGCCGGCATAGACAACGAACGATGCGGCGTCGGCGTGGGCGTGATTCCAGGTGTCGCCGCACTTGATGGCCAGGAACGCGGCGTTGTCGTCCCACGAGTCGCGAAGGCTGGCCCAGCCGATTCCGTGAAGCGCCCGCGCCAGCGGAAGATCGTAAGGCGATTTCGGCGCGGGCATCTTCGCCGGGTCGTAGAACAGCATCTGATAAAACCCGGAGGGGCGGCCCGAGTACTGGTCGAAATACCAGCGGTATCGGCCGTCGCCGGTCGCGCGCGCCAAAAACAGCGTGCTGTCGCCCGAGAACGCGGTGCGGCGGCCGTCGTCTCCGAAGGCAACCGTCAGGAAATCCTTCGCCTCGTCGGCGGGGGCGTCGTTGCGGCGGCGCGGATAGAGAAAGTAGAGCATGAACTCGAACATGCCGTTGAGTTCCGGCGGCAGCGCGTCAAACCGCCGGCCCTCCCAACCCCGCGGGAACACGTGCTGCAAGGCATCCGCCAGGTACGCGTAGTAGCGAAGCGTGTAGTCGGCATAGCTGAGGCTTTCGTAGAAGCCGCCCTGCGGGTCGAACGAGCGCGGCTTGTTCTGGAGGACGTTGCCCGGATAGCGGAAGAACTCGGGCACGCCGTCCACCGCGAGCCGCAGCCAGTCCTCGGCCCGTTTGTCCTCGCCCAGCAACGTGAGCGCTCCGAGGCCGGCCGCGCCCACGCAGACCATCCACCAGTTGTGGCCCATGCTGTCGAGCGCGTGGATTCGGCGGTCGGGATCGAGCCAGTCGCGGACGGTCGGCTCGACGCCCAGCCGGGCGAGCGCGTCGCAGGCGGCGCGGCGTTCGTCGGCGTCGAGGGCGTCGCCCAACCAGTCAATCCCGAGGGCGAAGGCGCGGGTGAAGTGGGCGGTTTCGAGCGCCGAATGCCACGGCGGATCGCGCCGGCCAAACTCCCGTCCCGTCCACGCCTGGTAGCGCGCGAAATGGCGCAGCCCCTCGCGGGCGCGCTGCGCGAAACGCTTGTCGCCGGTGACGAGGTAGGCAAACGCGCACGTTTCGATCGAGGCGGAGGCGACCGCGTCGGCGGCGTAGTAGTTGCCGTGCTGGCCCTGGCCGTCGGCGGCGTAGGACTCGTCGGTCAGTTCCATGGTCAGAGCATTTTCGGCGCGGGCGAGAAGTCCGGCGCGCGCCTTTTGCAGCAGCGTGTCGCTCTCGAACCGCGCCCGCAAGGCCGGCAGGTCGGCCGCCGTGAGGTAAAGGCGGGAACGCGCCTGAAGCCCGCTTGTCCCACCTACCCGTCGCTCTGCGGCCATACGTTCCTTTTTTGGACCGCTCTCGGTTGTTGCGGCTGCCGACAAAGTTTCGCCGCCGCTGCCCACGGCGAGTCCCGCCATGGCGCTGCCAGCCAGAAACCCTCGTCGAGTCACTCGTGTCTTGCTCATTTGCGATCCTCTGCATTCATGATTTTGGATTGGAGGACAGTTACCTTCGTTCCTCTCGATGATTGCCGCGATGGGCAACAGAATAGGAGACTTTCGGGATCACCGCGCGTGCCGGCAGGGTCATAGTGGTTCTCAGTCTGTGCGGCCAACGACCCGCAAATCAATCGAAAAAAAGCGACAGTCGCCGAGTCGGGCGCATCTTGGTATTCCTACCCGTCTCTCTCCCTCCCTGTGTGCGGGGAGGGTTGGGGTGGGGGAGGTCCGGCTTCGTTTCCCCCTTCCCCGGCTCTTCCCCGCAGACGGGGAAGGGAGGTTTGATTCGATGCCCCGAGTGGCTCTCCCACCCATCGCGGCAGGAATGTCAAGATGCGCCCCGCTGTTCCTTACGGCCGGCGCTTTTCCTGTTGACACGCGGCGGGGTGGGCTGTAGCAGCACGTGCTGGTTGAGCTATGAGCATGCCGATGCCATACGGGCAGTATTCGCTGGACTGGAGGGTGCCGAACGTGTTTGTGCCGACGAAGATGTTTTTTACGCGGGGCCAGGGGGTGGCCCGCGAGAAGCTGACCAGCTTCGAGGCGGCGCTGCGCAATGCGGGAATCTCTCCGTTCAATCTCGTGCAAGTGTCGAGCATTTTCCCGCCGTATTGCCGCGTGATCACGCGCGAGCACGGGATTTCGCTCCTCCATCCCGGCGAGATGACCTTCTGCGTCATGGCGCGCAATGAGACCAACGAACCGGGGCGTCTGGTGGCCGCCGCCACGGGAGTCGCCATTCCCAAAGACCCCAGCAAGTACGGCTACGTCTCCGAGCATCACAGCTACGGCCAGACGGCCAACGACGCGGGCGACTACGCCGAAGACCTGGCGGCCAGCATGCTGGCGACCATCCTTGGCGTTCCCTTCGACCCCGACAAGTCGTATGACGAGCGGAAAGAGCTCTGGAAGATTTCCCATCACATCGTCCGAACGATGAACATCGCCCAGGGGGCGCGCGGCGCTCGCAGCGGCGACTGGACGACCGTGGTGGCCGCCGCCATCTTCGTGAAATAAACCTTCCGATTGCGGATTCCAAGATCGGCAATGGGTTGAAACGACATGACCGTCGGCTCGATCAGTCCGACAAGTCCCTTTCTCGATCTGCCGCCGGAATTCGGCGAGATCGAAACGGCGGCCGTCTGCATCGTGCCGGTTCCCTATGATGCCACCGCGTCCTACCTGGCGGGGGCGCGGTTCGGCCCGGCGGCGCTGATCGCGGCCTCCCACCAGGTTGAGATGTACGATGAGCAGTTGGGCCAGGACACGTATCGCATGGGCATCCACACGTGTCCGGCGGTGCGCCCCAACGCGGCCGGCCCCGAGGCGATGATCGGCGACGTGCGCGCGGCGTGCGAGCCGCTGCTGGAGGCGGGCAAGTTCGTCGTGCTGGTCGGGGGCGAGCATACGGTGACGCTCGGCGCCATCGAGGCCCTGCGAAAGCGGCGCGCCGGCCGGGCGTTCGGCGTGGTCCAATTCGACGCGCATCGCGATCTTCGCCCCCGCTACGACGGAACGATCTGGAGCCACGCCTGCGTGATGGCCCGAGTCGTCGAGTGGGGGCTGCCGCTGGTGCAGCTGGGGGTTCGCGCTTGGAGCCGCGAGGAAAACGACGTGGCCGCCTCGGGTTCGGTCGTATCGCTGACGGCCCGCGAACTGGTCACGGGCGATGCGCTTCAACTGCTCGACCGCGCCCTCGAGAGCCTGCCCGACGAGGTCTATCTGACCTTCGATCTCGACGCGCTCGATCCCTCGATCATGCCCTCGACGGGGACGCCGGAGCCGGGCGGGCTGCTGTGGTATCCGACGCTCGACCTGATCGAGCGGCTGGCCCGGCGCCGCCGAATCATCGGACTGGACGTGGTCGAGCTGGCGCCGATAGCGGGTCTGGTCGCGCCCGATCTTCTGGCCGCGCGGCTTCTCTATCGGGCGCTGGGCTTCATCGCGCGCGACTGGCCGAAGCTGCCCAGTCCGTAGTCCCCACTTCTGTCCTACGTTCGCGGCCCGACTTCTCGTCAATCTGGCCCTTTCGCAAGTCCCTCGCCCACAGGTCTTACTCACCGCTTTCTTCTTGCAGCCCGGGTGACCGCGGGGTAGGAGCTCGCCCGGTTCGGAGAGCCACGGATAACGAGTGTTCATAGAGCCAGAGACGAGGAGGCCGGAAGCCATGAGCCACAGCCGCTCCATCACGCGCCGCGACTTCGTGAAAAAGGCAGCGACTCTTGCCGCTGCTCCTTATGTCATCACCACGCCGGTTCACGCCGCCGAAGGCCGGCCGGCGCCCAACGATCGAATCGTCATGGGGGCCATCGGATGCGGCATTCAGTCGCGTCATCTGATCAACCGGTTCATCAGCGCCAGTGAGACTCAGCTGGTCGCGGTCTGCGACGTGGACAAGACGCGCCGCGAAGCCGCCCGCGACACGATCGAGAGGAAATACGCCAAGGAAAAGGAGAGCGGCCGCTATAAAGGCTGCGCCGTCCACACGGATTTCCGCGAAGTGCTGGCCAACAAGGACATTGACGCGCTGATCATCGCCACGCCCGACCACTGGCACGCCATCATCGTCATCGAAGCCTGCAAGGCCGGCAAAGACATCTACTGCGAGAAGCCCCTTTCGCTGACGATCCACGAAGCCCGCCAGATGGTCAACGCGGTGCGCAAGCACAAGCGCGTTTTCCAGACGGGCAGCATGCAGCGCTCGTCCGAGGAGTTCCACAAGGCCTGCACGCTTGTCCGCAACGGGCGCATCGGCAAGGTCCAGGAAGTCATCGTCAGCGTCGGCGGAACCTCGAAGCCCTGCGATTTGCCTGAGCAGCCCATCCCCGACGGCATGAACTGGGACTGGTGGATTGGCCCGGCTCCCTCTCGCGGCTACCACGAAGAGCTGGCCCCCCAGGGCGCCGACTACAAGGTCTATCCTCACTGGCGCAGCTATCGCGAGTACTCCGGCGGCGGGATGACCGACTGGGGCGCCCATCACTTCGACATCGCTCAGTGGGGGCTGGGCATGGACGACTCCGGCCCGGTCGAGATCAGCCCGCCCAAAGGCGATCAGCCGCTGACTTACAAGTACGCCACAGGGACCGTCATGATGAGAAACGACCGGCACAAGGGCGAGAAAATCAACGGCGTTCGATTCCTCGGCGCCGACGGCTGGATCGAAGTCAATCGCGGCTACTTCAAAGCCTCGCCCGAAAGCGCGGCGAACGATCCGTGGTCGGGCAAGATCGCTCTCTACAAGAGCCGCGACCACTACGGGGATTTCCTCGACGCGATGAAAAGCCGCAAGCCGCCGATCTGCGACGTCGAGGTCGGCGCCCGGTCGGTGTCGGTCTGCCACGTGGGTAACATCGCCTGGTGGCTCGACAAGCCGCTCAAGTGGGATCCCGAGAAGGAGCGCTTCAACGACAACGAGGCCAACAAGTGGCTCGATCGTGCGCGCCGCGCTCCGTGGACGCTTCCCGAAGTGTGACGCGGGCCGGACGGGCCGCGGGGTCGCCGCTGTTTGGAACAAAACGCTTGACGCTCTTGGGCTTCCGCCATACAAACCCTCTGTGAGCGGTTGTTTCAGAACGCTGAGGTGAATCCTTTCGATTGCTCCAATTCCCGTAGGGGTTCTCGGATAGCGAACAGATGCCTGAACTCCGCAAAGACCCGATTATCGGCCGGTGGGTGATTATTGCGACCGAGCGCGCCAAGCGCCCTAGTGCTTACGTGACAAGCCATGAGAAGTTGAAAGCGGCGTTTTGCCCCTTCTGTCGCGGCCAGGAACACCACACCCCTCCCGAAGTTCTCGCCTATCGCGACGCCAGCACCGAGCGCGACACCCCCGGCTGGTGGGTTCGGGTCGTCCCCAACAAATTCCCCGCCCTCCAGATCGAAGGCCCGATCCGTCGCGTCGGCGACGGCATGTATGACCGCATGAACGGCGTCGGCGCTCACGAGGTCATTATCGAGACGCCCGAACACGATCTTTCGCTGGCCGACCATCCGCCGCGCCAGGTGCAGGAGATTCTCTGGGCGTTCCGCGACCGCGTGATCGAGCTGCGAAAAGACCAGCGGTTCCGTTACATCATGATTTTCAAGAATCACGGGCGGGAGGCCGGCGCCTCGCTCGATCATCCTCACTCGCAGATCATCGCGCTTCCCATTGTGCCCAAGCGCGTTCAGGAGGAGATCGAGGGGGCGCGGCGCTACTGGGACTACAAGGAGCGGTGCGTCTTCTGCGATATTCTTCACCAGGAAGAGAAGGACCAGGTGCGGATTGTCTCGGAGAACAGCTCCTTTATTGCCGTCACGCCCTTCGCTTCGCGGTTTCCGTTCGAGACCTGGATTCTCCCGCGCGAGCACGGTCTCTATTTCCACGAGCTTCAGAAAAACCAGGTCGTGGATCTGGCCGAGATTCTGCGCGGCCTTCTCAGTCGGATGAAGGCGATCCTCAGCGACCCGCCGTACAATTTCATGGTCCACACGGCGCCCTTCGAGCATTCGGGCATCCCCTACTATCACTGGCACATCGAGGTGATTCCCAAGCTGACGAGCGTGGCCGGGTTTGAGTGGGGGACGGGTTTCTACATCAACCCGACGCCGCCCGAAGACGCCGCGCGCTATCTGGCGGGCCGCACCGCCGAGGTTCAGGAACTTCAGGCTTCGCAGATGCACTAGCACACCTTTCCCGCCACAACACTTCGGCAAGCAGATTCCCAGGCTCAGAACTCCGGATCTCTGCCGGGTTTTTCGCAAGAAGCCGGATTCTCCCATGACCATCCTTGGTCCATGATCCTGCCAGACGTAGCGTGGCGGGGCGAGAAACGGGGAAATCGGCATGAATCTTGGTCTCGGATGGTCTCAGGAAAACCGTAAACATTCGGTAAACCCATGTCGTGGGGTTCAGCGGGTTTGGTGAAGGGCGTGGCGGAAGCGAGGGTTGAGGGGATAGAGGAAGATGTCCTTGATGGGTTGGAGGCGGAGTTGGGTTTTGTTGAGCTTGCCGCGGCCCTGGGTTTGGCCGACGTGGCGCCAGTTGGCGGCGCGATAGCAGGTGCCGCGAAAGCGTTGGGTGTCGACGAAGGTTTCCAGGAGAACGGGGGCAAAGCCGTAGCGGTGTTTCCAATCGAGGGGGAGTTGGGTGGCGGCGCGCGCGAGGATGTGGGAGGCGAGGTTTTTGACCCGGACCCAGGGGAGGATGAGGAACCGGGCATTGTTGACCACGAGGTGCAGGTTGCGTTTTCGCTCCTGGGCGGTCCAGCCAATGAATCGGTCGCGCGGGGCAACGGTCCAGGCGGCGGCGCCGAATCCCAGGGCCGCGAGCAGTTGGGGTTCGCGCCACCGCCCCCCGTCGGTCCAGACCAGATAGCGAAGCTGCGCCCCGGGCAGCGGTGTGTAGCCGAGATAGTGATAGCGTTCGATCAGTTCATTCCACAGCGACGAGTCGTTGGGCGAACGGACAGGGCACAGAACGATTGGGCCCAACTCCGCCAGCGGGAGTTGGATCGGCGCGTGCGGGTCGCCGGCCGGCGTCGGCTGCGGCTGGATCCGGCCGTTGTGATTTTTCGTGAGCGGCGGTGGCAGGCGAATCAAGCCGTCGCGTTCCATGCGGAGCATGGCCACGCGGCAAGACATCTGCTTGAGGGCGCCGTCAGGGCGAACCCAGCG
>Ga0315274_10007722_pt1 | contig 15553 bp, 16 predicted proteins | sample YL17G02_20_MG_FD_203700 | JGI IMG/M metagenome (GOLD analysis project Ga0315274, IMG submission 203700) | Sediment microbial communities from Yellowstone Lake, YNP, Wyoming, USA - YL17G02_20 | ecosystem: Environmental > Aquatic > Freshwater > Lake > Sediment | place: USA: Wyoming | collected... | reverse complement strand
TATTACTCGATAATGTCAAAACCGCATCTTCATTACCTTCTACAGACGTGTCATCTTTCGGATTCACATAAATATCTTTATATGATGAACCTGATGTAATGGTAACAGGACTTGTAATTGAATTGTAATCTGTCCCATTTGTCGCCGACCCACTCATCTCAAAATATACTGTTAAACTTGAACTTGTGCTACCTGTCCTTGAAATCCTAAAATAACCTGTATTGGTCCCTGGCTCTGATGCTATATTATCAGGCGCTGTAACGGTAACAACTGGTTTACTTTCATAATTTGCAGTTACTGTTTTATTATCTATAATCTCTACATAACCTATTCTTCCGCTTTGACTATCAACACCAGACCAATTAACGAATTGTTTGCCACTTGAAGTTGCAGGTGCAGTTAAAGTAACATCAGTCCATTTATAATATTTACGATTAAAATTAGTATAACCATCACTATCATCATTAATATCAGGAGGATCGATTTCAATATATACCCCACTAACTCCACTGGAATTAATTGTTAGTGTCTTAGGAAACGACACTTCAACTCCATTTGCATATTGTGGTTGATTACCCCCATTGTCTTGAGCATAATAATAAAAATACCCTTCAGTATAAACAGCGTAATTCATAGTAAATGTATCTGAATCAGGATGCCGAACATTTCGACTATAATACCATGTAGAATCACCTGGTTTTTGATATCCTATTTTGTGAATTCCAGACTTAGCATCCTTCGCTTCTATTTGAACTACCATATGATCACTGTCCCACCATTTACTAACTTTATATGTTGGGAAATCAATTTCAGCATCTATTATCATATATGAATTATCTGTATGAGGGTGAATTAGTGGTCCTGTATTAGGCGGAGAACCACGTTGAGACCAAGGAGATAATTCTTCTCCAGGATTTGGTGATTGGTCAGGCATGTTATTATGCCATTCAACTCCATTTGATGTAGCAATATTCCATTCTGTTGAATGGTCTATATGCCACCAAACATAATGATTACATTTTTCATAACAATATTCTACTACACCATCACAACGAATTTCATGGATATCAGAAATTGAACCATCAAAATCGGAGCCATCATATGTTAATGCATCATGTGCAAGATAAGGATAACTAGGTCCATGAGCATCAAGATCAACAGCAGTTTTTACTATTTCTTTTCTTGCTGTGAACAAAAGAGTCTCACTTGATGAATGAGATAAATTATATGCCCCATAATATTCATTTTGTGTTTTATGTATTAAAAAACTATCATAAAAACTATCATCATTAACAACATCTGCTTCTGGGTCTAAAATATTTTTAACGGATTCAATAACTCTTTTACTATCATCTGTATTGATACCTGAAAATATACCAGTATGATTATAATTATAACCAACATAATTTAATCCTAACCAATTAAATACACAATATACAGCATCCCCATATTCTTGGGCCTCTAAATTTCCCCAGTCATTTAATTCAACTGCATAAGTATAAAATATTGATAATAAAAAACAGATTGTGATAACAAAGTAAGTTCTATAATTTCTTTTGGGAAGCATTTTAATTTCTCCAATTTATTATTTTAACAATCTTTAATCATTATTTGATTTTTCATCTTTTATAGGGATTTTAACATCAGTTTTAACAGGAGTTAGAACTTCTGCTTTCAATTGATTATTGATACTCTTAGTATATCTTTCTAATTCAGGTTGCTCTTTTATCCTTGATAATATTTCTCTAAGAAGCTTTTGTTGATTATCAAATGGTAGTAAATCAGCTTCATATCTTAACCTTCCAATAGCAATTTTTCTCGATTCTAAAGACGAATTAGAAAGCAAATTTAATAATAAAGGGATATACTTCTCTCTTTGCCCATCTTTCCATAAATACTTTGTTGCTTTAATAGCATAAATAAGATTTGGATTGTTTGGATCTTCTAACATTTCTAAAATCACATTTTCCATATCCACGAGAGCGAAATCACAGGCTCCTGTATCAGTAAATCTTTCACTATTATCTACTAATGAAAAAATTGATTCATCCGTTTTTATTTGACCAAGACAATAAGCTGCGGTGGAAAATATAGAGGGTGTTTCTGTTTTATAAAGTATATTTTTAATTTCAGGAAGGGAATCATCACCTGCTAAATGTAAAAAAGCAAAGCAGGAGACTCTTGTTATTTCAGGAACATTTAAATTATTAGAATCTCTAAGGATTTCTTGTAAGACAGGAATTGCCTCTTTTATTTTCAAAATATCTATGGCTTTAATAGAATTATGTCTTAATAAAAGGTCTTGGCTTCTATTCTTTGCTGTATCAATTAAAAATTCTTTTTCTTTAATTTCTTCCTCTCTGGAAATTTCTTCTCTTTCAAATAACAATAAAGATATCTCAGATATTACTGAAATAGATAGTGCTGAAAGCCTTACTGACTCTTTTGGATTTTTAGTAATAATTGTAACTTCATTTAATAGTAAAATCAATTCATCTTTACTCATTTTTCTTTTATTACCAGTAAGTAGTCGTAGTGCCGAATATCTATTTCCCTCAGTTTCTTCAGGGTTTTTAAGCATATTAATTGCTTTATTCAAAGATGTTGTATCCCAAGGTTTTTCTAATAATTCTTTTATAGATTCGGGTGGTGTGATTTGTGAATATATTAACTTTATAGATATGAATGAAATAAAAAGAAGAATTAGGAATATCTTATAAAAATTAGAAAAATATCTTCTTATTATTTTTACCATTTTATTTCTCCTTAATAAAAAATGGATGAAACGAGGCTCTAAATTTTTATAATTGACTCTTTATAATCCAATTTCTAAAAGTAAATTTTTAATCAGGCTGGTAATCGCCAGTCTTGGTTTTGGTAAAAACCTTTCTCAACCGCTATTGAATTGAGTGAAATGGATAAAAGAACGAAATAAAATATACAACCCCAATTATTTCTCTCTTATTAATGATGTATTTTTATTATTTTGAAATAGCTTTGTCAAGAGTAATCTGTTATTTTTTTTTTTTTCTATAAATATCGTATATAGAAATAACTGGGTAAGATTTATTCAGACAGGATATACAGGATAATCAGGATAAAATGAAATTTAAAATGTAAAACTGACAACTGACAATCAATGAATATTGGGGGTTGGGGATTGGGGGTTGGTTTTCAATTGATTATTATCTGCGTTAATTTGCGTCTATATGCGGTTATAAAATTTCGTGTTCTTTAGTATTCTTTCGTGGCTAATAAAAAAATTATTTAACCGCAAAGATCGCAAAGCAGGCGCAAAGTTCGCAAAGTTTATAAAATAATTAGACAAGATTTTATGATTCAAAAACTTATCTTGTAAATCCTGTATATCCTGTCAAAAAATTCTCTGTATTTCTCTGTGCTCTCTGTGGTTTCTCAGGTTAGATTCACGCTCTTTGCAAATTCTTTGAATAGTCGCTTCTGTTCTTCAGTTAAATTTTTTGGAATTTCAACTTTCACATCAACAAAATGGTCTCCCGCAGGACGTGAATCACTCTTAACACCCTTGCCTTTTAATCTTAAGGAGGTCCCCGGTTGAGTTCCAGAAGGAATCTTCAAAGTTACCGGTCCATCAACTGTATTAACTTTAACGCTTGTTCCAAAAATCGCTTCCGCAAGATTAATCTTAACTGTTGAATAAATATTATCGTCAACTCTTTTAAATTCAGGATGCGAACCAATCATTACTTTGATATACAAATCTCCTCTTGGTCCTTCATTTTTCCCCTGCTCCCCTTCCCCTGCCAATCTTATTTTTTGCCCCTCCTGTATTCCTTTGGGAATTTTAACAGTAATTTTCCTCGTTCTCTTAATAAAACCTGTTCCTGAACATTTTGAACAGGTAGAATATCTAAATGCATTAGCGCCATCGCAACTCGGACAGGCTGTCGTTTCCTGGAGAGATAATTTTTGAACGCCACCATTCATAGCAACATCAAAGGGAATATCAAAATTATAAGTTAAATCCACTCCTCTTTGGGGAGTTGGTTTCGTTCTTGATCTCTGACTAAAACCTTCACCAAATAAAGTCTCAAAAAGGTCATCAAAGCCACCACCAAAATCTTTTAAATCATCAAAGGTAAATGTTTGGGTAGTCCCACCCGGTCTTGTACGTCCAGAATAATCACCAAACCGCGAAAAATCAAATCCACCTTTTTTCAAAGTATCATACTGTTGTCTTTTTTTCGGGTCACTCAATATCTCATAAGCCTGAGAAATCTCCTTGAATTTTTCCTCAGCCTTTTTATCCCCTTTATTCTTATCCGGATGCCATCTGTTTGCTAACTTCCTATATGCCTTCTTAATCTGTTCTGGCGTGGCATTCTCGCTAACCCCTAATACTTTATAAGGATCTTTTACCGTTCTATTCATATTAATCACCAATTAATACTATTTTGAAGTGCGAAAGCTTGCTTTCGCTTTGTTTTGTGGAAGCTTGCTTCCACTGTAGGGAACGGCGGCAAAAGTTCCCTACAAACAAGCGAGACCAAGGTCTCGCCATAAAAGCGGTAGCAAGCTACCGCACTCCACATAAAATAGCACAATTATCTCGCACTACTCAGTCTTTTTTGCAACAATAACTTTTGCTGGTCGCAGTAATGTATCTTTGTATACATAACCCTTCTGATTAACAATAACAATCTGACCCTCCTCAAACTCGCTATCTTCCACCATTGCAATCGCCTCATGATAATTGGGGTCAAAATATTCACCCATAGGATTAAGAACTTCAATCCCTTCTTTCATCAAAATATGTTTCAATTGCTCATAAATTATATAAAAACCACTTACAATATCATCTGTATCTTTATCCAATTCTTTACTATGTTCAATCGCACTTTCAAAATTATCTATTATTGGTAACAAAGATTTAACAAAATCGATTTTTGTCATTGTGCGAATTTGATCATATTCCTTCATTATCCGTTTTCTGTAATTTATAAACTCCGCTTGCACTCTTAATAGTTGGTCTTTATAATCAATTTCCTTTTCTTCTACAGGTTTATCAATCACATCAGAGCTGACCGAAGCCTTCTCAGATTTTTCTTCCTCATCTTCTTGGACTTCTACTTCTTCATTATTAGCTTCTATATCATATTCGATATTTTGTTCTTCATTTTTTCCAGAAGTGTCTGTGTTTTGCTCTTCTTTCTTATTTATGTTTTCATCTCCACTTGAGGATTCGGTATTAATTTTGATATGAATCTCTTTTTCTTTCTTATCTTTACTCACAATAAACTTCCCTCCATTAAAACAAACTATATAGTAATTTAAAACGAGATTGATTCGTCGGCTTCGCCTCCTCACAATGACACCGCTGGCAATGTCATTCTGAGCGAAGCGAAGAATCTCGTTTTTGACGTATTTTAGAAATCTGAAATCAATATTTATATGCTAATTTTTTTAGTCTTTCAACTCTATCCTTGATAGGTGGATGCGTTGTAAAACTGAAAAACGAAGACCCTTTAAACGGATTAACGATGAACATATGCGATGTTCCTGGTGTTGCATCTAATCTGATTTTTTCAGAATAAGCATCAAGCTTCAAAAGTGCATTTGCAAGTTCCAGAGGCTTCCCGGAAATCTTTGCACCTGTCTCATCTGCACCGTATTCCCTTGTTCTTGAAATCGCCATCTGTGTAAATATTGCTATAAAATAAGTCACAATTAATATCAGAAAAGTCAGCAATGGATTGCCTCCTTTATTCCTACCACCAAAAAGACCAAATAAAAAAATATTCCTCAACAATAATCCCACAGCACCTGCCATTGTCGCTGCAATTGTTGAAATCAGAATATCTCTATTCCTTATATGAGCCAATTCATGAGAAATCACACCTTCTAATTCATCTCTATCTAATAATCTTAGTATGCCTTGAGTTACAGCTACAACTGCATTTTGTGGATTCCTTCCAGTAGCAAAGGCATTGGGAGCATCAGTAGGGATGATAAAAACTTTCGGCTTAGGAATATTTGCTTTTCTTGCAAGACCTTCGACAATAGAATGCAACTCAGGAGCTTCAGCAGGACTTACTGCCTGTGCCCTATACATCATAAGAACAATCTTATCAGAAAACCAATAACTCAGAAAATTCATTATTACGGCGATAATGAAAAAAAATACAGCTCCGGAAGTCCCAGCAACTAAACCACCTACAAAAACCAATATTATAGTTAAAGTTGTAAATAAAATCGTTGTTTTAAATGTGCTATTCATAGTCAATAAACCTCCTTTTTCTTATAAGCAAATCAAGTGCCAGCCCTCTAAACTTTTAACTTTAAACATTAAACGATTTATTTCTAATGTGTTATAAATATTTAGTCAAATTATTAAAACTAAATCAAGTCTTTTTACTTTCATTTAATGCAATAATGACCCAGCTCACAAATTAAATCTATTATTGTGTAGCATTTTGATACACTGAATTTTAATCAGTAAGTATAGAACATCATAAAAAAGGAAATAATATTGTGGATGAAAAAAGGTAGTCAGGTTTTCTAAATAATAAACAAATTTTTATCCTTTATTAATTATAAGGTATAAAGAAACCTATTGAATGGTATTTATTAACTTATTCCCTTGACAAAGGTTTCGGTATAAATATTTAATTAATAAGAACAAAGATAGTTATATCAAACAATAACATGGAGGGAATGATGAACTCCATAGTTGCAAAAATGACAAGAGAGGAACTCAAAGAATTAATAGAAACAGTTATCGAACAAAAATTGTTAGAATTGTTTGGAGATCCTGATGATGGTTTTGAAATTAGAGAATCATTAAAGGAAAGATTATTACGTCAGAAAAAAGAAGTATTATCTGGTAATAGAGGGAAATCACTTGATGATGTTATAGAAAAACTTAGCTCGGAGTAATTTTCGTGTATCAAGTTCATATATTGGATGAAGCTGCACGTGAATTGGAACAGTTAGATAAATCCATTTATAATCGTATAGTTCAAAAAATTAGATGGTTAGCAGCAAATCTGGAACAAATTAAAATTGAGAAACTAAGTGGTGATTTGGCGGAATTTTATAAACTACGAGTAGGGGATTACCGTATAATCTATGAAATTATCCATAGTGAGAAGATTATTATAATTCATGCTATAGGACATCATAACAAAATTTATAGAAAAAAATAGATTTAATTATTGTAGTAAATTATCTAAACATCACAGAAAGCCTTGATTGTTATATTGCAGAATATTTTTTCGGATTTTAATTATATGAGCCCTACAATATTCAGAGAGAAAGAGTATAGATTTTATTTCCTTTCCAATGAAGAGGAGAGAATTCGTATCCACGTGACTTGTGAAGATGGTGAAGCTAAATTTTGGCTTGAACCCATAGTATCATTAGCTATATATTATAGATTGAAATCCAAAAAATAGTTGAGTAGCATAAAAATGAAATTATCAAAGCCTGGCAAAAGCATTTCGGTAAGCGTTGAAAATATAACTCCTTTTGGAATATGGATTTTTGTAAAGGAGAAGGAATACTTTCTCAGTTATAAAGATTTTCCCTACTTTAAAAATCAAACATTAAATTCCATACAAAATGTTCAATTACTTCATAACTATCATTTATACTGGCCCGAATTAGATATTGATTTAGAAATTGATAACCTCGAAAATCCTGAAAAATATCCTTTGAAATCAAAAAGATAATTAATAAAATGGTAAAGGCGGTTACCTGAACCACAATTGTTAAGATGATTAAAGCGATTAAATAATAGTTGAATTTCACATTAAGCAGGTAAATAATAAATTATGAAATTTACTAAATATTTTCTACACATCAGACAACGTCCTGATCGTGCTAAAATTAAACTTGAATGGATTGAAGAGACTATCACAAATCCAATTTATACAGAGGTTCAGTCGGACGGAAGAATACGAAAATGGAAAAAGATAGAAGAGGAGAACAAATTTCTTCGTGTTATTTTACTTGCAGACGGAGAAACTGTTCACAATGCTTTCTTTGATAGAAGTTTCAAAGGAGGGAAATTATGAAAATCAAATACTTTTCTGATACAGATACAGCATTGGTCGAATTTTCAGAACATGAAGTTGCCGAAACAAAAGAAATTAATGAAAATATTTATATCGATTTAGATGCTTCTGGCAATTTAGTTGCAATGACTATCGAACATGCAAAGGAAAAAGCAAGTCTTTCACATTTATCATTTGAACAAATAGAAAAATAAAAACCTAATAAAACTCTTATACAAAAGGTATGAAATACGGTCGCCAATTTCGAACCTTACTCACACTTCGAATACCCGCAACTATTACAAACCATACATCCTTCGCCAATCGCCAAGACAGAATTGCATTCGGGACATAAGGGTGAGGTTAAAACTCTATCAACGTTATCAATATTATCATCTATGCCTAATTCTTCATGGACAGTTCTAAGGGCTCTGGCAATAGCATCTGGACAGGATAAGGCACTCACACCACTTTTCCGGATACAGGAGGCGCATCTAATACCCTTCAACTGGTCAACGACTTCATCTAAATCAATCCCTGCTCTTAAAGCAACCGAAATAACTCTCGCCGTTGCTTCAGATTGAGAAGCGCATCCCCCCGCCTTCCCTGTATTCGTGAATACCTCGCAAATCCCCTTCTCATCTGAATTCACAGTTATATATAAATTTCCACAACCAACTTTTTCCTTTTTCGTAAATCCTGTTATTTCATCCGGTCTTGGTCTGGGAATAATTCTCCCATAGGTCTGCTCACCTTTGTTTACTTTTCCGATATTCAAAACCTGCTCTTGTCTCGAACCATCTCTATAGACAGTAACTCCTTTGCATCCCAATTCATAAGCAAGTAAATAGGCTTTTCTCACATCATCTTCTGAAGAATGATTGGGGAAATTTATCGTTTTTGATACCGCATTATCTGTGTATTTCTGAAATGCTGATTGAATCCTTATATGCCATTCTGGTGAGATTTCATGAGCCGTTATGAAAACTTTTTTTATGTCATCCGGTATTCCTTTTATCCCTCTCACGCTTCCAGATTTAGCAATTTTCTTCATTAATCCTTCGCTGTAAAATTTTCTCTCTCTGGACATCCTTTCAAATAATGGATTCACCTCAATTAATTCATCTTTATCCATTACATATCTGATAAATGATACTGCAAACAATGGCTCAATGCCGCTCGAACAGCCTGCAATTATACTAATCGTGCCAGTTGGAGCAATAGTCGTAACAGTCGCATTTCTTAAAGGCATATTAAGTTTTTCCCACATACTTCCCTTATAATTCTTAAAAGTTCCCCTTTTCTCTGCCAACTTCATCGAAGTTTCTTTTGCCTTTTTATCAATAAAACTTATAATCTTCTCGGCTACCTCTAATGCCTCTTCTGAATCATAAGGTATCCCTAACTTAATAAGCATATCAGCAAATCCCATCACACCAAGCCCAATCTTACGATTACCCTCGACCATTTGATGAATCTTTTTCAATGGGAACTTGCTCTTATCAATCACATTATCAAGAAAATTCACTACTGAATATATCACTTTCTCCAGTTTGTCATAATCAATCACAGAATCCCCATTGGTGCCTTTGACTATATTTGCAAGATTAATAGACCCTAAATTACAAGCTTCATAAGGCAACAACGGTTGTTCACCACAAGGATTTGTACTCTCAATTTTACCTAATTGAGGTGTTGGATTTGCCTTGTTAATATTATCGATGAAAATAATGCCTGGTTCCCCATTTTTCCATGCCATTTTGACAATTAAATCGAAAACCTCTCTCGCTTTAAGCTTTTTAACAATTTTTTTAGTATGTGGATTCACTAAGGGATACATTTCATCATCAAAAACAGCCTTCATAAAACTATCAGTAACACCTACTGATAGATTGAAATTATTTAACTTATTGTTATTTTCTTTAGCAGTAATGAAATCGAGAATATCAGGATGGTCGACATTTAATATAGCCATATTGGCACCTCTACGAGTACCACCCTGTTTTATCGTTTCCGTGGCTACATCAAAGACTTCCATAAAGGATAAAGGACCGCTGGAAATCCCCTTTGTCGTTTTGACTACATCATTCTTAGGACGAATTCTTGAGAATGAGAATCCTGTGCCACCACCACTCTTATGAATCAATGCAGTATCTTTGACAGCCTGGAAAATGCTCTCCATCGAATCATTAACAGGTAATACAAAACAGGCAGATAATTGCTGAAGATTCCTACCGGCATTCATCAGAGTTGGTGAATTTGGCATAAAATCTTTATTTACCATCAAATGATAAAACTCCTCCGCCTTCGCTTCCACATCGGCTTTCACGTCATATAAAAGCTCTGCAGAGGCGATATTTCTTGCCACTCGCAAGAACATCTCTTTCGGAGTCTCGATAACATTTCCTTCTAAATCTTTTCTCAGGTATCTACGCTCTAAAACTCTGAGCGCATTTTCGGATAATATTGGTTCAGGAAATTTATCTTTAGTTTTATCTTTCAGAACCTGCTCGACAGAACCCATAGTCTCTTTTTTAATCACAGGAATGACATTTCCAAAAGGTCTCTTATCGAAATTAACATTGACAATTTCAGACATCAATACCCCCTCCTAATTGGCTATAAATGGCTTGTTTTAAGACCAGAAGAATAACTCCACTACACAATATATATTGTGTGGTTAAGCTTTATAGTATACAACATTTAGTATGTCAAGGAAGATTTTGCCAATACAAAAAAATACTTCATAAATTAACTAAAATTAATTGAGTATCTGAAAAAAAATATTTTTTACCACAACGAACTACAAGAAGATATTTTTGATAGGATAGACAGGATTATCAGGATATAATTAGATTTAAAATTCAAAACTGACAACCGACAACGGACAATTATCAATGATATTGCCTGTAATACAAGCAATTAATAAACAGTAACTTGTGAATAGTTAAAAGCAACCAGTAATTTTGGAATATGTCATTCTGAGCGAAGCGAAGAATCTCGTTGTATTTCAGAGATTTTAATCTATCATCAGTCAAAAATGTTGACAGAAAATATTTACTGTGTAACAAATTAATTTAAAATTTATTAGTATTCTCATATTATGTAAATAACTTTTTACTCAGTTGGAGATATTATTATGAGACAGGTAATTATATATCATGGAGAAGATAATTATTGGGTTGCCGAATGTACAAGCTTACCAGGGTGTATTAGTCAGGGATTAACAAAAGAAGAAGCTATAAAAAATATAAAAGAAGCAATTCAAGGATACATAGCTGCATTAGAAGAGGATGGCTTACCCGTTCCTGAAGAACATTTTGAAAGCATTCTGGTTGTAATATGAGCAAACTACCAAGAATATCAGGAAGAGAATGCATTAAGGCTTTGGAGAAAATAGGTTTCTATTTTAAACGACAAGAAGGCAGCCATATAATCCTACGACGTGACAATCCTTTCTGTCAGGTTGTAGTTCCAGAACATAAAGAATTAGACAGAGGAACTCTCCGTGCTATTATCAGACAAGCTGATTTAAGTGTCGATGAATTTGTAAAATTATTGTAATATACGATTACTGTATAAAAATTTTATGACATTTTTTGCCCCTGTTTTACCTTTAATAAAAAAGATAAATTCATCATCAACAAAAGAGAAAGATATTATACAGGATGTACAGGATTATCAGGATAGTGATTTTATAATTTCATAGCCTGCCCCAGCAATCTTGCTTTGATAATGCACAAACCTGTGAAAACTCTGAAGAATTTAAAGATATTATTTAACTCGAAAAAGCAATCTCATAGAAAATTTCGCAACAAGAATTATTGCCAGAACGTTCTACGTGAGCGGCGCGGTTCAGCGTCCGCTCTACGCAGTGATTCGACATATAACTACTTCGTTTCATATGGTGCAACCGGATTCGCAGCGTAGTCGTCCTTTGGTTGCCACTCAGCCCAGTAGGATGGACCAATTTTTTCACCTTTCGTGTAGCCTAGAGCGTTGCCAAGATCGAAGACTTCTAGCACAATCGGGTCAGCACGCAAACATCTTCTGCCACTGATATTTTTCTCTTCGTTACGAACGAATTTGTGATCGATTTGGACAACCTTGGACATCACAGGCCACGTTTTCCCTCTGATTGTAATCGGCTGGGCGGAATATACAAATCCTCGGAATGTATAGTACTCCAACTCCAAGAATGGTGGGAATTCGAAATGCTCCGTTCTTCCTCCAATGGGGACCATGCTCATAAATGCAACTAATTGGATGCCATGGAAACCTTCCTTGAGATGAAAATACACCCCTTGGAATTCTTTTTTCTCGTCCTCGTCAGCCCAGTATGGGTGGCCTATGGTATCTCCTTCACTGTATCCGAGAGCTTTGCCGAGTTCTGACACGTTCTCAACAGTCCGAGCGTACCTAACCCACTTGTGACCCCTTTTACTTTCATTCACCCAATCATCAGGAACTTTAAAATAAAAGACAGCGGGAGTTTCTGGTTTTCGCCTTTCGGTAGTCGTTGTTCCAGGTGACATGGGCTCCTGCAGTTTACCGAATTCCTCCTTGGAAATCGGTTGCGACTCATAATTCCCTGCTACGACTTTGTGCAAAGTGATAGTTATTTCCGACCTTGTAGTAGAAGTCTGTTTTACGTCGAACTCCTGGCCTTTGGCGTAGTGGTATTTGTCTGGCATTCCATATCTGACTTTGATGATGTAACGGCCCGCAGATGCATCCACTCCCAGCTTGGCATCGTTTGGCACCTCAACCTCCTTGTATGTTGGCCCAATCAATTTGACCAGAGCCTGTTCACCAGACTGGTTGTCGAAAATGACCACGTTCTGTGCCATGACAGTGGTCAAACCAGCGAGCAGGACCAAAAGAAACACAACGACAAAATTGTTCATGACCTCTTCTCCTTTATTGTTGGCGAACAATGATTATACAGTCCATATAATATGGCAAAGACAGACCACTATTTTCTTTATATGACACCTACACACTTTACGAAACAGGTGTGAAAATCCTTACTAATAACTCTTCTTTTCAGAAATGGTTTTACAAAAACTTTTTATAAATTATGCTCATATTTGTCAAGATTTTTAATTATATTGGTTAAATTAGTTGCATGGGGATTGGGGATTGGGGATTAGGGATTGGATGGTTGTAATTTGTCAGTTTATAATTGTCAGTTGAATTTTTCTTTCGTGTCTTCGTGGTTCTGTGTTTTCGTGCTTCCGTGCTTCCGTGCTTCCGTGGTTAAATACATTTTTACTACAAGGTTTTATTTATTGCCTCGACAAACCAGGCTGCAATTCGCTGTGGTCTTGTAATGGCACTGCCAACTACAACAGCATAAGCACCATTTTCAATAGCCTTTGCTGCATCTTCAGGATTCTTGATTTTCCCTTCCGCAATTATAGGGACTCTCAATTTGTTCGCTAATTTCTTTACTAAAATCAAATCCGGTTTATCCATCTTAGGACTATATGGCGTGTAACCCGAAAGTGTTGTTGCGACAAGGTCAGCGCCCATTTCTGCAGCCTTTAATCCCTCTTCATAGGTGGATATATCAGCCATTACATACTTATTTAATATGTTGTGAATATAATCGATGAGTTCTTTAGCCGTTAATCCTTTTGGTCTTGTTCTATTGGTGGCATCGATTGCGATTATTTCTGCGCCTGCGAGAGCAACCTTTTTCGCTGATTCTTTTGTGGGTGTAATGTAGACATCACATTTTGGGTATTCGATTTTATATAATCCGATGATGGGAATTTTCACGCATTTTTTTATCGCCCCGATGTCTTGAGGAGTATTGGCACGAATTCCTACAGCACCTCCGATTTCTGCCGCAATTGCCATCAATGCCATATTTTTTGAGCCATAAAGCGGTTCGCCTTTCAATGCCTGACAGCTTACGATTAATCCACGATTGAGTATTCTTTTTATGTTTTTCATTAACGGCCCCTTGTTACTTATTATACCCAAATCCAGCGATAAGAAAACTTCTTGCTCTGAAGGAGCAATATATTTTAGCCCAGTGCGAAGCACTGGGAAAAATTATTAAATATTTATTCGAGCCCTGAATGGGCGTAATACTTATTTCGCTCTTACAGAGCTTAAAAACAACATACCATTGTGTTTATTTTATTACCCAGTGCTTTGCACTGGGCTAATATACATTGCCCTTTTAGGGCTAAAAAAACTAGATTAAGAATTATCTTTCTTGTACAACAATAAATAAACATATTTATTTAATCATTCCGTGATTTTTCGTGTGATTTCGTGGCGAAATATCTATCCCATAATTACATCAACTTTATGCACTTGTTTATCTCCAAATAAAGGCAAAATATCTCCTTTGATTTTCTTCCCGTCAACCTTAATGGATTTGATTCCGGTGCAAACTCCGTTAGGATTTTTGACTGTTATCTCATAAATATCTCCTCGAAATCTTCTTGTAATTTTATATTTCCTCCAGCCGGATGAAATGCACGGATTTATCTTCAAACCATCATAAGTTGGTTGAGCACCTAAGATATAATCAATCCCATTTCTCAGCATCCAGACAGCAGTTCCTGTTAACCAGGAATGACTTGCCTGCCCAAATGTAGGATGATCCGGACTTGTTACATATTCCGCATACACATACGGTTCGACTTCATATCTGTCAATATCTATAACTGGATTCATCGGCAGTGCTTTTCTATAATATTCATAAGCGATATCACCTCTGCCGAGAAGGCATTCGGCAAGAATTGCCCAACTGACGCCATGATTGAACACTGCACCATTTTCTTTTTTGCCTGGAACACATCGTGTAGCAAGACCAATATCGGGATTAATCTTTGTATAAGCAGGATGAAGAAGTTTCGGTCCTTTTGGGGTATCGAGATGTTTCTTAACAGAATTCATTGCTGTTATTGCTCTTTCGTTGTCTGCAACACCACCGATAACAGCCCAGCTTTGAGTGTTCAGGAATATTTTACCTTCCTCACATTTTTTAGAGCCAATCACATCCCCTTCATCGTTAGTTCCACGAATATACCATTCCCCATCCCAACATTCTTCATTTACAGTTTTAGAAACTTTTTGATGAGCTAACTCATATTCATTTTTCTTCTCAATAAGATTCAATCGTTCACAAAGTTCAATGGCTTCTTTCAAAACAAAACAAAGAAGCATAGCGTTCATTATGCTTTCGCCTTTGCCTTTTCGACCAAGATAATCGAGAGTATCATTCCAATCACCAGGACCAAATTTCGGCAAATTTCTGGGAGAAAGATTTTGCAAAGTGTAATCAATAGCCCTGAACATATGTTCGAGAATTGTGCCTTCGCCTTCATCATCGTAAAGCTCTTCCTGATTCAGAAAATCAAAATCACCTGTTTCCTTCAAATAAAAGTAAATAATCATCGGTAACCACAGCGGCGTATCTGAATGACCAGTAATTTCACCTCCACCCGTGAGAGGATAAAAAAGATGATAAGTGCTACCCTTTTTGAATTGAAAATGAG
>Ga0315274_10007721_pt1 | contig 15554 bp, 11 predicted proteins | sample YL17G02_20_MG_FD_203700 | JGI IMG/M metagenome (GOLD analysis project Ga0315274, IMG submission 203700) | Sediment microbial communities from Yellowstone Lake, YNP, Wyoming, USA - YL17G02_20 | ecosystem: Environmental > Aquatic > Freshwater > Lake > Sediment | place: USA: Wyoming | collected... | reverse complement strand
CGTGAAGACGACCTGGCGGTGGGGCACGTCCAGGAGAAGCGTCTCTCGCATCCACTCGCCCCACTCCTCAAGGCGTTTGGCGTGGCATGACGGGCAGAACCCCCGGGTGCGGCAGGAGAACATAACGAACCGCTCGAAGGTCGATCCCCTGACGGGGGAGGACTATTACGAGGTCTATGTCCGCGGTCGGCAGGTCCTCAACACGCCGCTCCTCGACAAGGGCCCCTGTTTCACCCAGGAGGAGCGCCTGAGCCTGGAGCTCGAGGGGTTCCTGCGCGCCGAAACCTCGACGATCGACGTCCAGGTCGAGCGCAGCCTCGCCATGTACCGCCGCAAGTCGGACGACCTCGAGCGCTACATCTTTCTCCAGGGCCTCCTCGACCGGGACGAGACGCTCTTCTACCGGCTCCTCTACGAGAACCTCGAGGAGATGGTCCCGATCGTCTACACCCCGACCGTGGGCCAGGCCTGCCTCCAGCTCAGCCACATCACGCGCCGCTTCCGGGGCGTCTACCTAACGCCCGACACGATCGCCCATATCGACCGCATCTTTCAGAGCCTGAGCTTCCCCCAGATCGTCCTGATCGTGGCCACGGACGGAGAGAGGATCCTGGGCCTGGGCGACCTCGGCTCGGACGGCATGGGAATCCCCGTCGGCAAAGTCAACCTCTATATCGCCGCGGGAGGAATCCATCCCGCCTGCTGCCTGCCGATCATGCTCGACGTCGGCACGAACAATGAGCGTCTTCTCAACGACCCGCTCTACATGGGCTGGCGGCGGCCCCGGCTGACCGGGAAGGAGTACGAGGATTTCATCGAACGCTTCGCCCTGGGCGTCAAACGGAACTTCCCCGACGCCCTCCTCCAGTGGGAGGATTTCGCGAAGGGGAAAGCTTTTCTCCTCCTCGAGCGATACCGGGAGCGGGTCCTGTCCTTCAACGACGATATCCAGGGCACGGGGCCATCGCGCTCGCCGCCCTGATCACGGCCGCGCGGGTCAAGCGGCAGACGCTCGCCGACCAGCGCTTCGTCATCGTCGGCATGGGCCAGGCCAGCTCCGGCGTCGCCATCAACATCCGCGCCGAGCTCCGGGCGGAAGGGCTGAGCGACGACGAGATCCGGCGCCGGATCTTCGCCCTGGACCAGCCCGGGCTCCTCGTCGAGGACATGACCGGCCTCGAGCCCCAGATGAAACCGTTCGCCCAGCCGATGGCGGCCGTCACGGGCTGGGTGCTCGAAAAGCCGGACCGCATCTCCCTCCGCGATGTCGTCCGGAACGCGAAACCCACGGTCCTCATCGGGCTGACGGCCCAGGCCGGCCTATTCGACCGGGCGATCCTCGAGCGGATGGCGGCCAATGATCCGCGGCCGGTCATCATGCCCCTTTCCAATCCCAATTCCAAGTCCGAGTGCACGCCCGCGGACGTCTGCGCCGCCACCAAGGGGATGGGCCTTGTGGCGACTGGAAGCCCCTTCCCTCCGGTCACCCGGGACGGGAAACCCTGCCGGATGTCCCAGTGCAACAACATGTACATCTTCCCCGGCGTCGGGCTGGGCGCGCTCGTCGCAAAATCCTCCAAGGTGACGCCCGGGATGTTTCTGGCCGCGAGCCGTGCCGTGAGCGGCCTGGTCACGGACGCCCAGCGCGAGAACGGCGCGCTCCTCCCCGACATGAAGGAGATCCGCGAGGTGTCGTTCCACGTCGCCTGCGCCGTGGCGCGGGAGGCGCGCGACGCCGGCCTGGGGCGGCTCCTGAGCGATGAGGAATATGCCGAGGTCATCCGCAAGGCCCAGTGGGAGCCGCGCTATTACCCGTACCGGCCGGGCCCTATCGGCGGATGACCGGCGGCCGATTCTGTCCTGAGGACCGAGCGGCGCTTTTTCAGACGAATATCGATCAGTAGATCAAATTGATTTTTATCCCTAAAAGCCTGCGTCTCTGTTGGTAAAATTGACCCCTGGCATCCTGTCCCCATTGGTAGAATACGCCGGCGGAAAACGGCAGGCGGCGAGTCGCGATCCCGCTTGACGTCCCCCAGCCGAAAAACAGGCTCCAGGTGGGGACGAGGCGTTGCATGCCGTTGAAGGAGGCGTGGATTCCCAGGCGAAGCGTTTTATGAGGAAAAAGGAATTCCTTGAATTCGACTCCGAGTCCGAAGTCGAAAGGAAGGTGATGCGATTTGGGGTATTGATAGACATAAGCTCCAAGCCCGAAATGAGGTGTCAGAGCTTTGAGGCCGGGGACGGAGCGCAAAGACAGGGGGCAATGAAGCTCGCCAGCGACGAAGTACTGGGAAAAGCGGATCGGCCGGGAAAACTGGGGAGCTCCTTGAAGGAGATTGGAACAGTAATGGCCCAGCCGGAATAACAAGATCGCCGGCTTGAAATGAAGCAGGCCGAAAAATCCATACGTGGCGTCGCAGGAGATGTTTTTGAAATTCCAGACGCCGTATCTCGTCATCGAGGTGAAAAGGCTGAATTCGATGCCCCAGTGAAATCGTTTCGAGAGCGAGCCCAACCTCAGACGCTTCCCGATGCCCGTCTCGAATGAAGACATGTCGCTCAAAACAAATAACATATGATCTCTCGGGGACGCCTCTTGAAGGGTCAGGTGGACAAGATAATCGCCGTCCTCTCGAAACCACTTCAGGGTTTCAGGGGCGGATTCATGACCCGGTGATTCTCCTTCCTCCATGGAGAAGCCTGGAGAGAATGGAAGGAACAGGATCAAGACGGCGAGAAATTTCCGTCCGATCCCCGGCCCTATGATCCCGCGGCCACTTTTGAAAATGATGTTTATCGCCTCCCCGGCCTTTTTATGATAGCGAAAGCTCTAAACGACCGCCAGAGGTTTCTTCGGGAAGCGTCTCAAGCTTTATCTTTTCGGACAGAGGATCTTGACGGCCTTGGGCAGGACCTTGAGCTCGACCCGGTCCCGGACGCCCAGGAACTCGCCGTTGTATTGAATGGGCAGGTCACGTCCCTTGAGGACGACCCGTTTCGCCTTGAAGTGCTTCTGGGTCCGCTGGAGCCAGCCCAGGTAGATCAGGGGGAAGAACAGGAGATAGCGGGGCGTCGAAAGCTCGAAGAACGTGATGTCGAGGAAGCCGTCGTCGATGCGGGCCTTGGGCGCGATCCGCCAGCTGTAACCGAAAAAATTCGTCTTGGCGACGACGCAGTCGAAAAAGGGGATCCGGAGCGCCTTGTGCTTGAAGGCCCGGCCCCGGTCGTCGACGCCGTCGAAGAGCTCGACCTCCTTCTCGGTCAGGATCCGGATGGCTTTCGCGGGATTTTTCGGGATTCCGAAGGATTTGCGGAAGGCGTTCCTGCTCCCGAAGGGGACGATGCCGAAGACGACGTTTTTCTTCTTGGGGGAGATCAGGACGCCCTGTCTCCATAGGTATTTCGTTTTCTGCTGAGCCGGTTGGAGACGCGTTTTCGCATCGATTATCCCATCTCGCCACCGTACGGAAGCATAAATCAGGGCTGGGAACATGTCAACCCCTCGACTCCCCGGCATGAATGCCGGGGCTTGTTCGGGGTTAACCCTGAACCTCGCTTCTCGTCCCCGCCCTGAAAGGCGGGGCTCCGATTTTAAGCCCCGCCTTTCAGGGCGGGGTAGCGTCGGCGAACGGGTCAAGGACGCCTGGAGAGCGCGGACGGGCAACCCGGAAGCCGTCAGCGCTGCCCGATGAGCCGGAAATCACCCGGACCTCCCCCTCCGGCATAAGAGAGCTTCATGAGAAATATTTGGCTGGGGGCGACTCTTTTAAGCGTCGCATTTACTACGGGGAGCAGAATAGACATTGCATAATCCTTGCTGCTCCCCGAGTACTAGCCGGGCGCTAAGGAAATATGGAGTCAACTATATTTCGCCCGGCTTAGTAATGAAAATGATTGAGATAGCTCCGGTGACGTTATAATATGGAAAACGCTACGGAGCCTCTGATGAGACACAGGTCGAGCCTTCTCCAGGTCCATGCCGCCGTCGTGTTGTTCGGTTTGGCCGGGCTGTTCGGGAAATGGCTTGCGCTCGCCCCGGTCTTCATCGTCCTGGGCAGGGTCCTGTTCGGAAGCCTGGCGCTGGCCTTCGTTCTTTTCCTGACGGGCCGGGGATTCCGCGTCCGGTCGGCCCGCGACGGACTCCTGTTCCTCCTCCTCGGCTTCATCCTGGCCTTGCACTGGGTCCTGTTCTTCCGGTCCATCCAGGTCTCGTCGGTGGCCGTCGGGCTTCTGTCCTACGCGAGTTTCCCGGTTTTTACCGTCTTTCTCGAGCCGGCTTTTTTCAGGGAACGATTGGATCGCGCCAATGTCCTGATGGCGGGGCTGTGCTTTGTCGGGATCCTGCTGATCGTTCCCCGCTTCGATCTCTCCGACGCGACCGTCCGCGGCCTGGGCTACGGGCTGGGGGCCGGGTTGACCTTTGCGATTCTAACGCTTATCAACAAGCTGCTGACGTCCCGTTATGGGAGCCTGGAGATCGCGTTCGGTCAGGACCTGGCGGCCGTCATATTTCTCTGTCCTTTTCTGCTGACCGCGCGGCCCGAGCTCTCGGCCCGGACGCTTCTGCTCCTCGCCGTCCTGGGATTGTTTTGCACGGCCCTGGCCCATACCCTCTTCATCGGCTCCATGAGGCGGATCAAAGCCCAGACGGCGGCCATCATCAGCTCGTTGGAACCCGTCTACGGGATGGCCGCGGCCGCTCTCCTTCTCGGAGAGAGCTGGCCCCTCCGGACGATCCTGGGAGGGGCCGTGATTCTCGGGACGACGCTCGCGGTGAGCCTGCGGGCCCGATCGCGCGCGGCCTGATATCGCGCGCTTCGGTCTCAGTCTTTCTTGATCTTCCTTTTAGTGACCTTTTCTTCCTCGATTTTATGCCGCTTGCCGAGCTCCTCTTTCTCCGCCTCGTGGCGCTTCTTGATCTCCACGACCTTGTCCTGGGAGTCCTTCTCGATTTTCTTCTTCTCCGGTTCGTCGGGAGCCTTTATTATGTCTTGCTGGATCTTCTCTTTAATGACTTTGAGCTCTTCCTCCTGGCTCCTCTCGAGAAGCCGGGTCTCGTCCCGCTGGTCCTCCTTGAGCTCATCCTCTTCGGAGAGAAGAACATTTTTCTTCTCGCCGCGCAGAGGCCGGTTCCGGAGCTCCTCGCCCGCCTCTTCCTTGGAAATGACGCGCCGCGGCTTGGCCTGATCGTTCTTGAGGAGCTCGGGACGGAAGATCTCGACTTCGCGCGGGCCGAGCCGGGCCTGCCCGGGCCGCAGGGCGTCCTTCAATTCGTACTTGACGACCTCGCTCCGGGTGGCGCGCCGGATCTGGTCGATATCGACGCCCTCGTTCACGATCCGGTTGTTGCGATAGACAATATTGGTCCTGATGACGGTATAGTGGATGATCGTGATGTTCCTCTCATAGGGGAGGATGTAGCGTCCGAGATCGCGGTCGAGGAAATAGCGGCCGTCGAGGAAAAGCCAGTAATAGTCGGGGATGTCCTCGCCGTAGAGCATGCCGCCGCGCCAGGCCGCGCCCGGAGGCAGAGGGGCCCATCCGTAATAGAGATCGCCCCAGCGCCAGGCCACCCAGGCCGGTCCCCAAACCGTGTCGGGAACCCAGAACCAGCCCAAACCGCGGTCCCAGCCCCAGCGTCCGTAGTGGGAGGGGATCCAGCCCCATTCGAACGAGGAGATCCAGGTCCAGCCGTAATCGGTCCAGACCCAGCGGCCGTGGCTGTAGGGCCGCCAGCGGTAGGGAACGCCCCGGGGAACCCAGACATGGCCGAAGGGCGCGTTCCAAACCCAATTCCCATAGTCCGAGAGGTAGTCGTAAAAATAGGAGATGTCGCGGTCCCGGCCGCGGCTGGTGTCCCCGCGGTCCGAGTAAGACGGCCGCTCGGGACCGTAGTAATCGTCCCTGGGGACATAGATGACGCAGCTCGTCAAGAAAAGAATGAGAACGATGGCGATCCAGATCATTTTTCTCATGGCTTTGTCCCTCCCGATTCGGGCATTCTCTTGACCTTTACAGATTATTATATAGCAAAAGCCATGCCAAATGATCTAGGCAATAGTCCAGGGGAGTCAAGAAGTGGAAATCCGGAGTTGTCCTCCTTCGAGGACACCGCCGGACCGGAAAGGTTACATCGTCAGGCCGCGAGCTCCTTGAAGACCTTCTTGATCCGCTTGAAGGCCCAGTTGAGGTCCTTCTCGGAGATGATGAGCGGGGGCGCGAAGCGGATGACATTGTCGTGAGTCTCCTTGCAGAGCAACCCCTCGTTCTTAAGGGCCTCGCAGAAGCGGCGGGCGCCGCCGGCCTCGGGATGAAGCTCGATCCCGATCAGAAGGCCCCGGCCCCGGATTTCCTTGATAAGTTTGCTGCGTAGGGTCTTGAGTTTCTCCAGGAAGAACACGCCTTGGGCCGCCGCCCTCTCGACGAGCTTCTCCTCCCGGATGACCCGGATCGCCTCGCGGGCGGCCGCGCAGGCCAGGGGATTTCCGCCGAAGGTCGAGCCGTGCTCGCCCGGCTTGAAGACGCCCAGGATCTCCCGCGTCGAGCAGACGGCCGAGATCGGAATGCAGCCGCCGCCCAGGGATTTCCCGATGACGACCATGTCGGGCTTGACGTTTTCGTATTCGCAGGCAAAGAGTTTTCCGACCCGGCCCAGCCCGGTTTGGATCTCGTCGGCGATGAACAGAACGTTGTGCCTTGTGCAGATGTCCCGGACGGCCTTGAGATAGCCGGCGGGCGGGATGAGAATCCCGGCCTCGGCCTGGATGGGCTCGACGACGATGGCCGCCGTGTTGGGGGTGATCGCCGCTTCGAAGGCCGCCGCGTCGCCGAAGGGGACGATCTTGAAGCCCGGCGTGAACGGCCCGAAGTCCCGGCGGTAGAGGGGTTCGGTCGAAAAGCTGATGACGGAGATGGTCCGGCCGTGGAAGTTGCTCTGGCAGGCAATGATCTCAGCCTGGTCCTGGGGAACACCCTTCTTCTGGTAGGCCCACTTGCGGGCGGTCTTGACGGCAGTCTCGACGGCCTCGGCGCCGGAGTTCATGGGAAGCATCATCTCGAACCCGGTCAGGTCGCAAAGCTCCTTGTCCAGGTAGGGAAGCTGGTCGTTCCGGAAGGCCCGCGAAGTCAGGGTCACTCGTTTGGCCTGCTGGATGAGGGCCTTGACGATCCGGGGATGGCAGTGGCCCTGGTTGACGGCCGAGTAGGCGCTCAGGAAGTCCAGATATTTGCGGCCTTCGACGTCCCAGACCCAGATCCCCTTGGCCCGGCTGATGACGACGTCCAGGGGATGATAGTTGTGGGCTCCGTAAAGATCTTCGAGTGTGATCAGGTCTTTGCTGTCCATGCGATGCTCCTTCCAGGTCTCGGCGCCGGCCGCCCGGCGGGTTCATTATTGCAGGCTTGGCGGAGAGGGCGGGATTCGAACCCGCGGTGCGCTTTGCAACGCACACACGCTTTCCAAGCGTGCTCCTTAAACCGCTCGGACACCTCTCCACATCCAAAGAGACAAAATATCCACAGTGGAGAAGTAAGCTATCAAAAAACAAGAATCAGGTCAACCCATCGACTCCCCGGCATGAATGCCGGGGCTTGCTCAGGGTTAACCCTGAGCCTCGCTTCTCGTCCCCGCCTTTAAAGGCGGGGTAGCGTCGGCGAACGGGTCAAATGACCGTTTCTCCGATCGCTTTGATCCGGTTCCGGCCTTCTACTTTTGCCTGATAAAGCGCCTGATCGGCCAGGGCCATCAGCTCATCGCTTACTTTGTCCCGGCCGGGAACTATCGTTACGACTCCTATGCTGATGGTGACGACGGAACCCGAGGCGGATGAACGGTGAGGGATATGGAGTTCCTCCACGCTGAGACGCACTCTCTCGGCAACCTTGTATGCACCCTGAGAATGGGTATTCGGCAGGACGGCCACGAATTCTTCGCCGCCCACTCTTGCCACGAAATCGCCGGCCCGGCAGATGCAATTCTGGATGGAGGCGGCGACCTGCTTCAGACAGCTGTCGCCCAGGGGATGGCCATAGCAATCGTTGTAAGGCTTGAAGAAATCAATATCAATCATCAGGATCGACAGGGGCTGCATTTCCCGGGAGCACCGCTTCCACTCCTGGTCAAATATGATTTCAAAATTGCGGCGGTTGGGAAGCTGAGTCAGCGGATCGGTCAGGGAGAGCCGCTCCAGCTCCAGGTTGGCAGTCGCCAGCTGCTCATTCGCCCGGTTGAGGGCGTCGGTCCGTTGTTCCACCAACCGGCTTAGATGTTTTTCCCTGTTTTTCAACTGCCCGATCCGATACTGGTACGCCGCCAGGGCCGCCATCCCTATCAAAATCCCGCTTAAGAGATAGAACCACCAGGTCTTCCAGAAGGGCGGGGTGATTCGAATTTGCAGCGACACTCCGTTCTCGTTCCAGACGCCGTCGCTGTTGGCCCCCTTGACCCGGAAAATGTACTTGCCGGGCTTGAGGTTGGTATAGATGGCAAACCGTCTTTCGGCATCGACATAGTTCCAATCCCGGTCGAACCCTTCCATTTGATAGGCATACAGATTCTTGGCCGGCGCCACGTAGTGCAACCCCACGAACTCGAAGGTGATCATCGAATCCCGGTAGGACAGCCTGATGGCTTTGGCGTCGGATATCGGCTCCTTCAACACCGAATTATCCCCGGGCTTGACGGATCTGTTGAAGATCTTGAAATCTGTGAGGATCAGAGAAGGCAGACAGGGATTGTCCTTGATTTCGCCCGGGATAAAGGCGGTCACGCCGTCGACGCCGCCGAAAAACATCTCCCCGCTCCAGGGGTCCCTGAAATAGGCACAGCTGTTGAATTCATTCCCGACCAGGCCGTCCTTATCATCGAAATTCCGGAATGTCCCGGTGACGGGATTGAACTTGGAAATCCCCAGATTGGTCGACAGCCAGAGGTTCGCCTCATCGTCCTCGAGGATGCCGTATACCACATTATTGGGCAGCCCGTCCGTTTTGGTAAAATGGCTGAAGGCGCCGTCCGGCCGGCTCAAGAGGTTGAGCCCGCCCCCGTTTGTGCCCGCCCAGAGCCGGCCTAGCCGGTCCTCGTAAATGGAGTGGACGAAATTGTTGCTCAAGCTTCGCCGGTCGTCGGCGTCATGGAAAAACCTGCGGAACCGGCCGGTCTCTTTATCGAAGGAGTAAATCCCCAGGCGGCTGGTTCCAATCCACAGGATTCCATTCTTGTCCTCGCACAGGCTTCTCACTTCATAGGTTTCGGAGGCGCCGAGTTCCGGAAGCATATCCTTGCCCAGGCCGTAGAAACGATACGCCCCTTTGCTGGGATCGAGCCGATTCAGGCCCAGGTTGGTCCCTATCCACAGCTCTCCGGCTCGATCCTTGGTCAGCGAGAAAATGTCGCGGCCCACCAATCCCGGTACGGGACTTGGGCGGATCGCTTGCTTGACCGGATTATAGATCAGGAGCCCTTCGCCTTCCGTGCCGACCCAGATCAAATCGCGAGTATCGTCGGATCGGGGACAAATGGAAAATGCGATATAATTCTCGACTTTATCCAGGGACACGTGTTTCCATTGACCGATTTTCCGGTCGAGACGATCGAGCCCGCCGTAGCCGCCGACAAGAAGCGACCGGTCGCGGCCCTGGAAAATGGATCGGATGCTGGAGAAGCTCAGGCTGTTCGGATTGAGGCGATCATGGTAGAAATTCACGAACTTCTTGCTCTCCAGGTCGGCCTTGCTGATACCGAATCCGTTGGAGCCGGACCAAAGAATACCGGCCTCGTCGATCAGAAGCGTCCTATTAAAGTCATTGTTGATGCTCTCGGGATTTTCGGGATCGGACTTATACTGAACGAACGTTCCAGCGCCCCGATCGAGGCAAAACAAGCCGTTCCCAAATGTACTGACCCAAATATTTTCGGCCGCATCGATGCCGATGCCGGTCACCAATCGTACGGAATTGGATTTGTTTTGATAACGGCCGAACTTGCCGGTCGCCGGATCCAGGAGATTCAGCCCCGCCTCGGTGCCGATCCAGATTTCGCCGCCCGGGGCAAGGCAGACGGCGGTCACCGTATCGCTGTCCAGGCTGCCGGGATTCGTCGGATCATGCCGGTAGTGGCTAAAGCGACCGGACTTGGGATCGTAGCAATCAAGCCCTCCCCTTTGAAGTCCCACCCAGACCAAGCCGTTTCCGTCTCCGCTGATGAACTGGATCCTGTTGCCGCCGATGCCGTCCGGCTTGCCGGGATCAGGGCGGAAATGTACAAACCGGCCGGTTCCCCGGATCAGGCAGGCCAGTCCTTTTTCGGTTCCCACCCAGAGGTTGCCTTGTTGATCCTCGCCGATGGCCGTTATGTAATCGTCGCCGATGCTTTCGGGATTGCTGCCGGCGTGGCGATAATGGACGAATCGCTCGCCCCCCCCTTCCATCCGATCCAGGCCGCCGCCGTTGGTTCCCACCCAAAGCGTTCCTTGCCTGTCTTCGAAAAGCGCGCCGATGTCGCTGATAGCCAGGCTGTCGGGATTGTCTATCTCATGATTGAAATTGATGAAACGGTATCCATCGTAGCGGTTGAGGCCGTCCTTGGTGGCAAACCACATGAAGCCTTTTCTGTCCTTCAGAATCGAGCTGATCACCCCCTGGGACAGACCCTCGGTAATGCCGAGTTGCGTGAATTTCAAATCTTTTTTGGGGGAAAAAGAATGGAGAAAAACCGGCCCCGCCACCAGAGCTAATATAATCCAATTCAATACGTTGCGATAATAATGATTCATATCACAACCTTAGGCCTTGAGTCTATTCTAAGGAATCGAAAGAGTTTTTTCAATCCCCTCGGCGGGATCGCCGAGGACGAGCAAGGCGCGACCCCGAGCCGCCTTTTCAGCGGCGGAAGATATGGATGATATCCTTGAGGAGGGCGGCCGCGGCGCCGCGCGGGTCGGACTTGCCGCCGCTGACGGTCACCGCTCCCATCGTATCCGTCGTGAAGGTGATACCTTTGCTCGTTCCCCGGATTCCGAAGAGCGGATGATCGGGCTCCAGGACGGCCGGTCCGACCCCGAGCTTCCAGCCGGTTCCTCCTTCGTTCTTCACGCAACCGCCCAGGAGCTTGACGGCCCTCCCCTGCCCAGCCGCCTCGCGGACGGCCGTATCGCTCGCTTCATCGATCCCTTCGACTTCGACATCTTTAAGGCTGAAGGCCTTCCCGAGCACGGCGTTGGCGATGATGACGAGCTTGCAGGCTGTATCCCAACCCCCGACGTCGAGGGAAGGGTCAGGCTCGGCGATGCCCTTGGCCTGCGCCTCGCCGAGAGCCTGGCGGTAGCCCAGACCTTCCTCCATCCTGGTCAGGATGTAGTTCGAAGTTCCGTTGAGGACGCCCTCGATTTTCAAGACTTCGGCTCCGGCCAGGGAGATGACACCGACGTCCAGCGTCGGCAGGGCGGCCGCCGTGGCGGCGCTGCAGCGGATATCGACCCCGGCCCGCCTGGCCGCTTCCTTGAGTCCGGCATAATCCAGAACCAGAGGCCCTTTGCCCGCCGTCACGACGTGCCAGCCCTTAGCCAGAGCTTCGCGGATGATGCCCAGGCCCGGCTCCCCGGTCCGGATGGACGAGGGCGTGCAATCGACCAGCACCCCGGGTTTGCACTTTCCCAAAAGATCCGAAAGGGGGAGATCCTTCAGCCAGGCTTCAGGCCGGCCGGCCGGCCTCTCCGCCTCCGAAACCAAGGAAGCGCCGTCCAGGCCTTCTTGGGAAAAAAGCGTTCCGCGCTTCCTGACAATGCCGACCAGTCTTAGGCCCAGTCCATAGCGGGACCGCACCGGCCCCGATTTCTCGGCGATGAGCCGGGCGAAGGCCTTGCCGACCTGGCCGAGGCCGGCCAGGACGACCGCGACGTCTTTATCGTTTCGGGGCATGGATGATATCCTTGTGGTTTTTCCCCCGGGCCAGCGAGGCGAAAACCCCGACGAAACATAAAAAGGCGAAGACGATGAAGGCGGCTCTCAGGCTGACCAGGAACGGGCCATAGAAGGCCGGCGTGATTCGGGCTTGGCCGATGGCGACCGAGAAGAGCATCATGACGATCGCCAGACTCATCATCTGCCCCACCAGGCGCATCGTCCCGAGCGTCGCCGAGGCGACTCCATAATATTTTTTATCGACCGATCCCATGACCGCGTTGGTGTTCGGCGACGAGAACAGGGCGAACCCGAACCCGACCAGGATCAGGCCCGCGACGATAAAAACGATCGACGTGTCCTCTTCCAGAAAAGCGAAAACGAGAAGGCCGAGACTCGACAGGGCCATGCCCGCCGAGGCCAGGATGCGGGGATCCTTCCGATCGGAGAGCTTTCCGGCCAAGGGAGAAAAAAGCGTCATGACCACGGGCTGCGCGATCAGGACCAGGCCCGCGGCCTGGGGGCTCAGGCCCTTGATATACTGGAGATAGAGGCTGACCAGGAAGCTCAAGGCCGAAGTGGCGCAATAGTTGATGAGGGCGGCCAGGTTGGAAAATCCGTAAACCCGGTTCCGGGTCAAGAGCCGGACATTGAACACGGGAGCTTTGGCCCTTTTTTCGAGGACGACGAAGGCCGCCGCCCCGGCCGTTCCGGCCAGGATCAATCCGACCCCAAGGCCGGAGGGAAGCCGGGAAAACCCAACCATGAGGGCCAGGAGCGTCAAGGCGAAGAAAACGGATCCGGCCAGGTCGAACCTCTCTCCGCGCGCCTCGGCCCACTCCCCTTTGAAACTCCAGACAACGAGCGCGACGATCAGGAGCCCGATCGGAACCTGGGTCCAAAACAGGCTCCGCCAGCCTAAATGCTGGGTCAGGATGCCGCCGACGACGGGCCCGAGCGACAGGCCTAAATAGACGGCCGCCGTGTTGAAACCCAGCGCCCGGCCTCTTTGGCCGGCCGGATAGACCGAGGTCAGGAGCGCGACCGCGGTCCCGAAGACCATGGCGCCGCCCACGCCTTGGACGACCCGGAAGGCGATCAGGATCGCGGCCGAGGGCGACACGGCCAGGACGGCGGAAGCGGCCGTGTAAAGCAGGATGCCCCAACCGAATATTTTCTTACGGCCGACGAGATCGGCCAGACGGCCCATCGGGACAAGGAACATGGCGGCCGACAGAATATAAGCGGAAGCTACCCACCCCAATCCCACGGCGTTCAGGGAAAATTCGCGTCCGATCGAGGGAAGGGCCAGGTTCATGGAAGATCCCATGAAGGGCGTCAGGAACGAAGCCAGGGCGGTGACGACGAGGGCCGAGCGCCGGTTCAAAGCCGGGACGGACGACGAAGCTGGCGGAGAGGGCGGGATTCGAACCCGCGATTCCGATTGCTCAGAATAACGGTTTTCGAGACCGTCGCCTTCAACCACTCGGCCACCTCTCCGTTAAGCGCCATATCATATCATATTTATTTGAAGGAGTCGCCGTTCATGCTCACGAACGGCTTTTGCGATGTCTTTTCTCCTTGAAAAAGTCCTTGAGGACCCGTCCGCATTCGCCCGCCAAAATCCCGCTCCGGACCTCGATCCGATGATTGACTTTCTCGAACGGAAAAACGAGCGCGGACCTCACGGCCCCGGCCTTGGGATCGGCCGCTCCGTAGACGAGCCTTCGGATCCGGGCCAGGACCGCGGCGCCCAGGCACATCGCGCAGGGCTCGATCGTGACATAGAGGTCGCAACCGGACAGCCGGTAGTTGCCGATCTTTTTGGCGGCCAGCCGCAGGGCGACGACCTCGGCGTGGGCGGTCGGATCCGTCGCTCCGATCATCCGGTTGCGGCCGCGGGCCATGATCCGGCCTTGGGAAACGACGACGGCGCCCACGGGCACTTCGCCCCGCCTGCGCGCTTTCGCGGCTTCGGCCAGGGCCGCCTTCATGAAGATCTCGTCCCGGTCCATGGCGGTCTTTCGATGGCCATTGTATCGTCGAGCCGTCCGGTTTTCAATCCCCTTCGCGGGATTCGGCGGATGTTAGTCCGTGGGGGAACCCCCTTTCGGGGGCTGGCGCTCCAATGCATGCAAGTGGAGCTTCAGCCTCGGAAAACGGCTTTACAGTCCGGCCCCGGCCGCATTAAACTGGGGACGATTTCGTCCTTGGAGACCGACATGGGCCGACTCGAATGCCGCTTCTGCGAGAAAGACTTCGCCTACGATCCCTTCTCGCCTTTTTGTCCGGACTGCCGGGAACCCCTCCTTGTCCCCTCGCCCGAAAAACCCCGCGCCTTCCATCCCGATAAGGCTCTGTCGCTCGATCGCTTCCGCGAATTCCTTCCGCTCCCCGAGATCGATCCCGCTCTCAGCCTGGGCGAGGGATCCACCCCGTTGCTCGCCCTCGACCGCCTCTCGGCCAAGCTCGGACTCCCCGCCCTCTTCGCCAAGAACGAAACCATGAATCCCACCCTGAGCTTCAAGGATCGGGGAACGGCCGTCGCCGTCCAGAACGCCCGACGGATGGGATTCAAACGGATCGGCACGGTCTCAACCGGGAATATGGCCGCCTCGACGGCGGCCTACGGCGCCCGGGCCGGACTGGAAACCATTGTCCTGCTCAAGGAAGGGACTCCCGAGGAAAACATCCTCATGGCCGGAATTCATCGCCCGCGCCTGATCGTCGTCGAAGGCGATTACGGCCGTCTCTTCCGGGAAAGCCTGGTCCTGGGCCGCAAGCACGGGATCCTGTTCATGAACTCGATCGATCCCTTCCGGATCGAAGGCTACAAACTCACGGGCTTCGAAATCTTCCTCCAGACGGGAGGCCGGATTCCCGATTATCTTTTCCTGCCCCTCAGCTCGGGCGGGCATCTCGTCGGACTTCTCAAATCCTTTATCGAGCTCAAGCAGCTGGGGTTCGCGGACCGGATCCCGGTGGTTGTCGGCGTCCAGGCGGAAGGATGCGCTCCTCTGGCCCGCGCCTTTGCCGCCGGGGCGCCGCGTTTCAGCCCCTTCGAAAACCCGGGCACGATCGCCCACGCCATTTCGAACCCTCATCCTCCGGCCGGGAACCTCGTCCTGAAGATGATGAAGGAACAGGGGGGACTCATCACCGCCGTCTCCGATCGGGAGATGTTGAAGGCTCAGGGGCTCCTGGCCTCGGAGGGCTTGTTCTGCCAGCCCGACTCGGCGACGACCCTCGCGGCGCTCGTCAATCTCACCCGATCCAAGGTCGTCCCCCGCGACGCCGCGGCCGTCCTGGTCGTCACGGGAAGCGGCCTCAAGAATCTCAAGGTTTTAGAGGGCTCCCCCCTGCCCCGGCTCAGGGTGACGCTGGCCGGCTTGGAAGACGCACTCGAAGGCCGGACGACGGAGGCTTAATCGCCCGGAAGCGGCCCCTTCTGCTGGAGGATGAAGCGGACTTTCTCCTCGAACTCGCGGGACTGGACGGGCATGAAGACCATCAGGTCGTAGTTTATGGTGTCGAGACGATCTTGATCGATCTTTTCGAACTCCTTGCGGACCAGGATGACGCAGGTTTGGGACCAACGGGGGTCGTTTTTGATTTTATCGCAAAGGTCGTAAGCACCCACCACGGGGCTGTTG
>Ga0315274_10007720_pt1 | contig 15555 bp, 14 predicted proteins | sample YL17G02_20_MG_FD_203700 | JGI IMG/M metagenome (GOLD analysis project Ga0315274, IMG submission 203700) | Sediment microbial communities from Yellowstone Lake, YNP, Wyoming, USA - YL17G02_20 | ecosystem: Environmental > Aquatic > Freshwater > Lake > Sediment | place: USA: Wyoming | collected... | reverse complement strand
CCCTGCGCATGGTGTCAGGAAATAGCTGCCAGTAGCTTGAGGCAGGCCAGGGGATATGGACAAAATGCTGCAGGATGGCATTGGGCACATGTTGGCGAATATAGCCGCCGACCAGGTATAGCTGGTAATCGTGTATCATTACAAACGGGGGTGTCCTGTCATGCGTTGCTTCAGCTATAACAGCATCAGCGAAAGCGCGGTTGACTGCGACATAGCCGTTATACCAGGCATCGTAGACTTTGGCATCGATATTGGGGGTGTAGGGGGAGTTCCACATGTAATGCTGGAGGAACCAGAGCAGTGGATTGCAGAAGAGATTGTAGTACTTGTGGTAGACATTTCGTGGAGAGGTAACAAAGTGGAGATAAAGCCTCTGACCTGGCAGTGCCACCTGGAAACGACCGCTTTGACTGGAAGCGGCCATGCGATCGCCTTCTCCCATAGTGCTGGCGATCCAGGTGAGCTCTACGTACTTGCTCATTGACCTGAGGACAGACACCACGCCGCCGGTGCCCCGGTTTAGCTGTAATTCGCCGTTCGGTGCAACCCGGTATTCGATGGGGCCGCGGTTGCTTACGAGGATAAGTCGGCGTTCAGCGAGCAATTCTTGACATAAATCTACTAGCTGGTCACTTGTATGCCCCAGCTTATGCGGCATTATCATGCCCATGAAATTAGCACATCACGCTCAGCTTGTCAACCGCACCGCAATTGAAGATTGTTTACCAACGGCCTTAGATTTGTCATTGCGAGGAATCCCGACTAATCGGGATGACGAAGCAATCTCCTGGTACTCGTTGGTATGAAGGGGTGCGGTGGGATTGCCACGTCCGCCTCTGGCGGACTCGCATGGGCAACACCATGAAAATCATCCACGCTAAGTTTTGGGTGTTCGATTTCACCAGCGCCATCATCTGCACCCACAACATCAGCAACCGAGCCATCAAGTCTAATGCCGAGGTCGGAGTCGTCCTCAGCAACCTTGAGGACATGACAGCACTACACGAGTACTTTTCGAAACTTTGGGATGCACTCAAATAGGAGCGAGTTTCTGGGGAAGCCCACCGAGAAGTCACTCAATCCAACGATTGGCTGCATTTCGCTCTCTTTAGCTTTAAAAGACGCTAACGCTCGGGATAAGTCGCCACAAGAGAATATTTCAACCGGCCCCTGTTTCCAGAGCCGGCCTCGGAAGCTGACTGACCGCTCTGAGAGAATAACGCTTTTGGGGTCGGCGTTAATGGTGTTGTTCGGTCCGCCGATCCTTTTGTCGCGGCGACCACCCTTTTCTTCCGTGTAATCTCCCTAAGTAGAGCACCGGCGTTTGAAACGACCAAAAACCTCGCCATCCTCCCGAGTATGTTCAACCACTATTTTTCATAGAAGTATTTCTCCTCAGGGTAGTATCTTCCTTTGCCACAAAAACGCTTCATATCTGGTGTCAAGTGAGATTCTTTCAGAACTAGTGTTCCGCCAGAGCGGTGGTCTTGTATTGCCTTGCTGTAAATTGTTTTCACGTACTCACTCAAACCCCTAACCTCTTCACTGTCGGTGATAACCCAGTCTATGAGTGCTCGAAGCACCCTGGCCTCGACCTCTAGCCTGTTAATTCGGTACTTTTTCCCCCAAGTAAGTACTTGGTTGCCCAAGATATAAGGAATATCCTCCGGCCTCTCCTTTAGTCCACATATTTCAAGGTAATGGCATCGTCTTGTGACCTGGCTGTCAAGGAGTTTGGGATCAAAATCCGCATCTATGAAAAGGAATCGAACGTTGTTCTTCTCTGAAGCATTGAGTAGAGGGGTCATAATATTTGCATTTTTTAAAACCTTGCCGTACGTCTGTTTTAACGCTTCGTCCACGATGATCAAGATGTTTTCATTTGGATGTTTTGAGATCAAGGCATCGATGAATGTTTCGGGGCTTTTGACTTTGTCCAGTCTGACATCCTTCGCGTCCTTGACAAGGAACCCCAATTTTCCCCCCAGATTAGTCTTGAGGGCATCCGCGATTAGAGTTTTGCCACTGCCAGGAGGTGCCGATAGTATTATGCTACGAGCCTTAGAAGATTTAGACTCTTTACGAAGACATTCGATTACCTGGTTTACTTGTTCTTTGAATTTGCCATTTACTGATATTAGTAGTGGCACCGCTGTTTTTGCCTTTTTGAGAGACACCATCTTCTCTCTGGGAAGAAATAAAAGCCCCGCCGTCGTCCAGGCATTAGGTTTTGGTTGCCAAGCCTCAGAATCTTTAGGCCATTGTTGCAGCACGGTGTTTCTCGGTGGCATACGTTGGTAGGGCATTTCGCGGTAGCAGGCCACAGTTAGATTGGCCTTTTTGAAGGCGCTGAGTAGGCTAGAAGTTCCATATTGATCATCATACTCAGCCGCGATTACTCCGGTCATGAGGTCTCCAGGGCCCAAGAGGTGTTGTATTGGATAAGGTTGCTCATGCGCGGGCTTCACCAGGTATACGTCGTAGCCGCGGCATATGCCGGGCTTGGGAGCGATGATAACAGCGCCTATCTCATCGCATTTTATGATATGGTATCGAAAGTTACCAAGGTAGTGAAGTGATATTTCTGCCAGTTCTATAAGATCAGTTTTACTTTTTATCCGATTACGCCAAGATGGCAAGTTGTCATTTTGCCCAACCAAGTAACACCATTCCTGAAGGTTTGGAAGGATTGCAGTGCCCTCGATATTCTCATAGTTATCGCGTCTAAGCTGTGGGTCAACGAAAAGCGGTATGTTCTCCTGTTTGGCGAAAGTTGCAATCTTTGCTACCAGTCTTGGAGTCATACTCCCCTTATCCAAGTCATTAATGATTATTGAGTTTAGTCTAATCCGCTTATCATGATGAATCCGCCATAAGTGATAAAGAAGTGATTCACGCTTATCATCCGATACGTGGGTGTGTAGGGAATCATCAAAGCGCACTTCTCGACTTAGATGTGCTCTTAGCTGCCCTTGTCTTACGACGATCAAGCGGGTTATTGTGTTCATTGTAGCATTGGTTTCATCTTGGACACCGCGAAGTTCGATGTTGTTGAAGACTCCGTCAATGGCCTGTGAATCCTCTAGTATTTTGCGAAAAGTTCCCCAGTGGGAGTCGCCAAGAATACCCCAGAGGAAGGTTTTTCCCTCAGGGTACAAAGCAGCCAGAATGCGAGCAGTGTTTGCGGCACCGCCAGCCATGCTCTGGCGACCAACCACAGTGTATGCTTTCTCTTCGGGTACGGTGGTGGGCTCAAAAGGTTCTTGTGGATTGTCGACAAAGATCGTGTGATCTATGATGAGGTCGCCGGCGACCATGAAACTCTTGCATGATTCCATAGACGGATTCCTCCTGATATCGAGTTTGGCATTTTCTTAGAGCTGTACACCAAAGATCGTCTTTACATTGGGGTTAATTTTCATCTGGATGTGCAATAAGATGTCATTTCTCGTAAGTCTCTTCTGTGCTCCTTCATTTTGCTTTGCCCAAGTGGTCAGACTGGCGACCGAACGTTGCGGCCGGAATCCACTCCTCAAGATAACCCACCTTGTCTTCATTTTCCCATTTCGGGTTTATCTCAATCTCCAGTATGATTCTTTGACCCTTCGCCTCAGCGCTGAGCACATTCCCACGGAAGCCTAGAACTCTGGTTAGTTCCTGTTTGGCACGTTCCAGATTATCTTTACCAGTGCCGCTAACGTGCTTCATGACAACTTGCATGGTATCTCCTCAGCAATTTTCGTGTGGGGGCGGTCAGATTATACCACAAAAGGGATGAATTGCGTTGTGCACAACTTTAGACGCGATGTTATGTACTTAGCTAAAGACATGTGCGGAATGTCAAAGCAGAACAATGGTCAGGATTATGAAAGTCACCAATAACACCAAGCTAAGTCGTGCGCATTGCGTCTCGTAGTTCTTGATGCAGAGCCATTCTAAAAATTTCACCAGGCAGTAGACAATGCCATACGCTGTTACAATTGGAAGCATGAAAACCACGAGCCCCACGATAGCCAAATACAGTATAAAAAGTGCTATGACAAGCATCAACGGCAATGCCTCGATTGCTACGATTGAATAAATGAGACCCCAGGCCACCTTGACGCGCCTAGGCTTGTACTTCATTTCTCTGAATAACTTGACCGGGTTTGGTAGAAATAACGGTATCACAGCGTTCACAATGAGGTAGACTGCCGTGACCCCTATTACAATGTCGGTCCACCACGGTGTGTTTAGGAATGGATATTCCCAATTCAGTAGATAACGCAACCATTGCGGACCAGGTCCGTGATAATACCAAGAGTAAAACACGAAATCCAACCAAACGGCGTTTAGAAGTAAGAACACGATGCCCACGTTCTCTTTTGCGGAGAGTAGTTTTTGCGGTAGCTGCTGCATGGGTATCAGCACTTGGGAAAACCTTTCTTGGCCGAAAGCCTTCGGAGTTGCCAGAATGGCTGCTAAAAAACCTATGATACCGATGATGGCCTTTACTGCAATTGTTGGCATGTTTTCTCCGCGAGCAGTTATTCTGTGCAATTATGCAGCGTTAGGCTATCGAATTGGCTAATCAGCCTTGGGCCGGGTCGGCAATCTTATACTCTACTGACTATCTCAGGCGAATCATAACAGTTATCTGATTCCACTACAAGCAACACAGGTGAATGGCTCCGTGATGCTATTTGATGTAAATGATTGCACTTAGGGGGAAGGGGGACTATAGGGGGATAGTGGAGTGATCCCGATCCCCGAAGTCGTTTCATTGTAGACAGTACTTAGCTTCCTCCAAAACTTCGCAAATTGACATGTACCTGAACTTATTCTAAAATCGCCAAGAGTAAAGATATACCATAAATCGGAGAAAATATGACTGGTGATGAACTCAGGAAGAAGTACCTTAATTTTTTTGAACAGAAAGAGCACAAGGTTATCCCTAGCTCCTCTCTTATTCCCCACGGTGACCCCACGCTGCTATTGACCAGCGCGGGCATGGTTCAATTCAAGCCTTATTTTACCGGAGAGGCAGCCCCTCCCTCGCCTCGGCTGGCATCATGTCAGAAATGTTTCCGGACAACTGACATAGGCTCGGTGGGCAATTTCAAGCACCTGACCTTCTTTGAGATGCTGGGCAATTTCAGCATCGGAGATTATTTCAAGAAAGAGGCCATTGCCTGGGCTTGGGAGTTCGTCTCGGATTGGCTCAAGATACCCAAGGATAAGCTGTGGATAACTATCTTCCTTGATGATGATGAGTCTTTCCGCTACTGGCAGGATGTGGGCGTGAGCGCAGAGCGCATCATGCGCTGTGGTGAGAAGGATAACTTCTGGGGGCCTGCCGGAGAGACTGGCCCCTGCGGACCCTGCAGCGAGATTCACTACGATTTCGGGGAGCAATATTCTTGCGGGCCTGATTGTTCGCCGAGCTGCGGCTGTGGTCGCTTCCTGGAGATATGGAACCTGGTGTTTACCGAGTATTATCAGGACGCTCAAAAGAAGCGTACTTCTTTGCCACGGAAGAACATCGACACTGGCATGGGCCTGGAGCGCACAGCGGCAGTGATTCAGTGCAAGCGCTCCTTTTACGATACTGACCTGTTTGCTCCCCTTATGCAGAAGGTCTCTCAGCTTACGCAGCGAAAATATGGCGAGAACGAAAAGGCAGACCGTGCCATAAGGATAATAGCGGAGCACGGACGGGCTGTGACCTTCCTGATAGCAGACGGTGTCATCCCTTCCAATGAAGGACGGGGCTACGTTCTGCGGCGCATACTCAGGCGAGCTGCTCTTTTTGGGAGGACATTAGGCCTTGATAAGCCTTTCCTTGGTGAGGTGGCTAAAGAGATTGTAACAATGATGGGGCATGTCTACCCCGAGTTGGTGAAGAGACGTGATCCTGTCCTTAAAGTGATTGACACAGAGGAGGCTAGGTTTGGCGAGACCTTGAGCACAGGCCTGAACCTGCTCAATCAAATCATGGAGCAAGCTAAGGCCAAAGCGGATAAGAAGATATCTGGGGAAGAAATCTTTAAACTCTACGATACCTACGGCTTTCCTTCGGAGCTGACTGCGGAGATGGCTGCTGACAGTGGCTTGTCGGTTGACCTCGAAGGGTTCGAGGCTGAGATGGAACAGCAGCGAGAGCGGGCGCGGGCGGTTCATAAATTCACCGCAGAAGTCACGATTAAAGCTAAAATTGGTGTTCCCTCAACTTTTATTCCACGCAGCACTGATTTTGTTGGTTATGAAACACTTAAATGTAAATCTTCGGTCGTGGTCTTGCTTCCTGGAGGTAAGTGGCCTGAGAGTGATGTAAGTTCTGTGTCGGAGGGTCAAGAGGTAGGAGTTATATTACGCGGAACATCTTTCTATGCAGAAATGGGTGGCCAAGTGGGTGATAGAGGAGAAATCCGCGGCAAGAAGGGGAGATTTGAAGTTACTAACACGGTTAGGATTACGAAGGATGAGAGCGAACTTATAGTGCATCTGGGTAAGGTAGTTGCAGGTACGATATCAGTAGATGAAGTTGTCGAGGCAAAAGTGGACAAAGAACGCCGTCTCGATATAGAGCGCAATCATACCGCTACGCATCTGCTTCATGCTGCCTTGCGTCAGGTGCTGGGCAGAGACAGTGATGTGCATCAATCAGGCTCCCTGGTGACTCCAGACCGCTTCAGGTTCGACTTCACTTATGAAGCACCTGTGCTTAAAGAGGAGCTGGTCCAGATACAGCGGATTGTGAATGAAAACATTCGCCGGAACCTGTTGGTGACCAAGAGGGAGATGCCCTATACCCAGGCGGTGGCTGAGGGTGCCATAGCGCTCTTCGGTGAGAAGTACGGAGATGTGGTGAGGACTGTGAGGATGGGAAGCGCTAAGTCGCCCGTTAGCTTTGAGGTCTGCGGCGGCACCCATGTCGACCGCACAGGCGATATCGGCCTCTTCCAGGTAATCAGCGAGGGCAGCATCGGCTCCGGCATGCGCCGCATCGAGGCGGTGACCGGCAGGGAAGCAGAGAAGCTTATCGAGGAGCGCGCTTCCATGCTGGACAAGATAGCTCGCCGACTGCAGGTGCCGGCTGCTGATGTCGAAGGCAAGCTGTCAGGCGTCCTCGAAGAGCTCGATTCGGAGCGCAAGCGCGCTGTTGTTCTGGAGCGTCAGTTGTCCAGGGAGACAGCGGAGTCGCTGTTAACTCAGGCTGAGACGGTCAAAGGGGTCTCAGTGCTGGTGGCTAAGACATCGGTTTCCAATATGGATGCCCTGCGCCACATGGGCGATGTGTTGAGGGAGAAGCTGGGCAGCGGCGTGATTGTGCTGGCTGCGGTTTGGGATGACAAACCTAGCTTTCTGGCTATGGTAACCCCTGACCTCGTATCTTGGGGTCTGAACGCTGGTGATATTGTAAAGAAGGTGGCTCAGGCGACAGGTGGCAGTGGTGGAGGACGGCCTCAACTGGGTCAGGGAGGGGGCAGGGATAAAGACAAGCTGGATGAAGCTCTGAAGCTTGTTGCCAGGCTGGTGGAGGAGAAGGTCTAGAAATTGTGGAGTGCAGAGGGGCGCAGCCCCTTTGCTGGGGGTCTGGGGGTATCCCCCAGTCTTAAAAGTCCCCCAAGACTGGGGGACTTAGGGGGTTGAAAAGAGTTTCTGAACACACTCGTGTCATGGGTCTGGACATCGGTGAGAAGCGCATCGGGGTGGCGCTGAGTGACCCCCTGGGTATTATAGCGGGCGCTCTCACGGTGATCGAGAGGACAACAGACGAGGCTGCTGTAAAGCAGATAATTGACCTTGGCCGCGAGAACGAGGTGGAGCGCATTGTCGTTGGTATGCCCCGCTCTCTTGATGGCAGCCTGGGCAAGCAGGCGCAAGCTGTTCAGTCATTTGTAGATTTACTTAAGGAACACACTCAGCTTCCGTTAGTTACCTGGGATGAGCGGCTGTCTACGGTCGCTGCCGAGCGGACGATGTTGGAGGTGGGGATGAAGCGAGATAAGAGAAAGAAACGCCGCGACTCTCTGGCAGCGGCATTTATTTTGCAGGGCTATCTCGACCGTGAGAGAAGCCGCGCATCAGGGTAAGGCTAAGATCCGGTTCCGAGTTTTCCCCAGGAGCAAATTCTATCATGACGAAGTTTGTTGGTCTCATCGGGCATAAGCTAAAGCATTCCATCTCGCCGCAGTTTCAGCAGGCAGCTTTCGACTATCTGTGCCTCGATATTCGCTATGAGGTCTGGGAAACGGCTAAGGATGATCTGCCTAAAGTGGTTGAGGGGATACGAGATCCTTCGAAACTCGGTGCTAATGTTACTATACCCTATAAAGAAGCAGTGCTGCCGCTTTTGGATGATGTCGATAATGACGCTCGCCGTATCGGCGCGGTGAATACTATTGTTAATCGCGAAGGCAAGCTCATCGGCTATAATACGGACGCTAGCGGTTTCATGAGAGCGCTCCGCGAGGATGGCGGTTTCTCACCGAGGAACAAGCGAGTTGTCCTTTTAGGTGCCGGTGGGGTAGCGCGGGCAGTGGGCTTTGCCTTGGTGGATGCTGGGGTAAAAAAGCTGGTCATACTAAACCGCACTCAGAGCCGTGGGGAGGCGCTGGCATGGGACCTCAAGGTATCCGATGCTGAGGTGGTTGCCTTATCATGGAAGGATGGCAGGACTTTGACGGCGCTTGGAGAGTGTGACCTGCTGGTTAACTGCACGTCGGCAGGCATGAAAGATAGCGCCAGTGAGGGGAAATCGCCGATAGGTATAGGGCTGATTCCCAAGCGAGCGCTTGTTTACGATGTGGTGTATAATCCCATAGAGACGCCTTTGATTGCTGCAGCCAATAAAGCTGGGGCGCGTACTTTAAGTGGCTTGCCCATGCTGGTGTATCAGGGTGCAGCTTCGTTCGAGCTGTGGACGGGCAAATCAGCGCCGATTGACATGATGATGAGAGTGGCAAAGAGGGCTTTGGCGAAGTGAGGTAGACTAATGTTCCGTTTTTTGACTGCGGGTGAGTCCCATGGCAAGGGGCTGGTGGCAATAATCGAAGGGATGCCTGCTGGAATGGCCCTTAATGAGGAATATATCGCCCGCGACTTGGCGCGCCGTCAAAAGGGGTTTGGTCGCGGCGCCCGCATGGCTATCGAGCGTGACCGCGCTGAAATTATCTCAGGGGTGCGTCATGGACTCACCATAGGCAGCCCTATCTCGCTTCTCATCTGGAATAAGGACTGGGAAAACTGGCAGGAAATAATGAGCGTCTCTCCGGTCAAGCAGGAGATTGAGCCTGTAACCCGCCTCCGTCCCGGACACGCTGACCTGCCAGGGACGATGAAGTATAACCTCGACGATGTTCGACCTATCATGGAACGTGCCAGTGCCCGGGAGACAGCAAGCCGCGTCGCGGTGGGCGCCGTTGCTCGCAAGCTGCTCGATCAGTTCGGCATTGAGATACACAGCCAGACTGTCTGCATCGGTGGGCACTGGGCAAAGCAGGTCAAGAAAGTTGACTGGTCAAGGGTGGAAAAGTCGCCGGTCCGCTGCGCTGATAGCAAAGTGGGGAAGGCTATGCTTTCAGCCATCGATGAAGCCCAAAAGACAGGGGATAGCCTGGGCGGTGTTTTCGAAGCGATAGCCAGCGGCATCCCCATCGGACTGGGAAGCCATGTCCACTGGGATCGCAGGCTAGATGGCAGGATAGCCCAGGCGATGCTGAGCATCAATGCGGTAAAGGGCGTGGAGATCGGAGCTGGTTTTAGTGTGGCGAATCTCCCTGGTTCCCAGGTTCACGATATAATTGAACCCGATGCAAAGCGTCGCTGGCAGCATGCCACCAACCGCGCCGGCGGCATCGAGGGCGGCATGAGCAACGGTGAGCCGATAATAGTACGCACAGCGGTCAAGCCAATCCCTACTATGAGCAAGCCCTTGCCCTCCGTAGATTTGCGTACAGGCGAAAAGGTTGAGGCTCATTTCGAACGGAGCGATATATGTGTTGTCCCCGCAGCGGGTGTCATAGGTGAAGCGATGCTGGCTATCGTCTTGGCTGAGGCGGTGCTGGAGAAGTTCGGCGGCGATCACATTGATGAGACTTTGCGCAACTATCGGGGCTATCTCAAGTCGATAGGCCCCAGAAAATAATATGGGCAATCTTGGCTTTCACTGCCATAATCTAGATTTTTTCGATGAAATGATAGTTGGCAAGGGCCTTCGCCGCGGCGAGTTCTATAATCTCACCGCTGGTGAACTCCCCAGGCTTAAGCGGCTGGTCAGGCGCCATAAGCTGGAGTGGAGTATACACGCTCCGTTGATTCAGCTTGACTGGTATCCGAAGCCTCCAACCTGGTCTTTCCTTTGCGATATGGACGCGGATAAAAGGGGATTGACCGTGAAGATGATAACTCTGACCATGGAGCAGGCTGATGAGTTCGGGGCTGAATATGTGGTAGTCCATTTTCCTTCGCCGACATCGGAAGAATCGGACGAAGGCGGGTCGAAGGTCAAAGCAATCGCCTGGAAGAGCTGCGATCGACTTGCAGAGCTCAGCGTGAAGAAGAGCATTCCTATTCATGTAGAGGGTGTGGGAGCGAGTCCTTTGATTAATGCCGAGTTCCTTAAATCGGTGCTGAAGGAATACTCTCCTCCATTGCAGTATTGTTTCGATACTGCACATACGCATCTGGCTGCGATACATAACAGTTTTGACCTGTATGCTTTTGAAGCCGAGATTCTGCCATATCTGGGCTCGGTTCATCTCTGGAATACCCGTGGTAAGGATGACTATATGGCATTCCGACACATCCCGGTACACCCCAGCCAGAGTGCTGAGGATGGCTGGGTGGACATTGCGCGGGTTTTACAGATAATGGGCTCGGCCAGGAATTCGCTCCCTATTATCTTCGAAAGCGATCGCCTATATCCTAAAGCGTTGGGAGACTATAGCTATGGAGAGGGGGTTCAATGGGTGAAAAAGCTGCTAGAAACATTATCCTGACTGGTTTCTCCTATACTGGCAAAACGATGGTGGGCCAGGAGGTAGCCCGGAGATTGGGTTGGAAGTTCATCGATATTGATGAGGAAATTGTGCATTCTTATGGCAAGGCAGTAGCCGAGATATTTGCTCAGGATGGCGAGGAGCGATTTAGGAAACTGGAAAGTAGTGTGTTGGAGCGTGTGTGTCAGGGAAGTAATCTAGTCATTGCCACCGGTGGCGGGGCTGTTATGAGTGCCGCTAACCGTGAATTGATGGGGGAAACCGGGGTGGTCATCTGTCTCGAAGCGAAGCCGGCTACTATATTGCAAAGGTTGCTTAGGGACGCTGAAGACCCCCTAAACGAGGAGGTGAGGCCCCTTCTCGCAGGTCCTGAACCGTTGAAGCGCGTTGAATGGCTTAAGGAGTTTCGCCAACCTTATTATGCTCTTTCAGACTGGACGGTACATACCGACAATTTGACTGTGAGGGAGGTGGTAGAGGAGGTAATCCATGGGTGGAGATATGGGGGGAGGGGAAGGGTTGCCCTGCCAACTCCGCCCGATGCCCGGGAGTCCGAAGCACCTTATTGGGAACAGCAAGGCGCTACCTGCGTGGTAACTACCGCTACAGAGAGTTATCCTGTCTTCGTGGGCTGGGGGTTCCTTCAAGAGTTGGGGAGGCGGATGCGAAACGCTGGCCTCTGGGGCACTGCTCACATAGTTAGCGATGAGGGTGTATTTCCGCTCTATGGGGCTAGTGTTACTAAGATCATGGAAGATGCCGGCTTTGTTGTGGACTCCATGGTTGTGCCACAGGGTGAGGGTAGCAAGTCATTTGAGACAGCAGTCAATATCTATAACTGGCTGGTTGACTGTCGTGCCGAGCGTGGTGATAACATTGTTGCTCTGGGTGGAGGTATGGTGGGTGACCTCGCTGGGTTTGTGGCTGCTACTTTTCTACGCGGTATGCCTCTGGTTCAGGTACCTACCAGCCTGATCAGTATGGTCGATTCTTCTATCGGGGGCAAGGTTGCAGTGAATCACCCCCAAGGTAAGAATCTAATTGGAGCTTTTTATCAGCCACGTCTGGTCATAGCTGATACGCAGGCCTTGACTACCTTACCAAGGCGTGAGTTGGTTTCAGGCTGGGCTGAGGTGGTAAAACATGCTATGATACGCGATCTGTGGCTGCTGGACTTGCTTGAGCAGCGTGCGGAGGAGCTGCTAGCTCTGGAGAGGGTGGTTACCAGCGATGTAGTGGCTCGTAGCGCTACTATCAAGGCCAAAATAGTGAGCAAGGATGAAAAGGAGCGTGGCGTACGGATCATATTGAATTACGGGCACACTATTGCGCATGGGCTAGAGGCAGCTACAAACTACGAGCGTTTCCTCCACGGTGAAGCGGTTGCCATCGGTATGATGGGGGCAGCTATTATCAGCCGCGATGTTGGCCTTTTGTTCCAGGGGGTTGTGGAGCGGCAACAAGCCTTGCTGAAAAGATTCGGCTTGCCTACGTCCTTCTCAGGGGTGGATGTCGAGCGTTTACTTCAAGCTACAGAGCTAGACAAGAAGGCGAAGAGGAAGATGTTGAGATGGGTGTTACTTCGTACTATCGGCCAGACGGTAATTCGTGATGATATCCGCCGCGAAATTGCAGTGGACGTGGTCAAGCAATTGTCACAAAGTTGACTCTGATTGAGCATGGGGATTGGTAATATCGTAGCTATATGTTATTATTTAGAAAGTGTGCCGAGAAGCTTGAGGAGTGTACTGTAAATGGGTGATATTAGCGAAGCAACCCGGGAATCGCTTGCACGTGAGTTGAGCAGAAAACCCCAGGGGAAGGGTATAATCGACTATATCACGGTGCTCAAACCCCGCGAGACGGTTTTGCTAACCTTCATTGGGGTTTGTGCCGCAATTGTTGCGGCACAAGGCAAACCTCCACTCAATGTGCTTTTGCTCGCCCTGGCGGCGATTGCCTTGGGAAGCGCTGGCGCTAATGGCCTGACCAACTATCTTGACCGACATGTCGACGCCAGGATGCAGAGGACTCACATGCGGGCGCTGCCGTCAAAGCGCATAGTTCCCGCTAGAAAGGCTCTGGTTTGGAGCGTGTTCTTAATTGTTGTTGCGCTCGCCGTAGCCTGGTATCTCGACCCTCTCTGCCTCGTCTTCGGTATCGTGGGCACTATCGCAGCCTCAGTGTTTCGAAAAAGGGTGATGTGCGTAATTCAAGGGGGTATCGCAGGATGTGCCCCTGTGCTCATAGGCTATGTAGCTGTCACTCACCACCTGGATATTCAGATACTTTTGCTCTGCGTCCTTATCGCCGTTTGGATACCGCTGCACGTGTGGAGCGTTATGATTGCCAATCGCGAAGACTATCTCCAGGCTGGTGTCGCGTATTTCCCCATCACCTGGAGAGTCAAAGACGCCATCAAGATATTGATGGTCTTATCGGTTCTGCTTTACGCTGCGTCTATTGCTCTCTGGGCGTTCGACAATTTCGGTTGGCTCTATTTTGCGGTTGCTAATATCCTGGGCATTGTCATGGTTTACGCCAACTACCATCTCCTCAAGAGCCGCCTGACCCAGGATGCCTGGAAGGTGTACAAGCTCTCTGCATTTCCCTATCTGGGTTTGATTTTCATTGCCCTGTGTTTGAACTTCTGGGTCTAATTCCCTATGAGCCGACTCTTCAAGCTGGCGCAGACTTGCCCCAAGACCAGGGCTCGTGCTGGGACTCTTACCACGCCTCATGGCTCGGTGCCAACCCCTGTTTTCCTCCCTGTGGGTAGTCAGGGTACAGTCAAGACTCTTACCCCGGACGACCTTAAATCATTAGGTGTGGGAATGATTCTGGCTAATACCTATCACCTTTATCTGCGGCCCGGCGTGGAGACTATCAGCAAGCTAGGTGGATTGCACAAGTTCATGGCCTGGGACGGCCCGATTCTGACTGACAGCGGCGGTTTTCAGGTGTTCAGCCTGGGGCACCTTCGTCGCGTCAGCGACGAAGGTGCCCTGTTTCGCTCCCACATAGATGGCAGCGAGCACTTCCTCACCCCGGAGCTTGCCATTGAGGTACAGGAGCAGCTGGGTGCAGATATTATTGTGGTTCTCGATGAGTGCCCCCCATACGGAGAGGATTTCGAGAACATCCGCAAGGCAACGGAGCGCAGCCATCATTGGGCGGAGAGGTGCCAAAGAAGACACAAGCAGAGAAAGCAGGCTCTTTTCGGCATCGTACATGGCGGCACTTTTGCCGAATTGAGACGTCAGTCGGCTGAGTTCATTACATCGCTGGATTTCCCAGGATATGCCATCGGGGGACTGAGCCTGGGCGAGCCGAAAGAACTGATGCACGATATGCTAGATGAAACCGTGGCCCATCTCCCTGAGGATAAGCCGCGCTACTTAATGGGTGTTGGCTCTCCTGAAGACCTGGTGGAATGCGTCGCGCGCGGTGTGGATGTGTTCGACAGCGCTTTGCCCACCAGGCTGGGTCGCAACGGCGCGGTCTTCACTCAGCGCCGCCGCTATAATATAGGGAATGCCCGCTTCAAAACGAAGAAGGGGCCCATTGACCATGACTGCGACTGCTACACCTGCCGCACATTCTCTGCTGCTTATCTTCATCATTTGTTCAAGGCTCAGGAGCTTCTCGCCTACCGTCTTGCTACTATACATAATGTAAGGTTTATCATGAGGTTGATGGAGCAGATTCGGCTTTCTATCTTGGATGGCACATTTTATAGCTTTAAGGAGAACTTTATCCAGAGCTATCAGCCCACTGATGCTGAGATCAGGGCAGAGCAGAAGAGGAAGTGGCTTGATGTGCGGCAGGGGAAACATCCTCAAAATGAGGTCGTTTACTAACGGGGAGTGCAGAGGGGCGAAGCCCCTTTGCTGGGGGTTTGGGGGTGTCCCCCAATATCAAATTTCCCCCAAGATTGGGGGATACAGGGGGTTGAAAACTGATTAGTAAACGCTCTTTCAAATTGGACTTGAAGAGCGATAATTTGCTTTACATGGCTTTGTGCTTTTGCTAAACTCTGACCTAGGTCGTAGCTCTTAAAGAAGAGGTGCAAAATGGGGACGAGAGACTTTAGACACCATGAAGCCAAGAAGCCCAAGAAAGGAGCCAAGAAACCGCTGGTCTCGGAAGTGCTGGCTGTGCCCACGACTGTAGAGGTGATTAAGACCAAGGGGAAGAAGGAGAAGAGCGCTTGGGAGGAGGAGAAGGGCGCTGAGGAAGAGAAGTAGCTTAATAGCAGCCTATAGACAATTGTATGGGGCGGGTAAGCTGCAGGAGCGGGCGGAGCAGGCACTGGCGATCCTGGAGAATTGCTGCCTCTGTCCTCGTCGCTGCCGGGTTAATCGTCTCAAGGGGGAGTTGGGTAAGTGTAGCACCGGTAGGCAGGCATTCGTTTCTAGTTTCGGGCCACATTTTGGGGAGGAGGCTCCTCTGGTGGGGAGTGGGGGGTCGGGGACGATATTCTTCGCTTTCTGCAATCTGAAATGTTGCTTCTGTCAGAATTACTCCATAAGCCAGCTCGGGGAGGGGCATGAGGTTGAGGCGAGGGAACTGG
>Ga0315274_10007717_pt1 | contig 15564 bp, 10 predicted proteins | sample YL17G02_20_MG_FD_203700 | JGI IMG/M metagenome (GOLD analysis project Ga0315274, IMG submission 203700) | Sediment microbial communities from Yellowstone Lake, YNP, Wyoming, USA - YL17G02_20 | ecosystem: Environmental > Aquatic > Freshwater > Lake > Sediment | place: USA: Wyoming | collected... | reverse complement strand
AATTTTCAATCAATTTCCAATGATTCAATGTCCAAACAATTAATTTGGCAAGTGGAGTTAAAGAAGGGTGAAAACTATGAATTAAAATATCAATTTGATGCGCCAGATATCAGCCCGTATATATATTTATTAGGACCGCTTCAAATTGACGACCCTTCGGCAGGCTCAGGACAAAGTTTTAAAGAAATTCGGCAATGGCAAATAGCAGCTGACCAAGTAGCAAATCTAATTTTATTATGGGATCCAGCAGACGGCACTATCCCCACTGATTGGACCTGTATTTCCTGTTCTGGTGGCCAGGATTTTTATCAGAAGTTTATTCGTGGTGAGGTTAGTTATGGCACTCCATCTGGTACTGCTACGCATACCCATTCTACTTCTGGTCCCTTTACTTCTAGTTCAACTGCATCATTCGGTGGTGCTGGTGGATCGCCAAAAGCTAATTATCCTCCTTTAGCTGCACATACTCACACTGCCTCTCTTAATACTTCTGGTTTAACAGGATCTAATCTTCCAGCGTATAGGAATTTTAAAGTTATTAGATATGATTATGGAATTCCTTCAAGTTTACCTCAAAATATTATTGCTATTTTTGATACCAGTCCCCCTGTTGGTTGGTCAACTAGCACTTATAATGATGGTATGTATGTTCGAGGTGAAAATACGAGCGGTACTGGCAGTAGTAGTACTCATACCCATATAGTCACGTTAAATTCACCAACAGGCACAGCTGCTGCCAGCGCTACAGGCGCTAAGGCATGCACTAGTGTTTATGTAGGAGCTGCTAATCATAGTCATACTATTACTAGTGTCAGTAATACTTGCACATCTGGTAGTGGCAATAACGAACCTCCTTATCAAGAAGTTTATTTAGCCAAAAAAGATTCTGCTGGTGCTATTCCATCAAATATGATTGCCATGTTTGATAATACACCACCAGCAGCTAACTGGACAGTTAATTCTGGATCTGGTCAGACTTTTTATCAAAAATTTTTTAAACCAACTGGTGGTAGCGGAGTTGGTGGAAATACTGCGCATAGTCATACTAGTTGTATTATCAGTGTTACTACTAATGACCCTAACCCCACAGTTTGTATTGGAACTGCTGGTAGCGTTTACGGTAGTCAAACTCATACACATACTTTTAGTGCAACTGTTAATTTTCAAAGTGTTTCTCACCTTCCGCCTTATATTAATGCAATTTTTGCCAAAGCCGGTTCTTCGCCAACGCCTAATTTAGAACAAATTCATTATCATTGGCGAAATGATGATAATAATGAAGCAAACGCTTCTTCTGCTACTTCTGGTAATGAAGATACACCATACGATACTTTCTTTTACTTGGACAATAAGAGAATAAGGATAGAGATTTCTAATGAAGGCGGAGCAGCTGCTGAAAATATTCAGTTTCGCTTAGAATATGGATTAAAAACAACTACTTGCTTAGCCATTAGTTCTTGGACCGATGTTGGTGCAGTTGGCGGCGACTGGGATATGTATAATACTGCTAATTTAACCGATGGCAATAATACAAATGATATTGCTACTTCAACCGGAGGAGTAAGTAACGCCAACCCGACTTTTAAAACTTCAAACTTAGCTGTCAAAGATGAATATTCTCAAGTGGCGACTACTACTTTATCTTATGAAGATTTTATGGAAATGGAATTTTCTATCAAACCAAGCACTTCTTCTGGCACTTATTGTTTTAGAATTACTAATGCTGGTTCTATTACTAATTTTACTTATACTCGTTATCCAGAAACAACACTTACTTCTAATGAAGCGCCAGTTGTTTCTGATGTTAAATTAAATAATCAAGTAAATATTGATTTGATAGAAAATACTACCACATCTACTTCTGCCACTGCTGATATTTCTGATTCTGCTGGCTGTAACACCATCACCAATGTTTTGGCAAAAATTTATCGTTCCGGAGTAAGCGGAGCAGAAGCATGTACTGCTAATGAAAATAATTGTTATAGTGTGGCTTCTTGCACTCAAAATACTTGTGTGGAAAATGACGCCACTTATACCTGTACCATTGATATGCAATTTCATGCTGACCCGACTGATGAAAGCGCTGAATATTGGAGAGCTTGGGTTGAAGCAACTGACGATAGTTTATCACATTCAACTACTAGTCCAGCTGACGCGCCTGATGTTAATACGTTACGGGCTCTTAATATTACTGCGACAACGACAATTAACTATGGAACATTAGATCCCGGACAAAATACTACCTCGACAAATCAACAAATCACAGTGACAAATACTGGCAATGCGGCCATTGATGTCCGGCTTTACGGCGCTGATATGACTTGGAACGGAAATACTATTGATACAGCCAATCAAGAATACAGTTTATCCCTCTTTGCTTATGGTGCTGGCAATGATCTTAAAGAATCGCCGAGTTATGATGATGTCAATGCTGATTTGCCAAAACCCACACAATCACCATCAACTTCGTCAGATATTTTTTACTGGGGCTTAGGCGTTCCTTCACCAATGCCGGCTGGCGGACCTTATCAAGGTACCAATACTTTTGAAGCAATAAATGCTTTGTAATACAAAGAATGATTTGACTTAGCTTTTAAAATATAATAAAATAAAGAGAGAATAAAATTTAAAATTAAAAAATTATATAAAAAATATGTTTAACGAAATAAACAATATGAAAAACAAAATTTTGCCTTTGTTTTTAATTTTTGCAATTTTAATATTAGGGAGTGGCCTGAAAAAATTAATAGTTCGAGCAGATAATGCGACTACCGGAGTAACAGTAGGAAATACTGAGCCAGCTTTTAATAATGACTATGAGTCTCACGAAGACCCAGCTTCAGATGCTACCACTCCCACCGATGTTGGCGATGCTGTTACTTTCAAGGGAACAGCCACTGATGCTAATGGCGATCAATGGAAACTTTTAATCTGCGCAACTGCTGGCACAACAGGTGTGACTTGTACTGGTACTGTAATTTGTAATACTGCTGTTGCAGTAAATTCTAATACAGAAGCTAGCTGTACTTATACTGCACTTGTAGGTGATGCCCAATCAAAGGATTGGTATGGTTATGCCTGCGATTCAGTAGGTTGTTCTGGTGAATCTCATAAAGTGGATTCCTCTGGTCCTCCATTTAAAGTTAATCGTAGCCCAGCATTTACTGTTTATGAGGATGACGGACCCAAGGGACCTGTTACTACCATTACCTGGACAACTACGGCTTCTGATCCAGATGATGATACAGCACAAGATACTGTAAGTTTATATGTTTGTAAAGCAGCTGATTTTGCTGGTTCTGTTTGCGGAGGTGGAGGAACTTGGTGCTCTGACACTGGCAAAGCCAGCAATCCAACTTGCGGTATCACTACTCCGAGACCAGATGGCGATTATACTGCTTATGGTTATGTAATTGATAGTCATGGTTTTGCCTCTGTAGATACAGCTCAAGGGACTAATTCTTCACCAACAGTTTCCAATAGCTCTCCTTCAATTACTGAATCATCAATTTTGTTCACAAATGGAAATGGTAGTACGCCTTTAGCCTTAACTGTAGAGCAAGATCAAACCACTGGTTTTAAAGTAACATTCACAGTCACTGATGAAAATAGCTGTCTAAAAAAGGGCGGTGGCAATGAAATAGCTTCAGCTTTTATTAATGTAAGAATGTCACAAAAGGCTCAAACTGCCTGTGATGCAACTGAAGAATATGACGCTAATGATTGTTATCCAGATGCTTATGCTACTTGGAATCCTTCTTGTAGTCAAACTGGTAGTTGTGGCGGAGACACTGATACTGATATTGAATGGACTTGCACCTTTCCTTTGCAATATCACGCAGATCCCACAGTCACTGGCACGCCCAAAGCAGCTTATAAATGGATATCAGCTGTTCAAGCTACTGATGATAACTCAGCCAATACTGGTTTGGTTGATGGTAATACCAATGCTCCTGCAATGGATAAATTTATGTCTTATGATTTGAATACTGCTTCTATTTCTTACGGTACAGTTGCTCCTAATAATGATAGTTCACAACAAACCACCATTGTTGAAGCTACTGGTAATGTGGGTTTGGATGAAAATCTTTCTGGTGGAATTGCGGCTGGTAAAGGAATGTGTGTTACTGATTATCCTACCTGCTCGGGAAGTTATATAAATACTGAACAGCAAAAATACAATTTGACAACCGGCCTAGGTTGGGGAGGCGCTGGCGCTACAGCTTTGGCTTTTTCACCAGCTGAATCCGAACTTAACTGCGATAAAACCACTGTTACTGGAACACCAGCCACAAAAAATACATATTGGTATTTGCGAGTACCATTAGGTCAGGCTGTAGGCAGCTATACTGGTCAGAATACCATTGGAGGTAAGGTTGATAATGAAACTTTCGGATCATAATGAGCAGAAAGAAGAATTTCGAAGTTTATGTTTTCTAGAAAAATATTATTTTTAGGTGCAATCTTTTTATTTATTTTTTGTTTTGCTCAAATAACTTGGGCTGGTTTTGGTATTTCTCCACCCTATGTTTCCAATGATAGTTTAGCTCGAGGTTCTATTTACGAAAAAAAGATTACCATTGTCAGAGGAGACCCCATAGAAGATTTAAAAGCAGAAATTACCATTAATGTTCCTGGCGCCAATGATTGGATTACCATTGATAAAGGCAATGAATTTATTTTACCCAAAGGAGAAAAACAAGTGCCGATTATTATTAAAGTCCAGGTACCAAAGCAAGCAGCTTATGGCGCTTATAAAGGAAGCATTAGGATTAAAACTTCATCTTTGGCACCACTGCAAAAAGGCACGGTCACCATTGCTTTAGGCGCTCAAATTGATGTTGATTTAAATGTTTCCCAGCAAAAAATTTTTAATTTTATTGTCCGAGGAGTAACGCCTTTTGACGCTGAAGAAGGTTATAAAAAATGGATTTTCTTCTTCCCGACAAAATTAGTTTTCCAGCTGCGAATTGAAAATTTAGGCAATATTCAATGCCAACCAACTAAGATAGTTTTAGATATTTATGACAGTAATAAAAATAATCTTTTAGAAACAGTTGAGGCCAGTAGAATTGGTTCGGTAAAACCTTTTGAAAATAATTTTATCTTAGTTAACTTTTTAACAAAACTTAAACCCGGCAGTTATTATGCCCAATTTAAGATTTATAAAAATAACGAAATTGCTCAAGGAGGCGAAGGAGAAGTTCATTTAAGTATCATGCCTAAAGGCACGATTCAAGGCTATAAAGGAGCTAATGTTTTTGATTTAGGATTAAAGGATAAAGCGATTATCTTTGGTAGTTTAGGATTAATACTGGCATTAATAATTTTTGGAGCCATTCAAGTGATAAAGAAATCCAAGAATAAATAAAGTAAAATGAGAGAATTATATGATATTTTTTTTCAAAAACCAGAAAAATTCTCAGTTCTTTTTTTGATTATTAGCATTTTTTTTAATTTTTATTTTTTTTCTGACAAAGTATTTTCTGAATCAGTTACAAGTTCGGTAAAAGTAGAAATAGTTACTACTACCACAACCACTACTCTTGGTGGTGGAGGAGGTGGAGGCGGTGGCGGAGGTGGTTACATTCCTGCTTCTGAAACAAAAGTGATTTTTACTGGTCGGGCTTATCCTAAAAGTAAGGTTACTTTATTAAAGGATGCTAAAATAGTGGCGACTACGATTGCTGGTTCTGATGCTAATTTTCAAATGAGCTTAACAAATATCAGTGCTGGCAGTTATATTTTTTCTGTTTACAGTGAAGATAATAATGGAAATCGTTCAACTCTTTTAACCTTTCCTTTGAGTGTTACTTCCGGAGTAACAACTAATGTGACTGGTATTTTTATTTCACCGACCATTGATGTAGATAAATCAGAAGTAAAAAAAGGAGAGGTATTAAAAATCTTTGGCCAAGCCATACCAAATTCCGATATTACAGTTATCATTAATTCTGATGAAGAAATTTTCGGAAAAACAAAAGCAGACAAAATAGGCGCTTATCTTTATAATCTTGATACTTTAGAGATAGAAATGGGAGAACATTTAGCCAAATCAAGAGCAACCTTAGAAGAAGAAATCAGTTCTTTGTCAAAAGTAATCACTTTTAAAGTGGGAACAAAAACCGTGTTAAAAGAGCTGATAGCAAAAATTGTTAAAGCTGATTTGAATGGCGATAAAAAAGTAAATTTGATTGATTTTTCTGTTGCTGCTTATTGGTATAAAAGACCATCGCCGCCTCAAAATGTGGATTTGAATCAAGACGGAAAAGTAGATTTAGTAGATTTCTCAATAATGGCCTATTACTGGACGGGGTAGTAAAAATTTGCAAAGCAAATTTTAGAATTAAGAATTATGAATCAAGAATCAAGAAAAATTAAATCATTTACCGACTTAAATGCTTGGAAAGAAGGTCATAAGTTAGTTTTAGATATATACAGAATTACTAAAAATTTCCCCAAAGAAGAACAATTTGGATTAACAAATCAATTAAGGCGAGCCGCTGTATCATTTACTTCCAATGTTGCCGAGGGTTTCAGCAGAAATTCTTATAAAGAAAAACTGCAATTCTACTCGATGGCGTTAGGGTCTTTAACTGAAATACAAAATCAACTATTGATAACGAGAGATATAGGTTATATAACAAAAAAAGAATTTGCTGAAATTGCCCAACAAACTATCACAATTAATAAAATTACCAATGGTTTGATTAAAAAATCCAAAACCATAATTCATAATTCATGATTCATAATTCATATCTATGAGGATCCAAAAAACAATTTTTATCATTCTATTTTCTATTGTTTGCCTTTCGCTTTTTAAATTTGTTCACGCAGCCGAGCTTTATTTAGAATCTTCTCAACCGGAATACGCCCCTAATGAAACTTTTAGCGTTGATATCCGCTTAAATGTTACTCCGCCGGAAAATATCAATGCCGTAGAAATTTATTTAAGTTTTCCCAAAGATATTTTAGAAGTAGTTGATTTTAGCACAGCTAATTCAATTTTGACTTTTATTAAAAACCCGGTCATTAACCAACAAAATGAATTAATTAATTTTAGCGGCATTGTTCCCGGTGGTTATAGTGGTCGGTTAACAGGTGATCCAGGGAAAAGTAATCTCTTGGGAAAGGCTATTTTTACGATTAAAAAACAAGAAAAAGAAAATACGATTATTAATTTTCTTAGTACTTCCCAAGTGCTTTTAAATGATGGAAAAGGAACAAAAGCTAATTTAACTTTTACGCCCTTAGAAATTAAAATTAGCCCCCAGGAAGTAGTTTTTAATCCCTTAAATGAATGGGAAAAAGCAAAAGAAGAAGATAAAATTCCACCAGAAGAATTTAAACCGGAAATAGTAAAAATAGATAATCAATATTTCCTAGTTTTTAATAGCCAAGATAAACAATCAGGAATAGATCATTACGAAGTGGCAACTTTAAAACAAACTTTACTGGGACAACTTGTACCAGTAGGTAATTTTGAAAAAGGCGAAAGTCCCTATCCTTTAAATGAAGCTGATTTAAATAAAATTATTGAGATTAAAGCCATAGATAAAGCTGGAAACGAAAGAATAGTTAACTTAAATTCTCAAATACAAATAAAATGGTATAAAAATTATTGGCTTTGGGGTATAATATTATTGGGAATAATTAGCGGATACATATTATGGAAAAGATTAAAGAATCTAGAATCTAGAAAATAGAATCTAGAATAAAAATTTATGAAAAGGATTAGCCAAAACTTAAGACGAAAGAGAAATTCTGCTTTCTACTTTATATTTTCCAATTTTTTTGTCTTTATTCTATTTTCTACTTTCTCTTTTCTATTTTCTGGGGCAATAGTCGAAGCTGCTTCTTTATCTTTTTCGCCTTCCTCAGAAACTTATAATATCGGCCAGACTTTTACTGTTAGTGTTTATGTTTCGAGCGCTGATCAAGCAATGAATGCGGCTAGTGGTATGATTACTTTTCCGGCAGATAAATTGCAAGTTCTTTCTTTATCCAAATCAGGTTCCATTATTAATCTTTGGGTTCAGGAACCATCTTTTTCCAACCCTGATGGAATTGTAAATTTTGAAGGTATAGTTTTGAATCCCGGTTTTCAGGGTGGTAGTGGAAAAATTTTAACTATTACTTTTAAAGCTAAAGCTGTGGGCACAGCTTTTTTATCATTTACCTCCAGCGCTGTTTTAGCTAATGACGGTCAGGGAACGAATATTTTGCAAAGTTTAGGCAGCGCTCAATTTATTTTAAAATCAACAAGTTCTACAGAACCGCCAGCTTCAGAAATAACTTCTTCTAATGGCACAAGTGGTACACCATCAGCAATGAAAATTAATTCATCAACTCATCCTAACCAAGAACAATGGTATAAAGATAATAGTCCTAAATTTGAATGGAAGTTGTCTGAAGATATTACAGCAATTGCATTTACTTTAGATCAAAAATCAATTACTGTTCCTAGCACTAAAGCTAAAGAGCTAGTAACTTCTCATTCTTATCAAGATCTAAAAGAAGGAATTTGGTATTTTCATCTTCAGGCAAAAAATGCTTTAGGATGGGGCGGTATTTCGCATTTAAAAATTCAAATAGATGCCACTCCGCCAGATCCTTTTACTATTCAAGTTGACAATGAGGGTGATTCTACTAATCCTCAACCTTTCTTGTTGTTTGAAGCTAAAGATTTATTATCTGGAATTGATTATTATCAAATTGAGATAGGACAATTACATTCTTTGAAAATTTTACCCGATGAAATGGAAAATGGAAAATATCAGATTCCCATTACTCCTGCTGGTGAATATCAAGTAGTCATCAGGGCAGTTGATGAAGCAGGAAATTATACTATTGCTATTGAGAATTTAATTATTTCTCCTATTAAATCTCCTGTTATTACAGATTATCCTCGTCATTTGATTCTTAACGAACCATTAATAGTCAAGGGAGCTGCCTTTACAAAAGGGACAGTTGAAGTTTTTATTCAGAATGACAGAAAAGAAACAACCTCTGATATTGTTCAAACAGATGAGTTAGGCAACTGGAGCTATGTTTCAGATAAAACTTTCGATAAAGGAGTCTATAGTATTCGGGCAATGATAACAGACAGCCGCGGAGCTACTAGCAATCCGTCAGACGCTGTAAAAGTTATAGTCGCTCCTCCGGCCTTTATTAAAATTGGCAGCGTCATTATTGATTATCTTAGCGTGATTAATACCCTTATTGCTTTGACAATTCTTCTTGCTTTAGTGATTCTTTACGGTTTCAGAAAATTAAAAATAATGCAGAAATCTCTAAAAAGAAGCATTACCGAAGACGAAGAAGCGTTCTATAAAGTATTTCTTTTCCTCAGGAAAGAAATTACTAATCAGATAGCTAATATAGATGGCCAACCTTATTTGTCTGATAAAGAAGCTCAAATTGCAGATGGATTAAAGAAAAGTCTTGATGTTGCTGAAAAAGCTATAACCGAAATACTAAGAAATAGGATAAACAAATAAAAGACATTTTGATGAAGAAAAACATTTTTTTTATAGCTTTGATTTTAATTGTTTCCATTTTGCTGGGAGTTTTTGTTTTTAAAATATCCTTTCGGCCCTATAGTTTAGGTTTGGATATTTCCGGAGGAACGCTATTAATTTATCAAGCTGATTTAAACGGTATTAAACCAGCAGATTATAACTCAGCTATGACTGGATTAAAAGATGTAATTGAAAGAAGAATCAATTATTCTGGAGTTAGAGAACCAAGAGTAGAAATTAATAAGGCCGGAGATAGTTGGCGATTAATTGTAAGTTTAGCTGGCATTAAAGATATTAAAGAAGCTATCAAAATGATAGGGGAGACTCCTTATCTTGAATTTAAAGAAATCCGTGCTGAAGAAGAAACCAAAACTATTTTAGACGCTCAGAAAAAAGAAGAGCAAATAGATATTGATCCTTATTTTAAATCCACTTCTTTAACTGGCAAGTATTTAGAAAGAGCAGATTTAGGTTTTGATCAGAATACGTCCCTGCCTGTAGTGAATCTGCAATTTAATTCTGAGGGGACAAAAATTTTCACTGAACTGACAAAAAATAATGTTAATAATCCTTTAGCTATTTATCTTGATGGAATACCTATTAGCGCTCCTATAGTGAGAGAAGAAATTGCTTCTGGTAAAGCTCAGATATCCGGTAATTTTACTTTGCAAGAAGCTAAACAATTAGTGGCTCGTTTGAATCAAGGAGCTTTACCTGTGCCTATAACTTTAATTTCTCAACAAACTATTGGCTCGATTTTAGGTGAAGAATCTTTAATGAAAATTTTAAAAGCCGGTGCCATAGGATTGATAGCAGTTATCATTTTTATGATTATTTTTTATCGGTTTCCAGGATTAATAGCTTCTTTGGCTTTAATTATTTATGTTGTTATTTCTCTCAGTATTTTTAAGGTTATTCCCATTACTTTGACTTTAGCGGGTATCACTGGTTTTATTTTATCCATTGGCATGACTGTTGATGCTAATATTTTAATTTTTGAATACGCTAAAGAAGAAAAAAAATTAGGTAAAACCATAGGCCCAGCTTTAGAAGAAGGTTTTCTTAAATCTTGGCCAGCTATCAGAGATTCTAATATTTCCACTATTATTTCTGCAATTATTTTATATTATTTTACTTCCTCAATGATTAGAGGATTTTCTCTGACTTTAGCCATTGGCGTGGGCATTGGTTTATTGACAGCAATTTTTATTACTAAATTATTTTTGGAAATAATCTATCTGAAGAGATAAATATGGATTTTATTAAAACAAGAAAAATATTTTATATTCTTTCTGGCTCAATAATTATCATTTCTATTTTGACGATAATTATTTTTGGCTTTAAATGGGGAATTGACTTTACCGGAGGTTCTTTATGGGAAATAAAAATTCCTGATTTAAATGCTCAAACCAGTCAGCAAATTCTTTCCTTCTTGAATACTCAAGGAATAGGTCAGATAACAACCCAAATTACTAGTGATAATAGTTTAATCTTGCGTTTTCAGAATATTTCTGAAGGAAAACATCAAGAATTATTGAATGGTCTAAAAACTCAAATTGTCTCTTTAGAAGAGAAAAAATTTGATTCTCTTGGGCCAGCTATTGGCAAAGAATTGATTAAAAAATCAATTTGGGCAGTAATTTTAGTTTTTGCTGGAATTTTATTGTATTTAACCTATGCCTTTCGCCATGCTTCTTATGATATTCCCTCTTATAAATACGGTTTATTAGCTATTTTAGCCTTGCTTCATGATCTAACTTTTATTTGCGGTTTTCTGTTTCTGATGGGAAAAATTAAAGGCTGGGAATTAAATTCTGATTTTCTCGTGGCCTTATTAGTGGTGGCTGGCTATTCTGTTCATGATACGATTGTGGTTTATGACAGACTCAGAGAGAACCTCAGACTTAATGCTTTACAAACCAGCAGGGGAGAAAGAATAACCTTAGCCGAGATTATTAATAAAAGTATCCATCAAACTCTTTTAAGATCATTAAATACTTCCTTGACTACTCTTTTTCCTTTGATTGCTCTTTATTTTGCAGGGCCCAATTCTATTAAAGTTTTAGCTTCAGCCATGATTGTGGGTATTATTATTGGCACTTATTCTTCTATCTTTATTGCATCACCATTACTGTACGATTGGAGCAAAAATTAACATTTGACAATTAAGTTTGCTCCCGATTATAAAAATGAGCAAGGGCTCGGGAGAGTTATTGAAAAAACACGCTATCAAATTCCCCAGCGAGGAATTTGCGCTCGCGCTCGGCCTCGCTCTCCTTCACTTCGTTCAGGAACCATGCTCGCTCGGCCTGCGCGACGGTTTTTTCAACAACATCCCCCTCGTCCTTTATACCTTCTAAAATAAGCGAACCCTTTTCTCTCGAGCGACATTATGAAGCCAAAGAAACAATTAACTGAAGCGAGTGAGAGGAAAGCCGGAACTGGAGCGAAGTGGAATTCCGGAAGGCTTCCCGAAGCGAGCAAAGATTAATTGTCTTTGGCGGAATAGTAGGAGCGAAAGAGAAAGGGTGAGCTTTATTAGTTTTGTCTGTTTGGTGTAGGGGTTTGACAATTAAGTTTGAAGCTGGTAATATAAAATAATAAATTCTAAGCTTTTATTATTATGGCTAAATTCAATCTTAAAGAACCTCAAACTTTAACTCTTTCTTTGTTATCAATTTTACCTTCAAGAAATCAGGATATTTTAAAGAGAAGGTATGGTTTAATTAATAATCAGTCTCAAACCCTGGATTCAATAGGTCAATCTTATAAAGTAACCAGGGAAAGGATAAGGCAGATAACGGAAGCTTCTTTAAAAACTATTAAAAACTCTTCAAAAATAGAAGAAATAAAACCATTCTGGAACCAAGTTAAAATCATCTTAGAACGCATCGGAAGCATAGAAGAGGAAAATGATTTACTAATTTATATACAAAAAGAGTTAGAATTAGAAAAAAGCACCTTAAGTGTCATTAAATTTTTATTACTTTTAAATCCAGATTTTGTTTTGGAGGATGAAGATAAAGAAATCTTCCCTTATTGGCATTTGAAAGAAGTAGAAAAAACAAAAATTCAAGCCAATGTTAAAAAAATTGAAGAATTTTTTAAAAAACAAAATAAAGTTTACACTTTAAAAGAAATTTTAACTTGGGCAAAGAAAAATCTTTCTTCGGAAATTAACGAAAAAGCAATTGCAACTTATTTTAAGATAACAAAAAGCATAGGTAAAAATCCTTTTGGTGAATATGGATTAAAAGATTGGTCCAAAATTGAACCATCTGGAGCAAGAGATAGGGCTTATCTTTTAATGTCTCATCAAAAACAACCACTTCATTTCTCGGAAATTGCCAAATACCTCAATGAAAACAAAGAAATAACAGAAGCAATAAGAATAGAATCGCCTTTAGTTTTATCTCGATCCTGGTTTAAAAAAGTGGAAGTTCAAACTGTTCATAATGAATTAATCAAAGATTCTCGTTTTGTCTTAATTGGTAGAGGTATTTATGCCTTAAAGGATTGGGGTTATAAACCAGGAAAAGTGGCGGATGTCATTAAAGATGTTTTAAAAGAGGTAAATAAACCTTTAACCCAGGACGAAATCGTTAAAGAAGTTCAAAAAAAGAGATTTGCTAAAACTAATACTATTATTTTGAATCTCCATAATAAGAAGTTATTTAAGAAACTAGAAAACAAGCGTTATACCTTGGTCGGATCATATAAAATATTAGAGGTTTAATGCCTTTTAAATACTTTTATTTTTTTCTTTTGGAATTTTGGTGGGTAGTTTTCCTCATTATTTTGGGGAAAATTTTTATTAATTTATATTGCAGTTATAGAAAAAAGCTAGAAAAAAAGAAAAAAGAAATTAAGGACTGGGTGGTTTTAGAGGTTAAAATCAATCGAGAAATTCTACAGACACCGAAGGCAATGGAACAGGTCTTTTCTGGTTTGCATTCAATGGAAAAGGGAAATATCAGTTTAGAAATTTTAGGATTGAAAAAAGAGATTAATTTTTTGATTAGATTACCTAAAGAATATAGAAAATTATTTGAATCTCAACTTTATGCTCAATACCCAGAAGTAGATATTAAAGAAGTCTATGATTATTTTTCCACTTTTCCTCCTTTCCTGCCGAATAAAGATTTTGATTTATACGGCTCAGAAATAATTTTTAAAAATGCCGATCATTTTCCTATAAGAACTTATCCTCTTTTTGAAGAAGTCAAAGAAGAAAAAAGAATCGATCCTCTGGCGAATCTTATCGAATCAGCAAGCCAGCTTCAATCATCGGAATATTTAATTCTTCAGATGATAATCTCACCCTTAACTTCAGAAAAAGAAAAGAAATGGATAGAAGACGGCCAAAAGGAAATCAATAAACTTTTAGGCAAAAAAGAGGAAAAAGTAGGTTGGCAAGACTGGATCGGTTCTTTCATTAGAAACTTAATTACGGCTTTTTATACTTTGCCAGTTTGGCCAGGTGAAAAAAAAGAAGAAAAACTTGTTTCTTCTCCACTCTCCTCTGGCGATAAAGAAAAAATAGAACGCATAGAACAAAAAATTTCGAAATTAGGTTTCAAGGTTTCAATCAGATTTATTTATATTAGTCCAAGGTCAATTTATGATGAAACAAATAGCTTAGCTTTCCCCGCCTATTTTAAACAGTTTAATACTGAAAATCTTAATGCCTTCAAAATTAATGATTTAGCTTCTACTAAAATAAAATTAAGACTATTTAAAACAAGAAGGACTTTTTTTAAGAAATTAAATTTTTATCGAAAATTTAAACAGAGAGAAGAAATTAAAAAAACAATTATTTTAAATACTGAAGAATTAGCTTCAGTTTATCACTTCCCGGTTTTGAAAGTGAAAGCCCCAGCTTTAATTAGGTCTTTGTCACGTAAAGGCGAAGCTCCACCTAACCTACCTACTTAATCTATGAAAGATCTTTCTTATATTGGAATAACGAATTTTCGTAACGATTTTGAGAGGTTTGGTATTAAAACCGACGATAGGCGTCGGCATATGTATCTTATTGGTAAAAGCGGTGTTGGTAAAACAACCATGATTGAAAATATGGCTATTCAGGATATTCAGGGAGGCAAAGGGGTAGGAATTATTGATCCTCATGGCGAATTAATAGAAAGAATTATCCATTTTATTCCCAAAGAAAGAATAAAAGACGTGGTATATTTTAATCCAAGTGATTTAGAATGGCCGATAGCTTTCAACGTAATTGAAGAAGTGCCCCTCGAGTTAAGACATTTGGTAGTGGCGGGATTAATGGGAGTATTTAAAAAGATTTGGCCAGATGTTTGGTCAGCCAGAATGGAATACATTTTAAATAATACGCTTTTAGCTTTATTAGAATATCCGGGCTCTACCCTTTTAGGCGTTAACAGAATGTTAGCCGATAATGATTTTAGGAAAGCAGTTGTAGAAAGAGTAACCGATCCAGTGGTCAAATCTTTTTGGGAAAAAGAATTCAGCCGCTATAACGATCGTTTTGCCACTGAAGCTATCGCTCCTATTCAAAATAAAGTAGGACAGTTTATTTCTAATCCCTTGATACGAAACATTATCGGTCAAAAGACATCGAAGATAGATTTAAGAGAAATAATGGATAGCGGGAAAATATTTTTGGCTAATGTTTCTAAAGGATTGATAGGAGAAGATAATTCTGCTCTTTTAGGAGCCTTATTAATAACAAAATTACAATTAGCGGCTATGTCGAGGATTGATATTCGAGAAAATGAGAGAAAAGATTTCTTTTTGTATATTGATGAATTTCAAAACTTTTCTACAGAATCTTTTGCTAACATTTTTGCAGAAGCGAGAAAGTATCGTCTTGATTTAATTTTAGCTCATCAGTACATTGCTCAATTAAATGATATGGTCAGGGATGCTATTTTTGGCAATATCGGAACTTTAATAACTTTTCGAGCTGGCCCAGAAGATGCAGAACTTTTAGAAAAATATTTTATACCGGATTTTAGTCAAGAAGATATCATAAATCTGCCAAATTTTAATTTTTATATTAAGT
>Ga0315274_10007716_pt1 | contig 15564 bp, 7 predicted proteins | sample YL17G02_20_MG_FD_203700 | JGI IMG/M metagenome (GOLD analysis project Ga0315274, IMG submission 203700) | Sediment microbial communities from Yellowstone Lake, YNP, Wyoming, USA - YL17G02_20 | ecosystem: Environmental > Aquatic > Freshwater > Lake > Sediment | place: USA: Wyoming | collected... | reverse complement strand
TCACTCCCGACGTGCGGTCTTGATGAGTCCCTCACACCACTGTCGCAGGTCCCAGGGGCCGAATTGGATATCCGCCGTGACGACGTAAACGGAGCCGGAAGGCAAGTCAGGGACTCTGACTTGAAATCGGGCCTCCACCTCCTGCCTTGGATTCGCCGTGACGGTTTGCGTCCGGGGCTCGCTCTCGAATCCTGCCGGGACATTCAATTGCGTGGTGAACGTGGTGCGCTTGGCGGAATGGTTCAGGAGCCTGACGGCGACCTCCGCCCGCTGACCTGGTGCTGCCTCCTGGCCGTATGGATACATGCGGGCCCACTGCTCATCGATGCCGTAATTTGCGTCATCCCACGGGAACAGGTCGGTCAGGACCGCCCTTCGTTGCTCCAGGGCCTTCGCCATGTGGCTGATCTGACCGCTGTCGAAGCGAAAGGGTTCCAGGACGTGCTCATTGATCAGCAGGGCCTCCGGGGGGATCTTGTTCTTCAGATGGTCCAAGCAATAGAAGTACCCCATCCCGTCGCGGAGGAAATTGCGATTCTGGAGACAGTAGTCGTCTATACCGGAGGGCGTGAAGGAATCGCCGATGAAGAAGATCTTCTCGCCGCCGTCCTTCTCCACGAGCAGGGCATCGTGGTAGATCGACTGCCCGGGGTAGTCGTAGAATGTCAGAGCGAATTCCTTCCATCGCATGCGATGGCCGTCGGGGACGGCCTTCAGGCGGGTGATCGGTTTTGCCGTCATCGCCGGCAGACGGTAGGCCCCGGGATGCCGGAGCACGTCCTCCATGCATGGCGTGACGTACGCAGGACAGCTATATGCATCCAGGAACTCATTCACCCAATTCGTGTGATCGTCATGGTAATGCGTGATGAAGAAGCCCTCGACCGAGGTCAATCGTCCACTGTCCCGGAGCTTCTGCACATGGTTGAAGATGGCTTGCGAGCCGCAATCGATCAGAAAGCCGCTGCGGTCCTGGGATATCAGGAGACGCGCATTGTCGATGGGGACAATCCAGTCCGGCGGCGACTTCTCGATGGTCCTGGCGTAGGGCATCCACTCTACTTTCGCCGGGTCCCCCAGCACCCGCGAGGCGAGCACATCGTAGCGATCCCTGAAGTACCAGCGTCCCGCACTCACGGAGAGGTAGTTGCTGTACGCCGCCTGGAGCCTCTCGATCAGTCGTTTGATCGCGGCTTGCGGCTGCTCGATGACAGGACCTCTGGCCGGGACCAGAATATTCGGTTCTTGTTCGGCCACCTTCCGCAGGCTCTCGATCAACTGTCCCATTCTGCCAGCGTACCCGTGGTAGCCTCCGATCTTCGCTTCGGCGACGCCATCCTGCAGGCTGTACAGGTCCAGCAGTTGCCCGTCGCCGCAGATCAGGTCGCCGACAAAGCCATACTTGATCCCATCGACCTGCACGAAATAGGAAACCGCACCCCTCGTATAGCCCGGTGTGTCAAGCACCTGCATTGTAAGATCCTGCCACTGGATCACGTCGCCCTCGCGCACGGTCCGATCGACCCTCAACGGCGCCGCCAGGACTTTCGTGCTCTGCTGGTCGTAGTCGTGGAACCGCTTCTCCCAGAACTCAGTCCAGAACTTCTCTACTCCCGTGAATCGCTCGGCCTCGGTGGCTGGGACTACGCACTGTGCCCCGTCCTGTACGAGGGACCGGCCCGCCCAGGCGACGTCGCGACGACCGTGCGTAAAGAGCACCATATCGGCCGTCTTCCACCGCCGTTGCGGGTCGCCATAAATGACCAGCCTGTGGCCATTTCGCTCCAAACACACGCCGTTGACCGCCCCGTGGATAACGCTCACCAGCGTGCTTTTCTGCACCCCGGCTCCCGCGCGACATGGGCTGCCAATCCAGGCGGCGACCAGAGGAACGACCAGCAGGACGAGCCAGTTTCGTCTATGACGGACCCATATCTGGTTTGCCGAGCTCATGATGCAATCTCCATCCAAAAGACCGAAGTGTCGCCCGCTATCATAGCGGCACACGGAGCGAAGGTCCAGCGTCGTGCAATAGGCTGGCCTCGTCGGGCCGGGCGCGACGCAGTGGCAAATTGGCTTTGTTTTGCACATTCGGTCCTCAGCCGCCTTCAGGGTGTGCCGTGCACGCCATCCGCTCGGCAGGGCGAATTGGCTTTGTTTTGCATGACGAGTCCGCCGTTGCTTCATGGGGTGGTGCCGTGCCCACCGGGGCAAATTGGCTTTGTTTTCGCAGATGCATCGTCTGTGCCTTTTCTCTTAACCCTCTTTCTGGAAAGAAGTTAGCTGTGGCTTGGCGTCCTGCCAATTGGGTTTGTTTTGCGTGACAGGCTCTCGGCTTCCGCTGAGTACACCCGCAGATGGGCTTTGTTCGGCGTAGCGGGCCATCCGGGAATTGGCTTTGTTTTGCATGATCGGCCATGCTGGAGGCTACAAGGCGGTAAACTCGCCAAAGGCGATGACTCGTTTTTCACTGGTACGACCAGACCCTCGGAATTGCCTATCCTGCCATCTTCTATTCAGTTGGGTCATTATCATATAGGCGAGCAGATTGGCTGTCAAATGAAATCCTGGCAATGCAGGGACTTTTGTTGACCGTTGGGCGGAGATGTAAATCCTTTTCAGACGTGAGTTTATGGGAGGCTCATCCAGCCTGGCGTTCGGCCGGAGCCGATTGCATTCGTCGCGTTGCAGGCTGCCAGCCGGACACGGGACGCATGCCCGGCTCGAACTTCTCCCCGCCGGTATCTGTGAACACGATAAACGCCGTCTTCAGCTCTGGCGTAAAATGCGTCCACGCAATGACTTACGAATCAGTCGTGTGATGATTTGGGTAGGATGGGGCTTGGCCCACCGGTTCTCGATATTCATCGTTGGCATTGCGGCCGCGGCGTCTTATCCAGAGTGTGAGTGCGGAGCCTGGTTCAGTCGTTGGCCGAGCCGGGGGTGGGGATTGTTGCCTGCCAGTTGTTGGGGTCGTTGCCGTACTTGCGGGGGAAGAGGCGATTCAGCGACGGGCCGGACCCATCGGCCGCGACGGGCCAGGGATCAATCTTCTTCGGGAAGTTCTCGGGATGGCCTCCGTCGCTGTAGTCGAGGCTATCGACCTCGATCCAATAGCGAATGCCCGCCAGATCGACGTCGCCCGGCTTGAGCAGAAACAGATGTTCGCCCTGGTTGGCGAGCTTGCCGGAATCCCACTGCATCATTCTCACACCCGCCCGGACTCCTCTCCGGCGGACCGCGGCGGCATCCTTGACCAGCAGCAGGTGCTCGCCCTTTTCCAGGGTCACAGGATCGTCGGAGGGGAACCAGAAATCGATCCCGGATTTGTCGGTGAACCGCCAGGGCTCCATCGCGACGAAATCGAAGAGGGTGACGGGGCCGTCATCGATATTGAGCAGTTCGACGTATTCCGCATCGGCATCGGCGGCGGGGTGATACATGATCTCGTTGATGATCACGGGGCCGACGCGGGGGTAGGCATTGGCCATGCCCGGAGTCAGCTCACTCATCGTCACGTAACTGTACACGCCCGTACTCTTCAGGTACCGGCCGAAGGAGTAGAAGGTCTCCGACGGCCCGAGCGGCGCCTCGGCGAGATAACCGGGGAATACCTGGTCGTCGCCGGAGAAAAGGTACAGCGTCTCTCCATTTTCGCTCAGGGCATATGGAGTCCGTGTGCTGGGGTCGAGGGGATTGCCAAAATGGGTGTTTTCGTAGAAGACGACGTACCCGAACGGCTCAAGGATCGTGTCGGCGGCGATTTGATACCTGCCGAGATCGTCCTCGCGATCGCTGAGCATCCAGCCGCCGATGTTCACAGGGATACTGCTCGTGTTATACAGCTCAATCCAGTCGGGCGCGTCGGCATGCGCATGTGCCAGGACCTCGTTGATTACGATCGGGCAGCCTGTCTGGCCCCAACCGGCGGCAACGACCGCGAGGTCGGCTTGATTGACGTGCCCATCGCGGTTCAGGTCTGCCGGTGAGTTCGCGTCGCCCAGCCACGATTCGGCGAGAATCCGCAGGTCGGCGGCATCCACTCTGCAGTCGCAGTTCAGGTCGCCTTTCGGGCAGTCTGCGTGGGCGCACGCGCAGAGGCAGGCACTCAGCACAGCAAGTATCAATCCAACTCTCATCATATGGGCTCTTCACTTCATCACGGAGTCTCGGCTCCGTCAGTTTCCATGTTCATTACGCCGGCCTCGAACACCGGTTCACATTCCTCTTGTCCCGTGAATCTCAGTTGTTCGGTCCTCCGGGCGACGGGGTGGCGGCGTGCCAGTTGGCGGGGTCGTTGCCATACGCGGCGGACGTGGTCCGGCTCAGGGACGAGCCCTGGCCGTCCGCCTTCGTCGGCCACGGGTCCATGCCGCCCGGGAAATCCTGTGGGTGTGAGCCGTCGCTGTAGACCACCCGGTCCACGCGAATCCAGTTCCGCGTGCCGTCGGCCTCCGCCACGCCGGGCTTGCTGATCTGCACCTTCTCCGCCCCGTTGGCCAAATTGCCCGCCCCCCAGGCGAAGATCTTCACGCCCGCCGGCGCCGTGTACCGGGAACTGAACAGGCTCACATCTTTCACTAACAACAGATACTCGCCGGCGCCAAGCGTCACAGGCGGATTCTCGGGCAGCAGCAGCTCGATACCCGGGGCCTCCGGGTCATCCGTGAACCGCCAGGGGACCTTCTCCACCGCATCGTACAGCGCCACGGGACTGCCGCTGATATTCAGCAGTTCCACATACTCCGCATCGGCAACCGCATCCGGATGATACATGATCTCATGGATCACGACCGGGCCAATCTGTGGAGCGGCGTTCGCCGCGCCCGGCGTGGGCGCGCTCAGGGCCACGAAATTGTACGAGCCCGTGCTCTTTTCATAGCGGCCCAGAGTGACGCCCGCCTCCGAGGCATCGAACTTCTCCTGCTCGCTGTAGCCGGTCAGCACGCCTGCGGCCCCGGAGTGCAGATACACGGTCTCGCCATTGGCACTGAGGGCGAACGGTGTCTTGCAGCCCGGATCGGACTTGTTGCCGAAGTGGCGGTCCTCATCGAACACCAGGAATCCGTTGGCCGGAAGGCTCGTGCCCGCCCCGATCTTGTACTTGGTCAGATCGTTGGCGTCATCACTGAGATACCAGCCTCCGATGTTGATGGCCTGGCTGGTCGTGTTACGCAACTCGATCCAGTCGGACTGCTGCTGGGAGTTGGTCAGCAGCTCATTGATGACCACAGAGCCGAGGGCAGGCACCTGGCCGCTATCGTCCGTACCGGGCGAGCCGCCCGCCTTGGCGCTGGGCCGCCAGAGCCCCTTATCGCCGTAGCCGTTCGGGTCCGCGGTCTTGGGGTCTTTGACCGTCAGCGAGAAGCCCGGCCCATCGGTGATATCGAACCAGTTGTCCTGCAGGCGAAAGTCATGGATGGTCGTTCCGGCGGCATCGAGCAGCTCGATCCGCTCGCCGGCATTATTCAGATTGCCCGCATACTGGCCCGCCACGGGCAGTCCCGGGCCGTACTTGGCCTGGAAGGCCGCCGTATCTCTGACCACGACACAGTAGCGGCCGGCGGCCAGCTCGTAACTGGGGAAGGTGAACTCGACGCCGTTGGCAAACGACACGAGATTGAGGTTGATCGTCGCAGTCCCGATGTTGGTCAGCTCGATGAACTCGGTATTGGGATCGCCGGGATTGCCGCTGTCCATCGGGTGGAACATGATCTCGCTGATCCGCAGATTCTCGGCCACCGGCCCGACCGCGAACACCGCCTCATTCAACGCGCTCCACGTACTGCGGCTCAAGACCCGGGATTTGACGTGAACGCTCTGGCTGAGTGTAGCCGGGCTGACGTATTTGACGGCGGTTGGGAACACACCGGGCGTAGTAGTAGCGCCGCCTGCCGCTGCTTTGTCAGCGACCATCTCGAAGGAGAACAGGAAATCGGAGCTCGTGGAGGATTGGTTCAAGGCCTGGATGGCGAGCAGATTCATGCCCGCTTGCAGCTTGCCGATGTGAGCGCTGAGATCGAAGGCGGCGAAGTTGATCGCGTCATTGTCCGGGCGGTTGCCGATGGCCGGCGAGTTCCATGCGGGTGTGCCGTTGAACATGTCCCGCTGCGCCTCGATGCCGTTGAGGTAAGCGATGAAGCCGTCATCGTATCGAACCTTTAATGTGAGACCGGTGAGGCTCGCAAGACTATTGGCGGTGACGGTGAAGGGGATGCGGATGTAGCAGGTTGGATTGACTCCATACATGCGGGTACGCATGTCGATGCTGAAGTAGGACTCGAAGCCAGTACTTCGCTCGTACCCGATGCCGCCGGTCCCGTTCAGCCACGCCGCGTCGGAAAAGGCAATGTCCGTCTTCCACGTATCGGTGATGGGCCCGGACGGCACGAAGACCCGTTTGGCGGCGTTCTCTGGTATGAGCACGAGGGCGTCACTCGCCTGCGGCGTGGTTCCCGGCACACGAGGATCGCTGCCGTCGAGTGTATACCAGACCGTCCCCGACGCCTGCATCGAAAGGGCGGCACTGGCGGCGGCGTGGCCTCCGTGCTGATAGGCGCCGTTGATCTGGAATACGGGTGCATCCACATTAGGATAGAGGCCCGCGCCCTTGAGCCAGTTCAGAATGAAGGCCGGGCGGGGCTGGAGGAATCTCGACAGGACATTGCCTTGGATCGTCACCCACTCCTGCCGTGTATGTGGAGTCGCCTGTCGCGTGTCGCCCCAGCGGGCCGACTCGCCGACGATGGCCCGGTCGATCTGCGCCATTCTCGCGCGGTACATATCCGCGACGAAGGGATACAAGAGCGGTCCGCCGTTGAAGAAGTTCCTGTGCACTATGTCCGCGAAATGCATGCGATAGTCCGGGTTGGCCTTGAGCTTGTCGTGAATTCCGGAGACGCTCAAGCCGAGAACGTTCTGACTGGTCCAGTATTCCAAGGAATGCTCGGCGTCCCATGTATGGAACCGCCAGAGGCCGCCGGGAGAACGGTGCGTCGCGTACCAGTTTTTCTCCGGCCAGTCCCAGTTCACGGCGAACCAGTGGGCCAGGAGGTCCGTGATGAAGTTGTCCACGTCCAGGACGCGACAGAGAGCGTCATACTTGGCCGAGTTCGTGGGCTCGCCAGCGACGGCGTCTGCCGCACGAACCATGGCATTGAAGTTCGCGACGGCCGTGCCGCCGGGGCCGTCGTTGACGGTCATGCTCGTGTAGTGCTTCAGGACGTCGTACTCCTCCTTCGTGCCGCCGAACATCTGTGCCGCCCAGGCGTGGTCGGGACGCTCATGCACGTAGTACATGCCCCAGTACATGCCATTGATGTAGAGGTGGGCATACAGCCCATGCGGGGACTGGCCGCCCATCACGTTATGGAGGTCGGAGACAAACTGGTCCTGCAGGTACGTCCCGTACATATGCTGACCGCTGTGGTTCCAGGCGTTGCTGAGCACCTCATCGAATACGACGGTGTCGAAGCACGTGATGGGCGAGTCGGGAAAGACACGGTAATTCAGTTGTGACGGCCCTCCGGTGGGCTTGCCATCATCGGTGGCGGTCTTGAATCTCGGCCGCATGGACAGCTTGAACACCTTCCATCGGTCCAGGCTGGTGCCGCCGCCGCTCACGCCGCCCTGCATGGCGATCGCGCAGTTGATTTGGAATCCTCCCTCTCCATTAGGATCGATCCATTCCAGCGAGCACACGCGCTCCGTGCCGTCCTGGGACTGGTTGATGTAGATCCCCGTGGGGCCGAACCACGCCTCTTTTTCCATTACCAGGGATATGGTTGGCACGGCCTTGAGGTCGTCCTGGAATGTCTTGGTATAGAGGCCGCCGAACTTGTCCTTGCCGTTCTCGCCGACGACGTCGGGATCCACCTGGTAGTCGCCGGTGACCGAGCCCCAGGAGGTCGGATAGCCCGTTGGGGCGACTTGGGCGCCAGTAGCGGGATTGGTGGCCTGACGTTGCACGTCGCTCAAGAAGATGTAGGTCTGCGTGTCTATGTTGGATGGCTTCCACCCGGTCTTGAATGCGATGGCCCGCAGACATGTTGTTGTCGTGATGGAGATGGGACCGGTGTAGGGTCGGCCGGTGGGCTGGCTGCGAATGCCATCGAAGGGAGAGCTCCCATCCGTCGTGTAGTAGATAGCGGCGCCTTCGGTCGCCGTGGTGATGGTCACAGAAAATGGCTGCTCATAGAATCCCCGGTCGTGGCTGAACTTGGTGTCGGCGACGAAATTGGCGTACAGGGCGACGTTCTTCGATCCCGGCGTCGGAAGGCCCAAGAGCCGCCACGCGTTATTGGCGTCAGGGTCCCGGCCGTAGGAGATGTTCGGCTTCTGCTTGTCGAACTCCACCATATCAATGACTGTCCGGCCATCGACATCGACAAGGGCGATCGTGTCCCCGTCTGAGTTCAGTCGAAAGCTCGTGTGCAGACCCGTGTCGCCTGTGTCCGCGTCGGCCCAGACCAGCAGGTAGCCGCCGGGCGGGATCGTTGTTAGCACGGCCCGGTCTGTCGGGAACCGCCACATTGTGGGCGTCTCCGGATCATCTGTCAGGTACATGCCGCCCACGTTGATGGCTTGCCCACCGCCGTTGTACAGCTCGATCCAGTCATCGTACTGGCCCTGCGGGTCCGGGACAGTCGTGCCATTGGAAGCCATCAACTCATTGATGAACAGTGGCTTGCCCGCCCCCTGTCCTCCCGAAGCAGACGTTGTCGCGATAGCACAACATGCAAGAACCGTAACCGCATGAAGAAACGGGGATCGGACGATCATCAGGTATCCGCCTTTCCGCCCTGTTGTGACTGCATGTCATCGAGTCGTACGCGTTTTCGGCAATCCTGGCCACCTAAGCTGGACCTCACTCTGCCCATTTTAACAGATGACCGGCATGACAGTCAACCCGGACTTGTGAAATGAGCATAACCGCAAGGGATATAGGACCTTGCCGTGAATCATGGGGAACCTGAAGGGCCGGTGCTACTCCATGCACTTTTACGCGTAGGCTCGCTCGTAGATGGCGGTGGCGTCATCCACCGTCAGCTTCACGGGGGTTAGATCGAAGAGCTTGCCCATCGCATAGAACGAATTCTCGGCGAGTTTCCTCAGGTCCTCCCGCCGGATGCCGAAATCGCTGAGTCTCTGCTGTTGAAGGCCGATCTTCTTGATGAGCTTCTTGAGCCCTTTGATGAACGCCATCGCCCGTTCTCCTTTGGGCAGGCCGTCGATTTTCTCGCCCATGGCTCTTGCCAGGTCGGGGAAGCGGCTCGGATTCCGCTCGGCCAAGTAGCTGAAATAGGCAACGGAGAGCATGGTCAGGCCCGCGCCGTGTGGGACATCGGGGAAGTACGCACTGACCGCGTGCTCCATCGAGTGATGCGAGATGCAGCAGGAGAGTGACTCGCAGATGCCCGCCTCGGTGCTGGCCCAGGCGAGCTTCGTCCGCGCCTCGATGTTGCTGCCGTCCCTGACCGCGACGGGCAGGTACTTGGTGATCAGGCCGATTGCCTCCAGGGCCAGGTGGTCGCTCGTCGGCTGATTGACCGTGGCGAGGTAGGATTCGACGGAGTGGAAGAACGCGTCCATGCCGGTATAGGCCGTCTGCTCGGGCGGCACGCTGACCATCAGCTCGGGATCGACGATGGACAGCGTCGGAAACGTCCAGCGATTGCCCCAGCCGATCTTCTCGTTGGTGTCGGTCTTGGTGATGACGGTCCAGGGGTCGGCCTCGGTGCCCGTGCCGGCCGTCGTGGGAATGGCGACGATAGGTAATGCGCCCTTCTTCAGCATCTTGCCGCCGCCGCTGCCGCCGAAGAGGTAGTCCCAATATCTGCCGGGATTGACGGCCATCACGGCGATGCTCTTGGCGGAGTCAATGGTACTGCCGCCGCCCAGGCCGACCACGAAATCGCACTTGTTCTGCTTTGCGACCTGGGCGCCTTCCTCGACGTGCTCACTGACGGGGTTTGGCTGAACCCTGTCATAAACGACCGACTCGGCCCCATTGGCTTTGAGGAGGTTCGTGACGGTGCCAAGATACCCTTGTCTTCTCATGGCGCCGGACGCGCCGATCACGACCAGGGCCTTCTTGCCGGGAAGGAACGGGGTCATGCCCAATTCCTTCAGCTTTCCGCATCCAAACAGGATCCGCGTCGGCATATAGTAATTGAAGTTCAGATTCATCATAAGCTCCTTCGTAAAGGGCCATTAGGAGTTCCCAGTGTGCAGTTCACAGTTCCCAGTTGTCGGACAACGGACAACGATCAACTGGCCGCTGCAACGCGACCATCTTAGCGAGTTTCGCACGGCACACAAGACATCATTGATCGCCGTGCTTTTCCTCTGGAGGAGCTGGTCTGTTTTCTATGGCATTCGCTTCGTCGGATGGGTACAATGCCCTGTGGGTTGACCGGAGTAGTGCGTCCGGTTGGTCGGGGTTCTCCCGCGCGATGCATCGCGGCGGAGATCTCCTGAGCCGACGGATTCGCCACGATGGCTCCGGACGATGGATGAGCTTTGAAGCGATCCTCCTCCATAGGGGGATCGACTTCCCTTCTGCCCGCTGGCTGGCTGAGTGTTTCAACGAAGCCCCGTAGCCGCGGGCTTTTTTCCCCTTTGGGGGCCACCCGTTGTGCGAACCCCGTTCGCCCGCGGCCTCATCGCCCGTCGCGGGCGGCGCTCTACCGCCGTCAGCAGAGAAGGGAAGGGCCGGCGGCTCCGTTGGCCACCAGCCCTTGTCTTTCCGTGGCGAGGGCATCCTGCCCTTGTTCTTGCCGCATGCCTGCCTTCATGCTAAGCAACACCAAGAATCAAACATCAAAGATCAAAACCCCAGATGGGAATTCAAGAAAGGCCATCGCGAAGCGATTCCGCATCTTTGATTTTTGCATCTTGACTATTGATCTTTCGTTGGGTTCGCTTTCTCGTAGTAGGTCATGAAGACCTTCAAATCCTCGATGTCCACCTTGCCGTCCCCCCAGCCCCGCCGCGTACGCGGCGCTAAGAACCTCCCGGCCCGATGTCGCAGAGCGTCTGGTTCGTACCCCAGTTGTCGATCGGCACCACCCAATCCACGAGGTCTACCTTCTCCCCGCTCCATAATATTCTGTCATCTTTCCAACATCGGAACACAATGAGCCAATCTTCGACGAGATCGAACAAAACACTTGAGGAAGAATGCTCGCGGACGTGATATAGTCAATGGGGGGGCCGTCGGTCGTACGATGCCGATGTGACACTGTTGTTCAAGTGTTGCCCGGCCCCACCTTTTTATGACCATTGAACAGGATGAAAGGAGTGATTGTGAGCAAGCCACGTGGGAAACCAGCGAGGATGAATTGGGCCGAAAAGTACCTGCTGAAGAAATTCGGCCTGACAAAGGATGGCAACACCAGAGTGTATTGGCTTCCACTTGTCCGGGCAACAGGCTCCCGTGAGGCCGTTTTCATCGACTACATGACCCACAAGTGGACCGATAGGAAACCATGCGGACCCGACGGCAAACCAGGCCCCTATCGGTATCGTAAGAGTCCCAAAGGTTTCCCGGAGTCTCCTGCCACCTTCCACAACCAGACCGGGATCAACAAGTTCGCTTTTCATCGTCTCGTCAGGAAATACAGAAGACTGCATATCTTGGAAATCGAACCTGTGTCGGGTAGGGCCAACTACTATCGGATCAAGATGAAGAAACTGCAACAGTATTTGGAGCGCAGGATGATCCGAGCCGGATACAGGGTGGTCAGTCGCGAAGACGATGATGACCCAGATATGACCACAGACGAACTGGACTAAATGACAGAGGAAGATGCTGTCCCCGCAGGGACAATCTCTGAGCCCGCGTACCCATGTTCATCTGACTTTCCAGGGTATCGCTCTCAACATCGCCTGCTCTCTGCTGGTGTCCCCTGCGCTTGAGGCGTCCCCCCCGTTCACTCGCGTTCAAGATGCGCGTGACGTCACTCATACCAACTCCCCACCGTTTCGGACACGTGACCGGTATGTTCTGTCACGAACAGGGGGAGATTTCAAGCAGCGAGGTGACAGCAACGGGGCACAAACAAAGAAGGGCCGGGGCGCAATCGCCTCCCGGCCCTTGTCCGCCAAGTGGGAAGCATGCTCTACGGCTGCACCGGCGGGTTCGCCTTCTCCCACTCGGCGATGAAGACCTTCAAATCCTCGATGTCCACCTTGCCGTCGCCCCAAGCGAAGGGCCCGATGTCATAGAGTGTCTTGTCTGTGCCCCAGTTGTCGATCAGCATCACCAATCCTGTCGGGTGTGCACGGTACATCTCCCCCTACGGCTGCACGACACGGTTGTAGATGCGGACCTCGTCGATCAGGCCGGACCAGAAGGTGCCTGTGGCCAGCTTGCTGCCAGCCCCGATGTACAGACCATTGGTTGAGCCGGCTATGCCGGACTGTGTGTCTTTCGCGACCTCCACACCATCGACGTAGAGAATCCGGCTTGTGCCATCCCGAACAAATCCCACCCGGTGCCATTGGCCGTCTGTAATGACCGCCGACGAAGACAGAGACTTACCTCCGAGGCCGCTCTTGAGGTCTGTCGTCAGGGCTCCCGTTGCAGCCTTTGCCATCAGCCAGTTGGCTCCGTCCTTTTGCGAGAGGATCACCTGGGCGGGAGCATCGCCTTTGACCCATGCGAATACGCTGAATGGACTCTGAGTCGGGTTCCACGCGAATCCGGTCGCCACGTAATCATTGCTGCCATCAAACTGCAAAGCTCCGCCGATCTTGCCACCGGTCGGCTGCCACAGCGGCTCGCCCGCCAATGTGCCATCACTGGTGCCGATGCTGTCGGCGGCAACAGCCCCTTCTGTCTCATCCAATCTCCAATAGGCTGTCGACGCGGGATCGAGGATCTCCTGACCCCAGTAGCTCATCAGGACCTCCAGATCGTTCGCATCGACCTTGCCATCGCCCCAGGGCATTGGCCCGATGTCGCATTGTGAATTGGCCTGCCCCCAATGCTCAATGAGCATGACCAAGTCCTCGATGTCCACCATTTCGTCGCTGTTGAAGTCCACGATGGGGAGGATCGGCGCTTTGTAGGTCCAGTATGTCATATCGCACTTGGGGTCGCAGCGGATGTACAGGGTGGAGCCATCGGCACTCACGATAGGCGCATTCCAGCACGTTGCGTTGACGATGGGTCCGAGGTTCACGGCCGGCTGCCAGGGAGCAGAGCGGCTGGCCCGTCTCGCCACATGGATGTCCCCCCAGGGATTGGCCCCGGGGCGGTTGGAACACAAGAAGAGCAATAGGCCATCAGGTGAGATACTGGGCCAGCCATCCCAGTTCGGGGAGTTGATGGTCGGGCCGAGATTGACCGGCGGACCCCACTCGTCGTTTACGGTCGCCCGCGTGGTTACCCACATATCCGCATTGCCCTGCCCGCCGGGCCGGTCGGGCCCGGAGGCGAAATACAACTCCAGTTCGTCCGCGGAAATGCACGGACCTCCGGCGCTGGCCGTGTTCACCGCCGCTCCCACGCTGACGGGAGTCCCCCAGTTGTCCTGCTTGGTTGCCCGCTTCGCCACGTACAGACGAACGCCTGAACCTGGGTTGTGAGCGAAATAGAGCGACAGCCCATCTGTGGAGATGGAAGAATCGGAACTCGCAGCGGACAACATATTCGGATCGATGGCATTGACGGGCACACCCCATTCGCTATCCACCGTGGCCCGCCTGGCCACATAGATGTCAATCCCAACAAATTCGCCGCCCGCATATTTGGGGTGGGTAAAATACAGTTCCAACCCATCCACAGAGAAACAGTCGACATAGTCGGTCGCTATGTCGAGGAACGGGAAATCGGATTGGATGTTCACCGGCTCGCCGAAGGTGAAATCCGCCCGCGCCGGCGGCGCGTCCAGACCAGAGAGCAGACCGAGCCCAACCAATGACATCGCTAACATTGGAACCTGAAACACTTTCATCTTACACCTACCTTTCTGCCCGAAGGCAATACGTAGTTGTTCCATCCCGTCTTCCTGTCTTTCCAGGAAGACCACGAGTTGATAACCGAGTGGACCGGCGATGCTGCGCATGAGGACCCGCGTCCTGCTGGTCCTCCATCCTACTGAGGGGCCGTGGTTTACGATGGCGGACCAGCGCGCCGCATGTCGGCGTTTGCTTGTGCTTGGTTATGCAGGGAGTCGTAGCACCCGGCGCGACTGGCGTAAGTGGAAGCATCCAGCGGGTCGGCTGCGATGCGCCGGGTGCCAAGGGCCACCATGTCGTGGAAGTACTCGTTGATCGTCTGCGCAGGACCCAGCGTGGATGCTGCGGCTGGGCCAGATAGACGATGCCGAAGCCATCTTCGCCGGGGAGACTCAGCAGCCCAGCATCCAAAATCCGAGCGGAATCCTCGGCCTCTTGCTCAATCTCGTCATCGTTCTGGCTCATAAGACCCTTTCTGTCTTTCCGCGGCCTCGATCTCCTCCCACGACGGGGCGTGCCAGAGGTGGAGGTGGCCTTCCCCATTGCACGCAATCAGCCATTTTCCATCTGGGGAGAAGGCCACAAATGAGAAGACGGAACCCTGTCCCGAGAGTGTTATAAGGTCGCGGTAAGTTGCCATGTCCCAGAGCTTGACAGCCTCACGGCCCCCGCCACTAGTAGCCAACCGCCGGCCCTCCGGTGAGAACGCCACTCCGTGGGCTCCCTGCATGTGACCCTTGAAAGAGACAATCAACTGGAGTGAGGATGGATCCCACAGCGCCACCGTGCCCTCTTGGGCAACACTGGCGGCCCGCGTGCCGTCCGCCGAGAAGGCGAGTCCCCCCACCAGATGCCGGTGGGCCGCGCTCGTTGCAGCCAAGAGTTCTCCGGTCTCGGCATTGAGCCAGTGCACCGCCCCTGTTTGAGTGCCGATCCCCAAGAGGCATCCATCCGGCGAGAGCGCTGGCCACGTGGCTGATTTCGTTTCCACTCTAAAGGCTCGGATGACTTGCCACGTGAGGGTATCCCACCAGCTTGCCTTTCCCTTCCCGTCAACGGAGAGAAACCGCTTGCCATCCGCGCGGAAACCGCCCGCCCATAGCAGGAGCAGGGTGTTGGGGTCGCCCACCTCCCGCAGCAAGCGATGCTCTGTACAGGACCATACACGAAGCTTGCCACCTGGAGTTCTACCGACCAACAGAGTCCCGTCCGGGGAGTAAGAGACCGTCACAATATCGGGGCCCAGCGCCGGAATCTGCTCGACTTCCCTCAGAGTGGCCAGATCGAGCAGGCGGACGGTCCCCGCGTGCGGAACCGCCAATACCCGGCTGTCCGGAGCGAAGGCGGACCAACTCCACTGACCCAACGCGATCAGACGGGGCCATTCTTCTTCGAATCGGGGCTCGGCATCCCAGAAGGCGACGACGCCATCCCTGCTCGCGCTCGCCAGCGTGGTGCCGTCCGGCGAAAGTGCCAGTCCCTGGACTTCATCGCGGCTGCCACGCAGTGTGGCCAGACATCGGCGCTCGCCTACATCCCAGATCCGGATGGTCTGGTCCGCGCTGGCAGAATACAGCCGCTGCCCATCCGCAGCGAAGA
>Ga0315274_10007715_pt1 | contig 15564 bp, 8 predicted proteins | sample YL17G02_20_MG_FD_203700 | JGI IMG/M metagenome (GOLD analysis project Ga0315274, IMG submission 203700) | Sediment microbial communities from Yellowstone Lake, YNP, Wyoming, USA - YL17G02_20 | ecosystem: Environmental > Aquatic > Freshwater > Lake > Sediment | place: USA: Wyoming | collected... | reverse complement strand
CAATTGAAATATGTGATGAGAGCGAGCGGCGGCCGTTAGGCGAGCGCTCCGAAAGCAGCGCCGCCTGGGCATCCGAATTGCCGGCCCTCCCTGGCCAGGCTTGCGCTCTACTAAACACCACGTCCATCCGCGCGATGGGCAGACCACAAACCTGGCTTTGCAAGCGGTGGGTGGTCCCGCCTGTCGAGCGGGGCGGCACCCCGCCATACCTCATTGGCGGCGGAGGGCTTGCGAACCACACGCTCCCCCCGACGCATTGGCTCTCGGGCCGCCGCCGCAAAATCATCCCCTCCGAGGGAAGCGCCCGCGGAGAGCCTTGCCCCACCTCGGCAAAGCCTCGGCCCTCCCAAAACCAACCCCCTCCCCCACCTGCTTGCGCTTGACGTAGACGGAGAAGGCGGACGGCGATTTGAAGATGTAGCCCTCGAAGATGATGCTGCCGTCGTTTCCCAAGTCTATTTCGGAGGGGTGGTGGGGGGGGCGCCCGGGGGGGGGGGGGGGGAGCGGTGAAGAAGGGAGCCCCCTCGCCGCCACCCTCGCGCCCGGTCGGGGTGTGATCCAACGCCCGTGTCGACCCCTCACAGCTCGTGCCAGCACATCTGACTACATAATTTGTGGTGTCGTGGCGGGGGAGTAGGCCGGATACACCTTGGCCACGCCCCCTTTTTTGCGGGGAGGCAATTTTTTTGGAACTTTCGCTGGCCACACCAATGCCTCTCTCCCTCCCCGCGATCGCGACCGACCCACCCACGCACCTGCAGTGAAGCTTACCCCCCCCACCGAACAGCTGATAAAGGGCCCCGGCTCAAGCGCGCCGCTTGTAACGAGCGGGGTGAGCGTGAAGGAGCGACCGGCGTGGCCGCGGCTCATTGGATTTTGTGTGTGCAGAAAAAAAAGGGGGGACGGGAGAAGGCGTGGGTGTGACGCGCGAGGTCACACCACGCGACGAAGAAGAGGATGTAGGGGTGGCGCCTCTCAGCCCGAGGAGGAGAGACAAAGGTGTGTGCACGGGGTATGGGGCCGGCGTGGGGAAAAGTGACGGGGAGACGGGGAAGAGAGCACCGCGAGAATGGTCGAATGAGGAAAGCAGCGCAGAGGGTTGTTTTCAAAACACGGCCGAATAGAGCGGAAGGGCTCACCAGGAAATGGCACCCGAGGTCTGCTCGACCTGATAAAGCTCTAGCCTGGACGGTATCCGACCTCAACCTGCGAGCTTCCTGCCAGATGGCGGCCTCCCTGCGAGGCGGGCCTGTTCTTTTACTAGGCGCGGCGGGAGCCTCGCCACCCCGGCCCAACGCATGCGACGCCCCAATGCTGCTACCAGCCATTCCCAGACCCGATGCCGGCAGGGGCAGGACCGGCAGGGAATTTATGAACCATCGACGCATAGAAGGGCGCAAAGCAACGTTGGCTGCCGCGACTGGTGGCGGTGAAGACAATGTCGACGACCCTGCCACCCCGCCCCTCCTCCCCGCCTGGGCCACCGCCCCGGCCGTCGCCTGCCTCCCCATCGCGCCCGCCCTGCCGGCCATCACCGCCCACCTGGCCTCCAACCCCGTGCTCGTCCTGGAGGCCGCGCCCGGGGCGGGCAAGACGACGACGGTCCCGCTGGCCCTCGCACTGGGCATGGGCGTGCGCGTGCTGGTGGTGGAGCCCCGCCGCCTGGCCGCCCGGGCGGCCGCCCGGCGGATGGCGGGCCTGCTGGGCGAGCGCGTGGGCGAGCGGGTCGGCTTCCGTGTGCGGGGGCAGGCGAGAGTGTCGGCGCAGACGGTGGTGGAGGTGGTCACGCCCGGGCTGGCGCTGCGCGCGCTGGCGGGGGCGGCCGCAGCGGCGGCACAGGCACAAACCCATTGCGCCGCCTCCACGACCTCCTCCACCCCGCCCCCTCCGCCTCACCGCGTGCCGCTCGCCCGGTTCGGGGCCGTCATCCTGGACGAGGTCCACGAGCGGGGTATCGAGACGGACGCCTGCCTGGCCCTGCTGGCCGCGCACTCCCCGCTCCGGGCCGCCCGCCCGGATTTGAGGGTGGTGGCCGCCTCGGCGACGCTGGGCGGGGGGCTGGCAGGGCGGGTGGCCGGCCTGCTGAGTGGCGGCGGCGGCAGCGGCGGCGGCGGCGGCCCCGCCCCGCCCTCCCCGTCCATCCTCACCCTCCCCGAAGGGCGAGCATTCCCGGTGCGCACCCTGTATGCGGGGCCGCCGGCGGGCAGCCGGGACCGGGACCTGGCGGCTGCGGTGGTGGGCGGGCTGTCAGCCGGGTGGGCGGCGCTGGGGGGCACGTCCGGCGACGCCCTCGTCTTCCTGCCGGGCGCCCGCGAGATCCGGGCCTGCCAGGCCGCGCTGGCGGCCTCCGCCCTGGCGTCCTTCACGGTCGTCCTGCCCCTGTACGGCGCCCTGCCCGCGGCGGACCAGGACGCGGCCCTGCGGCCCGGGCCGCCCGGCGACGGGCGGCGGCGCGTCATCCTGTCGACCCCCGTCGCGGAATCCTCCCTCACCGTCCCGGGTGTCCGCCTGGTCGTCGACGCCGGCCTGGCCCGCACGCCCGCCGCCGACGCGGGCAGCGGTCTGGACAAGCTGGTCACGGGCCCCATCCCCCAAGCCAGCGCGGACCAGCGCCGGGGGCGGGCGGGGCGGACGGCGCCGGGCGTGTGCGTCCGCCTGTGGACGGAAGCCTCCCACGCCCGCCGCCCGGCGGGCGGTGTGCCGGCCGTGCTGCGGTCGGACTACGCGCCGACGGCCCTGGTGCTGGCCAGAGTGGGGTTGGCGGACGCGGTCGGCGGGTTGGCCTGGTTGGACGCGCCGCCACCGGGCGCGCGTGCTGCCGCGACACGCCTGCTGTACTGGCTGGGGGCGCTGGTCGAGGGTGGCGGGGCGGCGGCCGCCCCCACGCTCACGCCCGCGGGGGCCGCCATGGCCGCCCTGGGCGCCCACCCGCGCCTGGGCCGGATGCTCCTGGTGGCGGCAGACCTGGGCGTGCCCGAGCTGGGGGCGGTCGTGGCCGCGCTGGTGAGCGCGGGGCGGGATATCCTACCCCGCCCCGTGAAGGGCGGTGCGGGCCACGCCCTGGGCGCGGATTTGGGCGTGCGTGTCCTGGCCCTCGCCGGCGCCGGGCCTGGGGCGGGCCTGGTCGATGGCAGGGCTGCCCGGAGCGTGCTGGACGACGCGGGCGTCTTGTACGGGCAGCTGCGCCGGGTGGTGGCCGGGCGGCGACTGGGCGCGGCTGAGGGTTCGGGTGAGGCCGAGGCCGAGGACGACGGCGACGACGAGGCCGGCGGCGGCGTCGACACGACCGACGAGGAAGGCGAGGAAGAAGAGGGCGCCGAGCCGCCTGGCGACCCTGGCCAAAACAACCTGCTGCCCTGCTACGGGCGCGGCCCGGCCGCCCGGGCCGGCCTTGCGGCCGCGGCCGCCGCCCAGGCCGGCCACGCGTCCCTCCTCCTGGGTGCCCTCCTGGCGTCCGCCTACCCTGACCGCGTCGCGGTGCGGCGCGGACGCAGCAACCGGGCCCGGGACACCGCCTTTGACCTGGGCGGGTGGGAGGGGGGTGAGGGAGGGGGCGGCTCGGCCGCCCGGCTGCCCGACCCGGACGACCCCCTCCAGTCCTCCCCGCTCCTCGCCGTCGCGGCCCTGGCCACCTCCGCGCCCGGGCGGTCGCCCGTCATCCTGGCGGCAGCCCCTGTGGACGCCGATCACCCCGCCACCGCGTCCATTCCGGGCCTTGTCGTGCGGGAGGCGCGTGCCGAGTGGGTGACAGGCGGGGCGGCCGCCACCTGGGTGCTGGCGGCCCGCCGCGTCGTCCGGCTCGGCGGGGCGGTCGCGGCCGAGGAGGCGGTCGACCCGTCGTCCCTGGGCGCGGCCGCTTTGGAGGCTGCAGCGGTGGTGTTGGCCGGGTCTGTCGGCCTGGCAGCGTGCGGCGCCCCGCCGGCCTTCCTGGCCGCCCGGGCCCGGGCCGCCTGGTGGCATGCGAGCAGCGGTGGGGGGAGCAGCGGCGGTGCCAGCAGTGCCCCGGACCTTTCCGAGGCCACCCTCGCGGCCTCCTTGCCGGCCTGGCTGCCTGGCCTGCGCGCGGCCCGCACGGGCGCAGACCTGGCGTCCCTGCCCTGGGTACACGCGCTGGCAGCCTTGCTCACGCCGGACGTGTGGGCCGAGGTTGACAGGGCAGCCCCGGGCGAGTGGGAGGCAGCGCCGGGGGTGAGGGTCGGCCTCTGTTATGCCGACGCCCCTCCTGTCGCCCTGGTGCCCCTGGACGTCGCGTTCGAGGCGGGGCTGGCGACCGGCGCGCCCCCACCACCCGCGGTGGGGGTGGCTCTTGTCCTGCCTGGCGACGGGAGCAGCAGCGCCCAACCTCTAGCCCAGGCACCCTCGCTGGAGGCCCTGTGGAAAGAGTGGCCCCGCGTGCGGGCGGCGTTGCGGCGCCGCCCCGGTGGTGGGAGCAAAGAGAAGAAGGACTGGCCAGAGTTGGCTCCGGGTGGGTTGGGTGCGGGAGTGGGGACGCCGGCGGCAGGCGGGGCGGCGAAAGGGAAGAAGAAGAAAGGGAAGAGATAGGGAAAGAGAGTAGAATTCATTCTAAACGTGCACAGCACGCACGCCCAACCTATGAATATCACATGCTCGCACGCCCGCATTATCATCACCCACCCCCGCATCCAAGCTCACCGCCGCAACATCACCAACAGGAACAGCAGGGCCACCCCGCCCGCCGCCAGCGCGCCCTGCCTCCGCCGGGCGGGCGAGTGAAAGACCCGCTTGAACCGGGTGGCCGCCCCTGCCAGCCCTGCCTGGGCGATGGACATGGAGTCGGCCATCGAGTCCAGGAGCGTGTGCTGGCCCTCCACCTCGGCGTGGATGCCGTGGGTCATCTAGGTGATCGAGCGAGTGAGGGAGCGGGGATGGGGATGATGAGAAAACGGGCCGGGTTGAGAAAAGAAAGAAAGAGCGCAGGGTGCCCGCCCTCTCCTTCGACTCACCGCACGCAGCGCCCCCACCCGGTCGCCCAGGGCGTCAATTTCCCGGTCATTGTCCCGCTCCAGGGATTCAGGGTCGACCTTACATATATATATATAGGTGAGAGAGAGAGAGAGAGAGATGGGCGTGAGCGAGCAAGCAGCGTTTTTTCAAAGCTCGCATTTTACCGTCGCTTCTCTCCCCTGCGCGCTCACCGAGCTGCTGCCAAACATGGGACCGCGCCGGCCGGTGCTCATGCACGGCTGGGGTGAGCAGGTGGGAGGCGTATGTGTGCGCGTGTGCAGAGAGGCGCGTGCGATATGGAGAGGAACGACGAGCGCGCGCAGATGAACGAAGTGCGAGTTTGATTTTTGTTTTTTAAGCTCCAGTCTAGCTCCAGTCTCTCATCAACCGCCCGGGGGTAACGCAACCTGTGTGTCACGCAGCCGCCACCCAATGACCACCCCACCCCCGCCTACCGACCCGGCGTACGATGACCCCTTGCCCTGGCCCGCCCCGCTGAGCCTGCTCCCGCCCTCCCCTCCCCGCGGGCGGCGCCCCAGCAGCAGCAGCGCTGCACCCACCACCCGCCGCCGCCCGCCGCTCTCGCCGCCGCCCTCGCCGCCCACGCACCGGGCCCGGCCTGCCGCGCCACCCACCACCTGGTGGGGAGAGGATACAGGCTTGGAGAATATCATGGCGCGCCTGGGGCTGAGCAATGTGGAGGGCGGGCCGGTGAGGGCAGAGAGAGAGAAAAAGAGGAGGTTGAGACAGGACAGGGAGGCCAACCATCCCCTCCTGTACATCTCTCTTTGCACTCTCACGCGCCACTCTCGACACCGCTTCTCACCACCTCTCCCCACCAACCTGTGTAGACCCCACCATTTTTGTCCTCGTCCTCCAAGCGCCGCAGGGGCCGGGAAGCCCAGGAGGCCGCCGCTGCGGCGGCCACCGCTCAACGCGGCCCCACGGTGGCCATGTGCGCCTGCTGTGGCCGCCCGAAACGGGCGCGGCGGGGCGTGGGGGAGAGGGGGGGTGGAGGCGCAGTACCCACCACACCGCGCCCTCCGCCGCTCCACCCGGGGGTCGTGCGGGTGCGGTTAAGCGGAGAAGAAGGAGGCGGGCCGGTCGTGGGGGCCATCCCACCTGCTGCCCCCGCACCGCAACCTCACCCTCGCCCGCCCGTGCCCTTCACCCCGCGCCCCCGCCACCGGGTGGACCGGGTGGACCGGTTCCAGTAAGTCAAAAGCAGAGACCGCGTCCTCACGGTTCATCTTTTGTGGCGGCTCTACCCTCACGTCTCAACCACCACCCTTCTCCCCCTCCAAAAGTGAGTTCCAGGCCGCCTGGGCGGCGGACCCTTTCCTTGCCGTCGGCGGGGACGCCCGCCACCCGCACCGACCGCGCGGGGCGCTGTCGGCAGCCTTCGCTGCAGAGCACGCCTCCCTCGCCCGGGCGGGGTGGGGTGCATAAGCAGAGAAGAGAGAGAGGTGTGCGTGTGTGACTGAAGCCTTTTTTTTTTTTTTTCGGTTTCAAAACCACGTTTTTCTTCACAACGTCCCAAACGCCCGGTCGCCCGCGTCGCCCAGCCCAGGCACGATATACCCCCGTTCATCCAACTCCGCATCAATCATGCCCGCATAGACCTTCAATCTTGGGAACCGCTCGCCCAAGGCTTTCAGCGCGGGCGGCGCGACGACTGCGCACACCAGGCGGACGTTGCCCACGTCCGCCCCGCGGGCCACCAGGTCGGCCATGACCTGGACCACCGTCCCCCCCGTAGCCAGCATGGTGTCCACCACCAGGATGCGGTCGTCGGGCGACAAGGAGGCGGGCAGCTTGTTCAAGTAGGGCGTGGCCATGAGCGTCGCCTCATCCCGGGCGTAGCCGACGTGGTACGTCTCCGCCTGGGGCAGCACCGTGCCTGCCTGCTCTAGGAGCACCAGGCCCGCTCGCAGGATGGGCACCACCTTGACCGGGCGGTTGGGGTCGACAAAGGTGCAGTCCGCGGTGCCGCAGGGCGTCTCGACCTGGCCGTCCAGTGTCGGTAGCCAGTCCTGGGCGACGGCCTCGTAAATCAGGTTCCGCCCCAGCTCCGCCAGGGCCGACCGGAAGACGGGAGGGGGGGCGGCGGCGTTGCGGGCGACGGCCAGCCAGTGCTTGCAGAGGGGATGGGAGGGGACGTAGACCTGTGGAAGGGGCGGGACAGGGGGCGTGAGAAAGTGGAATGCACAAGGGAGGGGAAGGTTCGTTTGTTCGCTCTCTATCTCTTGCCGCACTGCAGGCTGCCTTTCTCGAGCGCCCGCGCCTCAACTGGCAGTTCCACACACACTGGCATGCAGCCCGTGTGTCAAAGTATGCCGCCCACACGATGAGCAGTGTGTGAAAGATACACACTCGCGGCCCCTCTGAAAACTCACCAAGAGCTGGCCGCCGGGCGGGCCGGCGGACGCGACATGCGAGGGGGGCGCGCGTTGACAGGGGACCAGTCGAGCAGGGGCTATGCTACGGGGAGGACGCAGACCCGGGCTGGCTGCCCCCCGGCCAGGGAGTGACCGGGCGTGCATGGCGTGGTCGCGTGAGGGCGGGTGCGAAGGAGAGGAATGGAAATGTGAGAAGGGCACACTGACCATCACACCATCATCGACCACCATCTCAGATCATCAAACACACGGGGGGCACGCCCAGCCCCACGACGCCCGCCACCTATCGCGCTCATGTGTGCGAGTGCTTTGTTTTCACAACACCTGGCTCTCTCTACGTCCGCCCCTCCGGCCCTCCTTCTCAACCGCCGCGTCCACCGCGGCCCACACCGCCTCGCCCGCTCCACCACCACCACCACCACTGCCTCCCCTCCTCAAGACCAGCCCCCGCTCATCCACCCACCTCAACCACGCCCGCCAGTGTGGATCGGACGCCAGGGTGTGGCGAGCGCCCACGACGATCAGCCCCCGCCGTGCCCGGGTCAGGGCGACGTTCAGGCGGCGGGCGTCGGCCAGGAAGCCGACGCGGCCGGCCGGGTTTGACCGGACAGCGCTGAACAGGATGACCTCCTTCTCCCGGCCCTGGAACCCGTCCACCGTGCGGACCTCGACCGCGGCCAGGGCCGGGGAGCCGGCGGCGTCTAGGGCCAGCCGCAGGGCCCGTGCCTGGCCGGCGTATGGAGTGATAACGCCGATGCTGTCAGGGTGGAGCACGGCGGACGGCGGTCCACTCCCACCACCACCACCGCTCCCCATCACCAGCAGGCGCGCGGCCGCGAGCACGGCCGCGACCTCAGCCGCGTTGGCGTAGGAACCGCCAGCGTCGGGAGACCGGGCATCCGGCCCGCCGCCGCCACCGTCGCTCGTGTGGAAGCCGACCCCGCCCGCCCGGACCTCCACGCCGCCCTCCACGCTGATAAAGGCGACGGGCGACCGAGCGTCCGGCCAGGGAAAGGACCGGGGGGGCGCCCGCTCCCGGCCGCCCACCCCGTCCAACAGCTTGCTCCCGTAGAAGCGGGCACTCGGGAAGGCGGAGATGGCCGGGTGCATGCGGTACTGCGTGTCCAGCAGGGCGGTGGCCACGCCCGCGGCCGCCGCGCGCTCGAAAAGGGACACGCCCAGCCCTGCGCTCAGGGCGTCCTGGGAGACAACCGTCGGCGGCAGCTGGGCCGGATCGCCGACCAGCACGGCCGCCCGGCACCGCCGCAGCAGGGCCACCAATGCAGCGGGTTCCGTGGCTTGGGAGGCCTCGTCCAGGGCGACCAGGCCGAAGGACAGGGCGGCCAGGGTCGGGTCGCCCGCGCCGATGCAGGTGGCCGCGACCACGTGCGCCCGCCCCAACACTCGCGCCGCCGCGGCCTCTTGCAGCTGGGCCGCGCGTTCCCGCTCTGCCCGGGCGGCTGGCCCGCCCGACGAAGCTGCTCTAGCCCGGGACGCGGCTGCCAGCTTGCCCGTCGGGCTGTCGGCGATCAAGGCCGCCAGGGTGAGGTGGCGCAGGTCGGGCGACGCCTTGGCGGGCGGGCCCACCCGCACGATGCGCAAGGGTGGCTGCTGTGCATCCAAAGACGATGCCTCTACCAGGGCCCGCACCAGGTTGTCCACCGCAATGTTGGAGGCGGCGGTGACAAGGATTGGGACGGGGCGCGGGGAGGCAGAGGACGCAGGGTTTGACGGGGATGGGTCGTTGGCGGCCTCCCTCCCACCACCAGCCGTCGCGTGCGGGTCGGGCGCCGCGTGCCGGGAGGGCGGCTTCAGCACGGACCGCCGCACAACCGCCGTCAGCAGGGCGGCCAGGGTGCGCGTCTTCCCTGTCCCGGGCGGGCCCTGCCACAGCGTGAGCGTGCGGGAGAGGGCGGCCACCGCGGCGGCGGCCTGGGAGGGGTTGAGGCCAGCGACCGGGGAACGCAGGTCCGCGGCCGCGGCGGCCCGGGCGGGCTTGGCAGCCCCACCCGTTGCCCAGGGTGGTAAGATAGCTGCGGCAGCCTCAGCGGCCACGGGCGTGGTCGGCCCGCCCGCCCCGGAGGCCAGCGCCCGCCGCAGCCCCGCACAGGCCCCATCCTCCGGCGTCCGGGTCGGCGGGGCCGGGTTACAAAAGTCGGCCAGGGCGGCCACGCACCGGTCGTGCGGGGTCTGGGAGACGTGAAGGTCCAGGCGCCACCCCCCAGACGCGATAGGCGAGGTCGCAGAGGGGCGTTGGCGGTTGGCTGTGGACGACGCGCTGCCCAAAATGCGCGCGGCCGCGGCTGGGGAGACCGCCACGCGCAGCCAGGTGGTGGAATAGTCGAGCAGGACGCCCTCCGTGCCGCCACCGTCACCATCAAAAAGCCCGCTGACCGTCCCACCGGGTGGGGTCATGAGGACGGCGTCGCCCGGGGTGAAAGCGTGGAAGGGCAGGAGCGCGCCGGGCCGGGCGAGGGAGAGGCGGAGGAGGGGGTCGCCAAAGAGCGCGCCTGCCCGGCTGATGGTGAGGCCGAAAAGGGCGGCACCCGCGGCGGCCAACCGGGCTTGGGGCCAGTCCCGGAGGCGGGCCAGCGTCTCCGCCCGCTCCACCTCCAGCTCGGACGCGAGGGCGGCCGTGAGGGTGGTCTGGTGGGCGACCAGGAGGGCGCGCTCCGCACTCTTGCGGGCGCCCCGGGCACGCGTCACCCGCTTTTGGGAGGTGGTGGGGTCGGGCGAGGCCAGCTGCATGGCCGGCACAGGCCCGCCCGCATGCTTCAGCAGGGCCTCCGTCGCCAGTTCAGGCGTTATGAGAGGAAAAGAGGGCGGAGCGGTGGTGGTGGTCCTTGAGGTTGCTCCCTGCACCCCCCCCCTCACGCTTGCCCGCCCCGCCGCGACGGCCGCGATGGCGCCCAGGGCCGCGGCTTCCTCCGCGGCGCGCTCACGGGCGGCGGCTGTAGCGCGGGCGGCTCTGGCGGACGCCGCGATGCGGGAGGCCGCGTCCGCCAGAAGGTCGGCCTGGGAGGCGGAGTGCTTGGTCGGCCGGCGGTTGCGCGCCGGCGCGCCGGCCGGGTCGGCCTTTTTCTTCGTCTTGGACGAGGTGGTCCGCTTGCCGCCGCCGCCCCCGCCTCGGCCGGCGGCGGCTCGGAGAGAGAGCATATGTGTGGGTGTGGGTGGGTGGCTCACAGGTCAGAGGAGCGGCATGTGGGAGCTTGTGCGAGGGAATGATTTTAGGAACGAATGAAAACGTCGAAGGAAGAAACGACGCACACTCGCTCACTTCATCACTAAATACGCTCTCTCCACGCACCAAAACCATGGCCGAGCCCCCGCGCGAATGAGGTGAGCGCCTGGGGTGGTGTTCCTGGTCACACACACTGGCAAGGCCCTCCTAGTGCATAGGCGCACGCGCGCATGAGGAAAGGAGCGAGAGGCAACACACTCGCTCACGCATGCCCCCCTTCTCCCCCCCTCCAGCCTGGCCGCCCGCGCCACCTCAGCCGCTGCCCGCCGCCTGATGCACACCAGCTGCTGGGCGGGCGTTCAAAGACCAGGCACTGCGTGTGCTGCCGTGTCAACAGCAACCACAGGCGGGCGCTACTGCTCACATCCCCTCGCGCCGTCGCCGCCGCCTCTGCGCCACCGCCACCACCACCACCACCACCTCGCCGGCCGGGCGCCCCTTCCCATGAGCGGGCCCGCGCCCGCCTCCAACCCCGCCAACAAGCGGTCCGCCAGCTCGGACCCGCCGACCGGGGCGGCCCGCGGCATGGCATCATCCAACCCACCGGACTCGCCGGCCGCCGCCCGCCTGCTGGAGGGGATTGATCCTCAGCCCCTGCCCCCTGCCCTCCAGGCCTGGGCGGACAGCCTCCCCGGTGACCTACGCTACGTCCTGGACGCCATTGCGGCCGCGGGCGGCGCTGCCTGGCCCGTGGGCGGGTGCGTGCGGGACGTCCTCTGCGGGCGGGTGCCCCGGGAGGTGGACGTGTGCACCTCCCTGACGCCCGAAGCGTTGGTGGCCATCTTCCCTGACGCCGTCCCGCACAGGCAGACGGGCGGGGCCTTCCTGACGACCTCCATCACCCGGGGCAGCGTCGTCCTGGAGGTGACCACCATCCGCACGGAGGGCGCCTACGTCGATGGCCGCCGCCCGGAGCGCGTGGACGCCGCGGACAGGCTGGTGGATGATTTAGCGCGCCGGGACTTTACGATCAACGCCGCCGCCGTCGACGTGGGCCGGGGCTTGCTGCTGGACCCGTACGGCGGGGCGGGCGATGCGATGGCGGGCGTGCTGCGCTGCGTGGGCGACCCGGCCGCCCGCCTGGTGGACGACGGCCTGCGCGTGTGGCGGGCCTACCGCTTCCTGGACGCGGGCCCCGCCGGCCAGCGCACGCCCGACGCCGCCCTGGCGGCCGCCCTCGCCTCCCCACCCGTCCAGGCCGCGGCCGCCCGGGTCTCCCGGGAACGCGTCTGGGAGGAGCTGGCCAAGGTCCTGGTGGGCCAACACGCCGCGGCGGTGATCCGGGTGATGGCGCAGCAAGGCGCCCTCGCGACCGCGCTTGGCGACCCCGCCGTCGATACGGCGCCCACTGCCCCGGGCGTCCTCGCCCAGGCCGACGTCCTGCCGGCCTGGCGCCGCCTGCACGCCCGGGCCCGGGCGACCGGGTTGAACCCGCACTCGGGCGAGCCGACGGCAAAGGGCGGGGCGGCGAGCAGCGCGCCGCCTGCCCGCCCAGGTGCCTCGCCCTCCTGCGAGGACGCGCCCCCGCCTCCCTTCCTGCATGCCACCCCGCCGCCGCCCCGGTTTGTGTTGGCCCTTGACCTGGAGGCGACCTGTGATGCGCCCAAGTCGCCCCAACCCCAGGAAGTGATCGAGGTTGGGGCCGTCCTGCTGGAGGTGGTGGAGGGGGGCCCACCGCCACCAGGCGCGCGCGCGCGCGCAGGCGGGGGGGGGGATGCCGACCTGGAGGGCCCGCCCTTGACCCTCACGCCCGTCGCCGAATTCCACTCCCACTGCCGCCCCACCCTCCACCCCACCCTGTCCGACTTTTGCGTCACCTTCACGGGCGTCACCCAGGCGGACGTGGACGGGGCACCCGGGCTGGCCGAGGTGCTGGCCTCCCTGACGGCCTGGCTGGTGGAGCGCGGGGCGTTGGCGGGCGTGGCGGACGCGGGCGGGCCCGGCAAGTTTGTGGCCGCCACGGTCGGCGACTGGGACTTGGAGACCCTCGTCCCGCGCCAGCTGGAGGCGGTGGCGGGCAGTGCGGGTGGTGGGCGGGACCCGGCCGACGATGACGCCCCCCCCGCCCCGCCAGCCCTCGCCCCCCCGCCCTGGGCGGCCGCCTGGTGCGATGCGGGCGTGCTCTACCGCGAGCACTACCTCCGCCCGCGCGCGGGGCTGGCCCAGATGCTGGGCGACCTGGGCCTGCCCCTCGCGGGCCGGCCACACGCGGCGCTGGCCGACGCCCAGGGCCTGGCCGTGCTGCTGGCCCGCCTCGCGGCCGACGGGGCGGCCCCGCTCGTCACCCGGTCGGCCAGCGGCGGGGTGGCGGCGTACGTGGGCGATGCGCCCGACCTGGCCGTCGCCCGCATCGCCCTCCTCCTGGCGGGGGCGGGCCCCGCCGCGGCCGGGCGGGCGGCCAAGGCGCTGAAGCTGGGGCGGCATGAGGCCAGGCGGGTCGCCAAAGCGGTCGCGGCCGTCGGCCGCCTGCCCGACGGCTCGGACGCGGCGGCCATGCGCCTCTTCCGGGCGGCGATGGGGTCCCAGCTGGTGTTGCAGCTCCTACTGGAAGCGTCCCTGAGTGCCGGCGGCGACACCTCTGCCCGCCTGGACGCATTTGTGGAGGAGTGGCGGCGGTTGCCGCCGCTCAGGGCAGGCGCGGCGCCGTTGCTGGATGGGGCCGCCCTGATGGCGGCGACGGGCCTCAAGCCGGGCCGCGAGCTGGGCAGGCTGAAGGACTGGTTGTGGCGGGTCCAGGTGGAGCGGGACCTGGGGAGCGTGGAGGAGGTGCGGGGCGTGCTGGAGGGCCTGGAGTGGAGGGGGACGGATTGCTCCCAGTGGCCAGGTATGGAATGGACTTGAACAACAAATGATGGGACGCAAAAAAATCAAATGACACACCACGCGCCTCTCGCCTTCTCGCTCTAACGCCCCAGCCCCCCTCCCAATCACGCGCGCCTGCTACTCCCGCGCCCCGAAGATGGTGGAACCGACGCGCACGTTGGTGGAGCCCATGCCGATGGCGGCCTCGAAGTCGCCGCTCATGCCCATGGACAGCTCCAACAGGGGCGTGATGGAAGCACCGTTACCCGCGAGCGCGGCCACGATGGCGGCCCGGGTGTCCGCCAGGCAAGCAAAGTTCTCGGGCCGGGACGTGTAGTCGGGCTGGCCGATGGTCATGAGGCCGGCCAGGCGGAGGCAAGGGCAGGCGGACGCGACATGGAGCGCGAGCGCGGGCGCGTCGGCCGGGGCGACGCCGTGCTTTGAGACTTCCCCAGACGTGTTGACCTGGACCATGACGGCGAGCGGGCCGGCCGCGGCGGGGCGCAGGCCCGCGGTCAGGGCGGCGGCGACGGCGGCGTCCAGCTTGGAGGCGAGCTTGGGGGAGTCGACGGCCTCCACGCACGCCAGGTTGGGGACGCCGTCTGGTGAGAGAAAAATGAGGAGGTTTGTAGGTGGAGAGGTCCGCAAAGAAAAACTCCTCTCCCTCTCGCTCTCGCTCTCTACATCACACAACTCACCGACTAGCGCCTTGGCCTTGTTGCTCTGCAGGTGGCCGATGAAGTGCCACCGTATGTCGGCGGGCAGGGCGGGCGCCTTGTCGAGGAGTTCCTGGAGAGAATGAGACCAAGGGAATGAGAGGGTTGGAGAAAAAGAAAAAAAGACAAAACACAAAAACACAAAAACACGCCGGGGTTGCTTTTTCCCGCTCCCTCCTCCTCCATTACCTGGACATAGTTTTCCCCGAAATCGCGGTGGCCTGCCTCGTACGCTGCCCGTACGGCCTCCATCGGCTTGGTTTTGGAGACGGCGACCAGGCGGACGGGGGGCGCCTGGAGCGGGCGTTTGGCTGCCGCGGCCGCGACGCGGGCGACGACCTCGGCCAGGGCGCCCGCGACGCTCGCGGTGGCCATGGTGAGAGTGTGAATATCGGTAGAGATTGGCAGCGCGCTACACGATGGCAGGGTGTGAGGTAGACGAGGTGGCGCGGGTGTGTGAGAAGGAAGCAAAGCGGCCCTGCCGAATGTTTCTCTGCCACAGTGGTTTCTCTCTCTTCATACCGTTCTTTATTTCAATCCCACGCCACCACATCATGCCCCGCCCACCCAAAGTCGCGGTCGGCGGCCCCGGCGTGCGGGCCGCCCCCTTCCGGGTCTCGCCCTGGCAGCAGGCCCGGCGTGGTGGAGGTGGGGGTGGTGCGGTTGCGGCAGCAGACGCGAACGACGGCCAGAGCGACGCCGACGATGGGCCTTCCTCGCCCTCGCCCTCGCCCCCCGCCGTCTCTGGCGGCTCGTCCGCAGAGGAGGAGCCAGGCACCGACACCCTGCGCCTGGCCGGCCCCGCCTTGTTCGCCTACTACCCCCCCGGCGTGCTGCCACCCCCCATCCCGGGCGTCCTGGCCGACCCGTTGGCGGGCGAGTCGGCCGTTGCCGGCCGCCTGGTGGATGAGGAGGGGAGGGGGGCGACTGTGTGGGCCGTGGGCGCGTCCCTGGCCGACGCCGCCCTTGCGGGAGTCCCCGCGGACTGTTCCTTTTCCGCGGGCGACCGCCTGGTGGCGCTGGGCCTGCACGGCCCGCGGGCGGGCGGCGCGCACGTCACGGCCGTCCTGGCCCAGGCGAGCGGCGGGGATGGTGCCAGCCTGGCCGCCCCGCCGGCCGACGGGCCGCGGGGGCGGGAGGCGCGGGCGTTGCTGTGTGGGGCCGGGTGCGCGCCGGCGCGGGGGGCGGCGCCGCGGCTGCGGTTTGTGTGCGAGACGCTGCTGGTGCGTGTGAGATGGGAAAGGAGAGAGGAGAGGAGGAGGTTGAGACAGGCTGCCGGAGAGGAGAAGGTTGAGACAGGCTGCCGGAGAGGAGAAGGTTGAGACAGGCTGCCGGAGAGGAGAAGGTTGAGACAGGCTGCCGGAGAGGAGAAGGTTGAGACAGGCTGCCCCAACCCCCCCGGGGGCGGCCTAGCTTTTTCTTTTTTCTCTTGCCACGCCCG
>Ga0315274_10007714_pt1 | contig 15566 bp, 11 predicted proteins | sample YL17G02_20_MG_FD_203700 | JGI IMG/M metagenome (GOLD analysis project Ga0315274, IMG submission 203700) | Sediment microbial communities from Yellowstone Lake, YNP, Wyoming, USA - YL17G02_20 | ecosystem: Environmental > Aquatic > Freshwater > Lake > Sediment | place: USA: Wyoming | collected... | reverse complement strand
ACAGCCTGAGCCGAGACCTGTCGCTGGCGCTGCCTGCGCGCAACCTGTCGATTGCCCAGGCCGCGGGTCACGACGTCGTCATGCCCTGCGCCGCCTGCTTCAACCGCCACAAGACGGCCGAACGCGAGTTGCAGGGCAACTCGGATCGACGCCGTCAGCTCGAGCAGGCGGTCGGGTTCGAGTACCGCGGTTCAATCGCCGTGCGGGCCCTGGTGGAGGTCCTGCATGACGCGGTGGGGCCGCAGACGATCCGCGAGCGGGTCACCCGCCATCTGGCAGGCCTGCCGGTGGTCGCCTACTACGGCTGCCTGCTCGTACGTCCTCCGCAGGTCACGCACTTCGACGACCCCGAGCATCCTGTCGAGATGAGCAGGTTGCTCGGCGCGTTGGGTGCGGAGGTGCGCCCGTGGGGGAACGCCACGGAGTGCTGCGGGGGTGCGCTGACGCTCACCCAGCCGAAGGTTGCCCGCCGTCTGGTCAGCCGCCTGGCGGAGCGGGCTCGGGAAGCCGGGGCACAGGCCATCGTGACGAGCTGTCCGCTGTGCCAAGTCAATCTGGAGATGCGTCAGAGCGGATCCGACGGCCGGATGCCGATTTTCTACATCAGTGAGCTGATGGGCCTCGCCTTTGGCCTGCAGGAGTCGCGATCGTGGTGGCCCAAGCATCTGATCGATCCCCGTCCGGTGCTCCGGACCGCCGGGCTGATCGCGTGAGGCAGCCGTAGTGTGATGGGAGCAGACGCCGTGTCCGCCGAGGATCCCGTGAGGGGAATGCAGCCGATGCACGCGCCGCGAGCGCTGGCGCCTGAGGCGGTGCCCGGGGCGGGCCGTGTGAATCCGACCTTGGGTTCGGTTCTGGTGGTTGGGGGCGGCATCGGGGGAATGCAGGCCTCGATCGATCTGGCCGAGGCAGGCTTCGCTGTCCACCTGGTCGAGCGATTGCCGGCCATCGGCGGAACGATGGCGCAGCTGGACAAGACGTTCCCCACCAACGACTGCGCCATGTGCATCATGTCGCCCAAGCTGGTGGAGGTGGGGCGGCATCTTAACATCCATATCCTGACCAATGCAGAGCTGGAGGGGATCGAGGGCGAGGCCGGCGATTTCCGCGTCACCCTCCGCCAGCACCCGCGCTACGTCAAGCTTGACGCGTGCACAGGCTGCGGAGACTGCGCCGCGGCCTGCCCGGTCCATCGCCCGGATGCCTTCAACCAGAACCTGTCCGAACGTCGAGCGATCTTCAAGCTCTACCCGCAGGCGATCCCCAACGCGTTCGCCATCCATAAACAGGGCACCGCGCCCTGCCGGGACGCGTGCCCCATCCATCAGCGGGCCCAGGGCTACGTTGCCTTGATCCGGGAAAGCCGCTTCGCCGACGCCTACCGCACCATTCTGGAGGACAACCCGTTTCCATCGGTCTGCGGGCGGGTGTGCAACCACCGCTGCGAGGATGCATGCTCGCGCGGGCAGGCCGACGCGCCGGTCAACATCATGGCGCTCAAGCGGTTCGTGAGCGACTGGGTGTGGGACCAGCAGGTTGCTGGAGCGTGGGACGCTGCGGCCTTCGACAGCCGCAATCCCTCGCCCGCAGCCAGCGGGCACCGCGTGGCCATCGTGGGCGCCGGCCCGGCCGGGCTCACCTGCGCGCTCGACTTGGTGCGGCTGGGTCATGCGGTGGCGGTCTTCGAGGCGCTCCCCGTAGCCGGCGGCATGATGCGTGTCGGTGTGCCGGAATACCGTATGCCTTACGAACGGCTCGAGCAAGAAGTCGAGCAGATCCTCCGGGAAGGCGTCGAGCTGCACTTGAACCATCGCGTGGACGACGCACCGGGCCTCCTGCGCCAGGGCTATGACGCCGTCTTTGTGGCCGTGGGGGCTCATCAGGGCGTGAAGCTGCCGATCCCCGGCGCCGATCTTCCGGGCGTGACGATGGCCACGGAGTTCCTGCGCCGGGTGAGCCTGAGGAACCTGGCGTCGGATGATGGGCCGGGCGCGGCCGCCGGAGAACCGGACCCCAGCTTGCACGTGAGGGAGAAGCGCGTGCTGGTGCTGGGAGGCGGGAATGTGGCCATTGATGCGGCGATGAGCGCCCGCCGGCTCGGCGCAGCCTGGGTTGGAATGGCGTGCCTTGAGAGCCGGGAGCAGATGCCCGCCCACGATTGGGAGGTGCGCGACGCGGAAGAGGAGGGGATCGAGGTCTTCGCCTCCAGGACCTTCAGCGCCATCACCCAGGCCAACGGTCACGTGTCCGGGGTGGACTGTGCGCAGGTCAACTTCCGTGGCTTCGTGGAGGGCCGGCCCGACTTCGACATCCTGCCACACACCGAGGAGCACATCGCTACCGATGTGGTGATCTTTGCCATCGGCCAGCGCCCGGATCTCGAGTGCCTGAAGGGACGGGCCGAGACGGTGCGCGGGCGTTTCCCGGTTGTGGATGGGGACACGCTGGCGACGACGCTGCCCGGGGTATTCGCCGGGGGCGATGCGGTGACGGGCACGACGTTCGTGGTTGATGCCATCGCCGCCGGGCACAAGGCGGCCGGCTCGATCGACTGCTTCCTGCGGGGGGAGCCCGCCAAACGCACGAACGGCAGGCTGCCGATTGCGGAGCAGGACCCGGTGGAGGTCGCCCGCATGTTGGCCGACGGGACGCGGTCGTCCGCGCCGCGCGCGGAGCCTACCCGCCGGCTGGCCTCTGAACGCCGATCGGACTTCGGCGAGGTGTACGCGGCACTCTCCGAAGCGCAGGCGATGGCCGAGGCGGCGCGTTGCCTGGAATGCGGCGTATGTTCGGAATGCCTGCAGTGCGTCTACGCCTGTCGCGCCGGCGCCATCGACCACCTGCAGACCGAGCAGGAGCTGCACCTTGAGGTGGGCTCGGTCCTGCTTGCGCCGGGGGTGGAGCCGGTCTCGGGAACGATCCGCCCCGAGTACGGCTTCGGCCGGTATGCCAACGTGATCACCAGCCTGCAGTTCGAAAGGATGTTGAGCGCCTCGGGGCCGTTTGCCGGCGTGGTGCAGCGGCCGTCGGATGGGGCCCACCCGCGCAAGGTGGCATGGATCCAGTGCGTCGGGTCGCGGGATACATCCTGCGGGCAGGGCTACTGCTCGTCCGTGTGCTGCATGTACGCCACCAAGGAAGCCGTGATTGCGCGCGAGCACGACCCGAACATCGAGCCCACGATCTTCTACATCGACCTGCGCGCCTTCGGCAAGGGATTCGACGAGTACATCGAGCGGGCGGAACAGGAACAGGGCGTCCGGTATGTCCGCAGCATGGTGTCCAGTGTGCGGGAGATTCCGGGCACGGGCAACCTGCGGCTGAGCTATGCCGGCTTCAGGGCGGACGGAAAGCCGCTGCCTCAGGAAGAGGAGTTCGATCTGGTGGTGCTGTCGACGGGGCTCAAGCCCACCGAGGCCGCCTGCTCTCTGGCCCGGCGCCTGGGCGTGAGGCTGAATGAGTTCGGCTTCGCGGAATCGCCGGCGTTCGAGCCCGGGGAGACGTCCCGCCCGGGAGTGTATGTGGCGGGCGCCTTCAGCGAACCCAAGGACATCCCCGAGACCGTCATCGAGGCCAGCTGCGCTGCTGCGCGTGTCTCGGCGCTGCTGGCCGAGGCGCGGGGCACGCTGACGCAGGAGAGGACATACCCGGCGGAGAGGGAGGTCGCGGAAGAGGCGCCGCGCGTCGGCGTGTTCGTGTGCCACTGCGGGATCAACATCGGGGGCGTGGTGGATGTGCCGGCGGTCGTCGAGTACGCCACGGGGCTGGCCGGTGTGGCCTACGCCGAGCGCAACATCTACACCTGTTCGCAGGACACTCAGCAGAAGATCACGGCGACAATCCTTGAACATCGGCTGAACCGCGTCGTGGTGGCGAGCTGCACCCCCCGAACGCACGAGCCGTTGTTCCAGGACACGCTGCGGCAGGCCGGCCTCAACCCGCACCTGTTCGAGATGGCCAACATTCGCGAGCAGGATGCCTGGGTCCATCGAGGATCACCCGACGTGGCCACGCGCAAGGCAAAGGAACTGGTCGCCATGGCGGTTTCCAAGGCCCGAACCCTGCGGCCGATCCAGTGTGGCAGTGTGGCCGTCGTGCCGCGGGCCCTGGTCATCGGCGGAGGTGTGGCAGGGATGACGGCGGCGCTGGCGATCGCCGCCCAAGGCTTCCCGGTCGATCTGGTGGAGCGCGAGGCGGAGCTGGGCGGCAACCTGCGGCACATCCATGTCGGGGTGGCCGGCAGCGATCCGCAGCATCTCCTGAGACAGACCATTGCCCGGGTGAGGGGCGAGCCTCGGATTGGCGTGATGACCGGCGCCGAGGTCCTGGAGGTGGCAGGCTACGTCGGCAACTACCGGACGACCGTCCGCCGGTCGGACGGTGAGCGTGTCGAGCTGTCGCACGGGGCCACCGTGGTGGCGACCGGTGGCCGCGAGCGCCGCCCCGAAGCGTACGGGTATGGGGAGTTACCCAGCGTCGTGACACAGCGTGAGTTCGAGGGGCTCCTGCAGACGCCGATCGACGGGGCCGCCGGGGCGTCGCCACGCTCGGTGGTCATGATCCAGTGCGTGGGCTCACGCGACGAGTCGCAACCGTACTGTTCCCGCGTGTGCTGCTCGGAGGCATTGAAGAACGCGCTGGCCCTCAAGCAGCGTGAGCCGCAGGCGCAGGTGACGCTCCTGTATCGAGACCTGCGGAGCTACGGCTTCCGCGAGCGGCTGTATCGACAGGCGCGCCTGGCCGGGGTGCGGTTCCTGCAGTTCGAGCCCGGCGAACCACCGGTGGTTACGCGTCGGGAGATCGAGCCTGGCCGATCGGCGGAGCAGCTGCGGGTGCGCGTCCTCGCGCAGCCCGGCAAGGAACCGGTCGAAATCCTCGCCGATCTGGTCGTGCTGAGCGCCGGGATCGAAGCCGAGCCCGGGAACGCATCCCTCAGCCGCCTGCTCAAAGTCCCTCTGACGAAGGATGGGTTCTTCCTCGAGGCGCACGTAAAGCTGCGGCCGGTCGACTTCGCCGCGGAGGGCATCTACCTGTGCGGCCTGGCCCACTCGCCGCGGTCGATCGACGAGACGCTGGCGCAAGCCCACGCCGCGTCGATCAAGGTCGTCGCCTTGCTGGCCAAGAAGGAACTGGCCGCGACGCCGATCATCGCCAGTGTCAACCCGAGATTGTGCTCAGCCTGCGGGCTGTGTGTTGAGGTGTGTCCGTTCGGTGCCCGGCGGCTGGAACCGGGGGACGCCTACGCACAGGTCGTCGAAGTGCTCTGCCAGGGCTGTGGCGCCTGCGTGGCGGCCTGCCCGAACAAGGCCAGCCAGCAGAAGGGCTTCGAGTTCGGCCAGGTGCGAGAGATGCTGGAGGCCGCGCTGTGGGAGCCGGCATGACTGCCGAAAGCGGGCTAGGTCGATCCATCGACGCCAAGAAGGGCTGTGACGCGACCATGACGGACTCAACGTATGAACCCCGGATCGTCGCCTTCCTGTGCAACTGGTGCACCTACACCGGCGCCGATTTGGCCGGAACGAGCCGCCTGCAGTACCCGGCAAGCGTGCGCATCATCCGAATGATGTGCAGCGGCGCGGTCGACCCGGTGTACGTGATCAAGGCGTTGACCGAAGGCGCCGATGGCGTTCTTATCGGCGGCTGCCACCCCGGCGACTGCCACTACCAGGATGGCAACTACAAGGCGCGCCGGCGTACGGCCATGCTCAAGGAAGTCCTGGCGAGCGCCGGCTTCAACTCGGATCGCGTCTGGCTGCGCTGGATCAGTGCCAGTGAGGGGAAGCTGTTCGCCAACACCATCGCGGAGATGACAGACGCCCTGCGTCTCCTCGGGCCGACTCCGATGCGTCAAGCGTGGTCGGTTTGAGGGCGCGCGGGCGGAAAGAACGGAAAGCTCGCAGGTCGGGCGGCCCGCATGCCAGAGGGCTGCCGGGAGGTGCGTCATGTTGGTAAGTCGCGTGCTCGAGGTAGGAGCGGCCGGTCCGGTCGCAGCGCTGCAGACTTTCCTGGGGGGGCTGATGCACGCCAGCGGCACGTTGCGGCTCCTGGCGCCGGTCGCGGTCCAGCCTGGCGTGGTGAGCCCACAGGTGGTCGTGCAAGGCGCGGAGCTGGCGCGCGTCAACCCATTGCTGCCCCTTATGCAGGCCAATGCTGCTGCGGCGTTGCGATCCGCGCTCCAGGATGCGCCCGGCCAGCCCGTAGTTGCTGTGCTGCGGCCTTGCGAAGTGCGCGCCACGATCGAGCTGGCCAAACAAGGCAAGCTGGACCCTCACAATCTGATTCTCGTTGGCGTGGACTGTCTTTCCACCTACGAGCCGGCGTACTGGGCGCGTGGCAACGAGCTGCATCCCGGACGTCCGGACTGGCTGGTCGGCGAGGCGCTGATGCTGGCGCAGACCGGTCAGGTACGCACCGAAGGCTACCGGCTGGCCTGCGAGCTGTGCGATCGCCCATCGGCCGACTACCGCGCAGCGGACATTCTGATCGGCCTGGTCGGTGTGCCCAACCAGGAGCACCTGCTGGTCCTAGCCGACGAAGCCAAGGACGCGCGCTGGGGGCTGCAGGCGCTTACCGACCGTCCGGCCACCGAGCGGGAAACGGTCGACCGGGAGGTAACGTTGTGGCGGCTTGCCGAGCGTCGCACGGAAGCCGCCGCGGCGCGGCTCGAGAGCCTGGGATTAGCCGATGCCTATCCTGCAGTGATCATGGGCTACATGCGCAAGTGCACCCTTTGCGGCGACTGTATCGACGCCTGTCCGCAGTGGAGCGAGGAGTTGCGCGCCGCCCTGGGGCGCGGCAAGGAAGCCTTCATTCAGGCGCTGCTGAACGCTACCCAGCGGCTGGCGAGCTGCTCTGGCTGCGGCATGTGCCAGGTGCATTGCGGTGAAGGGATCCCGCTGAGCGCCATCCAGCGGGCCCTCAGCCAGCAGATTCAGCAGCGTATGCACTACGTCGCCGGGCGGGACGTGCATGATCCGCTGCCCTGGACCTCGTGAGTGATGCGCATGGAAAGCAAGCCGCAGATAGGCAGGAGTCGACGGGATGGGTGAATTCGCCAGTCTGTCTGGGGGTTCGAATGGCGCCGTGACGGCTGTCCGGGACCTGCTGGTCCGTCTCCTGGCCCAGGGGCAGGTGCGCGCGGTCGTGGTGATGATGGAGACGCAGGATGGGATGGGGGTGCAGCCGGCCTTGGTCAGCCGCGCCGACCGTCTGGAGAAGGCCAACCCGTTCCTGCCCGTGATGCCTGTCCACCTGGCGCGCATGGCGTGCTTGGTGACCGAGCACGACCCGGTGGAAGCTGCCGGGCGGCGTCTGGCCATCGTCTTGCGGCCCTGCGAGCTGCGGGCTTTGGTGGAGCTGGCCAAGCTCAAGCAGACCGACCTGGGGCAGCTGTTGACCATCGGCGTCGACTGCGTCGGCACCTTCGAATCGTCTGACTGGAGGGGCTGGGCTTCCTCCGACCCGCGCGCCTTCGAGCTCTACCTGGACGCGGCGCGGCAAGGTAGGCCGGACTCGCCTCGGACTTCCTATCGGCATGCCTGTACGATCTGCGAGACGCCGTCGGCCTGGAACGCTGACCTGAGTGTGCACGTGATCGGGGTGGAGGGCGATCTGCTCGTGGAGTCCCCGCAGCCTGCGCTCCTGGAGGCGCTGGGGCTGCCGATCGGCGCCGACGCGGCACCGCACTCGCAGGCCGTCGAACGCCTTCGAGAGATCCGCTCCGCAACACGAAAGGCCCGGCTCGACGAGATGGACGCCCAGCTGCGTCGCGATCAGGAAGGCCAGTCGGGCCTGGTGCAGGCGTTCGAGGCTTGCCAGCGCTGCCACAACTGCACTGTCGCCTGTCCGATCTGCTACTGCAAGGAGTGCCTATTCCGTACGGACAACTTCCGCTACGAGCCGCGCCACTACCTGGGAGGATCGGAGCGGAAAGGCGCGGCGCGCCTGCCCGGCGACACCGTAGCCTTCCAGCTCACGCGGCTATGCCATGTCAGCACATCTTGCGTGGGCTGTGGGCTGTGCACCAGTGCTTGCCCGGCAGATCTGCCGGTGGATGCCCTCTTCCAGGCCGTCGCCCGTCGGACTCAGGCGCTGTTCAACTACGTCCCCGGACGGAGCCTGGACGACCCGCTGCCGCCGGCGACCTTCGAGCGCAAGGAGTTCGTCGACCTGGGCGAGGTCCACCGCTAGGAGGCAAGGAGGTGGGATACGTGGACGTTGAAACCATTCCGGTCTACGTGATGGGGCAGCGGGTGGACGTCCCACCATCGCTGACCATCCTGCGTGCCCTGGAATATGGCGGCTACACGCTGACGCGCGGCGTCGGTTGCCGGGCTGGATTCTGTGGCGCGTGCGCCACGGTATACCGGCTGAAGGGCGATCCCCGGCTGTACTTCGCGTTGGCGTGCCAGACGGTCGTCCGCCCCGAGATGTATCTGGCGCAGATCCCGTTCTTCCCGGCCCGCCGCGCCGACTATCGGATCGAGGACCTGGCCGCCGTTCCGGCCACGCTCTTCACGCTGTATCCGGAACTGTTGCGTTGCCTGGCCTGCGGAACTTGCACCAAAGCCTGCCCGCAGGGGATCGACGTGCGAGGCTACATGGCCGCCGCCATGCGCGGGGATATCGCCGCGGTTGCGAACGCCTCGTTCGATTGCATCGCGTGCGGCCTGTGCTCGGCGCGCTGTCCGGTCGAGGAGACGCAATACAACGTGGCGCTTCTGGCGCGCCGGCTGTACGGGCGCTACCTGGCCACGCGCTCTGAGCATCTGGCGCAGCGGGTTGAGGAGATCGAGCGCGGCGCGTTCCGGGAAGGCCTGGCCGAATTGCGGGCTCTCGACCAGGCTGGCCTGCGCAGCCGCTATGACGCCCGGGAGATCGAAGCCTAGGAGGTTCGGATGGCTTACACACCCGCCATGCTGGAGTCGATTGCCCGGGTGGAGGCCAGCCGGCAGGCAAGGCTGAGCGCCACGTTCCCGAGGATGACGCCGCAGGAGCGCGACAACGTGCTTCAGCGCTTCCATCCAGACTACATCTCCGAAGCGGCGCGCGAGATCCGCGTAGGCGGCTGCAAGGGCGCCCGGGCGCCGCTGGAACTGTGCGACGTGCTCGAGGCGCCGCCTCAGCTCGACCCAGTGACGTTCGCTCTCCAGGGCAGCGATCTGCAAAGTGATGTGTTGATTGTCGGGGGCGGTGGTGCGGGGGCGTCCGCGGCCTTGATGGCGGCCCAGGGCGGCGCTTCGGTGCTGCTGGTTACGAAGCTGCGTTTCGGCGACGCCAACACGATGATGGCACAGGGCGGCATTCAAGCCGCCGACCAGCCGAACGATTCGCCGGTGACGCACTACCTCGACGTGATGGGCGGCGGGCACTTCTCCAATGACCCGGATCTGGTCGAAGCCCTGGTAACCGATGCGCCGCTGGTCATCCAGTGGCTCGAGCAGCTTGGCGTCATGTTCGACAAGCGGCCCGACGGCTCGATGAGCACGATTCACGGTGGCGGCACGTCGCGCATGCGCATGCACTCGGCCCGCGACTACTCCGGCGCGGAGATCATGCGTGTCCTGCGCGATGAGGTTCGCTCAAGCCCGGAGGCGGTCCGCGTCCTCGAGTTCAACCCGGTCGTCGAATTGCTCACGGACGGGCAGCGGCGCGTCACCGGCGCCGTCCTGCTCGACATGGAAACCCGGGAGTACAAGATCGTCCACGCCCGGGCGGTCATCCTCACTACGGGCGGCGGCGGCCGGCTGCACTACCAGGGCTTCCCGACGACCAACCACTACGGGGCCACCGCCGACGGCGTCGTCCTGGCCTACCGTGTCGGAGGGCGGCTGGCGTTCGTGCACACGATGCAGTACCACCCGACGGGCGTCGCCTACCCGGAGCAGATCGTCGGCCAACTCGTCACCGAGAAGGTCCGCGGCCTCGGCGCGCAGGTGTGCAACATCCACGGCGAGCAGTTCGTCTTCCCGCTGGAGACGCGCGACGTCGAGGCGGCGGCGTTCATCCGTGAGTGCCAGGAGCGCAAGACCGGGCTGATGACGCCGACCGGGCAGCCCGGCGTGTGGCTGGACTCGCCGATGATCGACCTGATCCATGGGCCGGGGACGATCGAGAAGGAACTGCCGGCAATGATGCGGCAGTGCAAAGGTTTCGACATCGATATCACCCAGCAGCCGATGCTGGTCTACCCAACGCTGCACTACCAGAACGGTGGGATCGCTATCTGCCCGGATGGCTCGACCGGTGTTGAGGGTCTGTACGTGGCCGGCGAAGCGGCCGGCGGGATCCACGGGTCGAATCGCCTGATGGGCAACTCGCTGTTGGACATCACGGTCTTTGGCCGGCGCGCGGGAGCGGCCGCGGCCGCCTTCGCCCGTGAGCACGAGGCGGGGACGATGACCCTCGAGCACCTACGGGCGTGGAACCGGGAGCGGGAGGTAGCCGGTCTAACCGACGGTCGTCCGTCGCCGATCTTGCTCCCCGACTACACCCGCCACATTCGGCCCGTGCGCAAAGAGCCACTGGTGCCGGTCGCGGGGGACTGATTCAGGCGCGGGATCGGCCTCGGGGCCGGTCCAGCAGGCGAGCCGTCGCCCACGACCCATCGTCGAGGCGAATCGCTGAGCCGCTCGTTTCCAACGCGCAGAGTGCGGCGTCCACTTCCTGCTGCGGCCAGCGGAACAGCCCACGTAGGGCAGCGGCGGGAGCCGCGCCGACGGAGCCAAGATATTGCTCCGCCAGATGACGCTGCGCCATGGCGCGCGGGATCCGTCGGGCTTGCCGGGCGATGGCGGGGAACCACCGGTCGACGAGTTCGTACACAAAGGCGTAGCGCCACGCGCCGGCCTCGACGACACCCACGGGGAGCACCCACAGGCCGCGCTGCAGGTCGTTCAAGGCCTTGTCGAATCGCCCCTTGGACGATTCCGACGACAGGTGAGACAGACGCCGCAAGGCGACCGTATGCTGGGCGCCATGCTCATGCAGGACGCGGGCAACCGCCCGTGCTTCACGCGTCAGCCGCCCGGCTTCGTAGGCCACCTCGTAGTCATCCAGATCGCCCAAGCGCTCACTGAGCGCATAGAAGTACGGGATCGTCTTGAGGCTGACCATCATCGACTTGCCGCGCAGCAGCTTGGCGTAGAACCAACGGCGCTGGCTTAGGAGCGAGTCCTTCCAGCCCCAGGTCACGTGACCGGGATCGTCGTGCTCGGAGGCTACCGGCCGATCGCCGGCCACCGCCGTCCACAGGCTTGGCAGGTCGACGCCCTCAATGGCCCAGAAGAACACGAATCCGCGCTCCTCCACGAAGTCCAGAGCCTGGGCCGGTGTGCGCAGCCGCAGGCGCGGGGACAGGCGGAAGGTCCGAGCGCGGTAGGCGCGCAGACGGCTCTGGCTGAAGCTGTGGAGACGAGGTACGGCCTTCATTGTGTGGACAATCCCCTGGCTTGCCCCGGGGTCGCGTCGGCCAAAGGGCGCGGGTCGAGACACTATAATAAGGCATCCGGCGGGGGCGCGGGCTCCCGCCGGACGAGTAGTCCATTTTCGGCGCCCTCCCACGGGCGCAGATGAGGTGCAGGCGTATGAGCTTGAGCCGGCTGGCCCGATCGATCGCCGAGTCTCCGACCTTGAGGCTCAACGAGGAGGCGCGCATCCTGCGGGAGCGCGGCGAAGACGTCATCAACCTCGGGATCGGGGAGCCCAAGAACCGCGCCCCGATCACCGCCATCCTGAGCGCCGCCTCCAAGCTTAGCAGCGGGGATGTGAAGTACACGCCCACCGATGGGCTGCCATCGCTCAAGAAGGCGATCATCCGCTACACCGAAGAGAACTACGATCGCCTTCCGGCGCCGGAGAATGTCATCGTGGCCACCGGCGCCAAGCAGGCCATCCACATGTTGCTCTTCACCCTGCTCAACCCTCAGGAAGAGGTGATCATCCTCGCCCCGTACTGGGTGAGCTACCCCGAGATGATCCGCATGGTCGGGGGCGTGCCCGTGGTGGTCACGCCGGAGGACGGGACCTTCCAGCCGCGCCTGAAGGACATCGAGCAAGCCGTCAGCGGCTACACAAAGGCGATCATCCTCAACAGCCCGAACAACCCCTCGGGAATGGTCTTCCCCGATGCGTTCGTCGCCGATCTGGTGGCCTTGTGCGAGCGCAAGAACCTGTACCTGATCACCGACGACATCTATCACAAGCTGGTGTTTGACGGGAAACGGGCGGCACCGGCGTATGCGTTCAGTACGAAGGACATCGACTCCAGCCGGATCATCGTCATCAACGGGATCTCAAAGCTGTACGGCATGACGGGCTTCCGCATCGGCTGGGCCGTCGGCCCGCGGCCGATCATCGAGATCATGATCAACGTCCAGGCGCAGACGACGTCGTGCGCCTCGGCTGTGCTGCAGGCGGGCGCGGAGGGTGCCCTGACCGGCATGCAGAGCTTTGTGGAAAGCCTGCGCCTGACGATCCAGAACAATCGGGACGTGGTGATGCAGGAACTGGCCGGCGTCTCTTCGGTTGTCACGGCGCGCCCGGAAGGCGCCTTCTACTGCCTGCCGGACTTCCGCTACTACAACGGCGACTCGGTGGCGCTGTCGGAGTTCTTGCTGAAGAAGGCGCTCGTGGTGACTGTGCCGGGCAGAGAGTTCGGCATGGAGGGCCACCTTCGGCTGAGCTACTCAGGGAGCGTGAAGGAGTTGACCGAGGGCGTGGCGCGCATCAAGTGGGCGCTGAATCCCAACTCGCCCAACGAGATCTACATCGGCGACCGCAAGCTGGTCAGGGACTGGCTATGAACAACCTGCTCAACATTCGCACCCCCGCCCAGGGCCAGGCTGCGGCACGCAAGAGCGACTTCGGCCTCGAGAACCTGGGGCTGGCCAACCTGCATCAGGCGTATTGGAACTTGCCCGACGAAGCGCTGTACGAGGAAATCGTCTTCCGCGGCGAGGGCCGCATCACCCGGCAGGGGCCGATCGTCGTCAACACCGGCAAGCACACGGCGCGCTCGGCCAACGACAAGTTTGTCGTGCGCGAATCATCGTCCGAGGACCATGTCTGGTGGGGCCAGTACAACCGCCCCTTCAGCCCCGAGATGTTCGGCGAGCTCTACGACCGCATGCAGGGATTCGTGCAGGGGCGGGACGTGTTCGTGCAGGACTGCTTTGCCGGCGCCGATCCGGAGTACCGCCTTCCGATCCGGATCGTGACCGAGACGGCATGGCACAGCCTGTTCGCCCGCAACATGTTCCTGCTGCCGGCGACGAATGACGACTACCGGCGGCATGTCCCAGAGTTCACCGTGCTGTGCATGCCGTCGTTCCAGGGCATGCAGCAGATCGACGCCACCCGCTCGGGAACGTTCATCGTCCTGAACTTCGAGCAGCGCCTGTGCCTGATCGGCAACACCGCCTATGCCGGGGAGATCAAGAAGTCGATCTTCACCATCCTCAACTACCTGCTCCCCTTGCGCGGCGCGCTGTCGATGCACTGCTCGGCCAATGTTGGCAGCCGTGGCGACGTGGCGCTGTTCTTCGGGCTGTCGGGGACGGGCAAGACGACGCTCTCGGCCGACCCCCGAAGGCGCCTGATCGGCGATGACGAGCACGGCTGGAGCGACGACGGGGTGTTCAACTTCGAGGCGGGGTGCTACGCCAAGGTCATCCAACTCTCGCCGACGGCCGAACCGCAGATCTACGCCTGCACGCACCGGTTCGGTACCATCCTCGAGAACGTGGTCTTCGACCCGGTCACACGGCTGATCGACCTGGACGACGAGTCGATCACCGAGAACACGCGCGCTTCCTACCCGCTGGAATACATCGAGAACGCGCTCTCGGCCAAGCGCGCTGGCCATCCGGCGAACATCATCCTGCTGACGTGCGACGCCTCGGGTGTGATGCCGCCTATCGCCCGCCTGACGCCGGACCAGGCGCTGTACCAATTCATGTCGGGCTACACGGCCAAGATCGCTGGAACGGAGATCGGGCTGCGTGAGGAGCCGGAGATCACCTTCAGCGCCTGTTTTGGCGCTCCGTTCATGGTGCACCACCCGTCGTTCTACGCCGACCTGCTCAAGCGCAAGATCCTGCGTCATGGCGTGGATTGCTGGCTGGTCAACACCGGCTGGGTGGGGGGGCCGTACGGCGTGGGCAAGCGGATCAGCATCGGCTACACCCGAGCGCTGCTGAACGCCGTCCTGGACGGGAAGCTCAAGAACGTGGCCTATACGACCGACCCGGTGTTCGGGTTTCAGGTGCCGAGCGAATGTGAGGACGTTCCGGTGTCGGTGCTGGACCCGGCGAGCTCGTGGCCCAGCCGCGAGGTGTACATGCAGCGCTATCGCGAGCTGGGGGCGCGCTTCGTCGAGAACTTCAAGAAGCTTGAGGCGGAGTCGCCGCCCGAGGTCGTGCAGGCCGGGCCGCAGCTGCGCCAGCCCGCCTGACGCCTGCCGGCGCAGACCAAGGCAGGAGGGGAACGATGCCACCCAAAGATGATGCCGAGCGATTCCGCCGCATTCGCGACAAACAGATCGCGGCCCGCGACCCGATGGTCAAGGTCCGCAAGCTGGACCACACGGTGTCGCAGAAGCACCGCCGCGCCCGCCAGTCGTTCTCCGTCCTGCGCATGTGGCTGGATATCCCCAAGATGTGGCGCGGGACGATGCTGGGAGGGGTTGTCGGGGTTGTGATCCTGGCCGTCTTGCCGCTGTGGCTGCCCGAAACCTGGGCAGTGTGCGGGGGCCTCGGGGCGCTGGGCTTTCTGGTGATGCTCGGGTTCTCCCTGGGGCGCTACATGGACTCGCAGGACGAAATCAAGGACTTGCTGAAACACTGATCCCGCCCAGGTCGGTTGGAGGGATGTTGGCGATGAGCAGCGAGGACCTTTCAAGCCTCCCCGGGCGTCTGCCGCCGGCGGAACTCCGAGTGGGCTTGAAGACGTGGTTCCGGCGGACGCTCACCCAGGGCGATGTGGCGATGTTCATCGGCGCCACGTGGGACATCAACCCGCTGCACACCGATGACGTCTACGCCAGCCACTCTCGCTTCGGCCGGCGCATCGTCCCAAGCTTGTTCGTCGGCAGCCAGCTGACGCATCTCGGCGGGCTGTGGGGGTTCCTGGCCACTTCCGCTTCTTGGCGCCGGTCTTTCCCGGCGAGACGATCACGGCCGAGGGGACGGTTGTCGAGCTCGACGAGGACCGCAAATGGGTGCAGCTCGAGTGCGCGTGCCGGAACGAGAAGGGGCAGGCCGTCCTCGATGGCCAGGTCGAAGGGTTCCCGGGCAAGGTCGCCCCGCGAGGTGGTGCCGGGCAAGGCTGAGCGGCGGGCCGTGCCGAGCCACCGGCAGTTCGCGCTTGACCGGATCGCGCTGGTTGTGGGCTAGCTTCGCCCCGAAGCGCCTGGGGAGTATCAGCGCTCCCGCCGCAAGGCGGGAGTGCTGAGTCGTACGCCCAGCATGGGCGCTGACTAGGAAGGTGGAAGTCCTTCCCGGGGGTTGATGGTACCCACCGTAGCCAAGGGCAAGGGCGTCGTCGTGAGGCGGGGTCCGGAGGAAGCC
>Ga0315274_10007713_pt1 | contig 15566 bp, 11 predicted proteins | sample YL17G02_20_MG_FD_203700 | JGI IMG/M metagenome (GOLD analysis project Ga0315274, IMG submission 203700) | Sediment microbial communities from Yellowstone Lake, YNP, Wyoming, USA - YL17G02_20 | ecosystem: Environmental > Aquatic > Freshwater > Lake > Sediment | place: USA: Wyoming | collected... | reverse complement strand
ATGGCGGAGATCGCTAAGATTGCCGGAGTTCCAACACCCTTCATGGATAGTGCTATCCTTCTCGCTTCTGAGATCATGGGTCAGGATTACAGAGCCACCGGTCGAAACTTAGAGGCCATGGGTCTTGGAAATTTGAATAAGGAGGAATTGCTCGATCGAGTTGAAAGATTATGAAACATCTGCTACGACCCCTGGTCGATCCTTCCCGATGGCCGACAGTATATAATAGGTTTTCATAAAATCCTCCTACAAGGGATTGGGTGTCAGGAACTTAAAAAGATTCCTCATAGAAGGAATGTCTTAGAAAGCCTTATCGAACCAACCATCCTCCTATTCCGGCACATAGAGACGTCTCATTTTGTGGATCTCCCGAACTCGCATCTCCGCATAGCGATTGGCGGCTTCCAGGGGAAGAATTTTTTCTCTTTTAGCAGTCTCAAAGATGAGGAGGAGGCGATCATAAATTCTCTCCGTCTTCCTCCTCACCCGTTCGGAATGATAGCCCTGTTCTTCATCAATGGCCTGGATGACGCCTCCGGCATTGATGACATAATCCGGCACATAGAGAATGGACCGTTCATGGAGCATCCGGCCGTGACGCTCCTCATCCTCTAATTGATTGTTGGCACAACCTGCAACGATCTTGCATTTCAATTTTGGAATGGTCTTATCATTCAGGATACCGCCGACTGCACTGGGAGAGAAGATATCGCAATCCACCTCGTAGATTTCTTCGGGCTTGACCGCTTTGTATCCATATTTCGTCTGAAGGCTCTGAAGGGTTTTCTCGTTGATGTCCGTGGCAGTCACCTCCAACCCCCCTTCTTTTAAATGTTCCAGTAAGGGCTCTCCCACCGCCCCAAGTCCCTGAACAGCAATCTTCTTTCCACGAAGGTTCTCATTGCCCCAGAGAAACTTGGCGCAGGCCCTGAGCCCCACATAGACTCCGTAAGCGGTGATGGCTCCTGTATTCCCGGAGCTTCCTTCCTCTTTTGGTCTCGCGAGAATATACCGGCTCTCCTTGCCCATGATCGAACTGTCCGTCTCATGGAGGTTGAGGTCGGCGGCCCCTGTGACGAAACGACCTTTCAACATCTCAATAAATCTTCCATAAGCTCTAAGATAGGCTTCTTTCTTGTCTTTCTTTGGATCGCCCCAGATCACACCTTTCCCGCCTCCTTTATCCTCATCAGCCGCCGCGCATTTGTAGGTCATTGCCTTTGAAAGCTTCATCGCATCCTTAAGGGCATCCTCCATCGAGGCATAGTTGACCATCCTCGAACCACCGCAGGCGTGACCAAGTGTGGTGTCGTGGATGGCGATGATCGCTCTCAGACCTGTCTCCTTATCATAGTTGAAGATGACCTGCTCGTGTCCCATTTTCTTCATTAATTCAAATATGTCCATCTTTCTTCCTCCTTCCAAATTCTTTATCCTTCTACAATACCCGACCTATTTTTTGACCCCCTGTCAATTTATGAAAGGGAAGAATCAACCGCAAGGCTAAAGCCTTGCCCCACACCAGACCTCATCCTTTTGATGACTTGAAGAGAGAAACGGATTGAAATTAGGATCTCAGTATATCATATGCAACGACCCAAACCTCTTCACCTTCTTATAAGTCGGCTTCACCCCTGGCCGTTTCTCCGCCTCATCGTTGTCCATAATCATCAGGTCTATCGTTAGCTTTTTCTTCTCCAGTCTCTCCATCCTTAAACGCCAGATAAATAACCGCTTCAATATCCTCCGAAATACACCCCCACAAACCTATGAAAAAGCCTTGAAATATCGCTTCACCTGATGAGAACCCGCCACCTCAGATATATTCTCAATCACCGCTGTACAGCCCTCGTCTCTCTTCAATTGATAATAACAAACTAATACAAGCGCATTTATTATTTTTACATGTCATTGCGAGCCCGAAGGGCGTGGCGATGTCATCTTTCTTGGGATTGATAATCGTTAAACTCCTCGCAATGACAAACAATTTGCTGCGTCTGTATTAATTAGAGCATATTATAAGAAAGGAATTACAATAAAATCGTCTTTTGAAGATCACTTCATATGGTTAAGGTGACACGCCAACCATCGGCCATCCTTATCCGATTTGAGCACCGGCTCAACGGTTTCGCAAATCTCCTTCTTATAGCCACATCTTGGCCAGAAACGACATCCTGATGGGAAATTCTCTGGATTGGGTGGTTCGCCCGTTAAAGAGAGATTTTGATCCATCTCCTTTCCAACCTCTGGTATGGCAACTAAAAGGACCTTGGTATAAGGGTGAATGGGATGATGGAAGATGTTATGGGTCTCTCCCATTTCAACGATCTTCCCTGCATACATGACAGCCATACGGTTGCACATCATATGAACAACGGTGAGGTTGTGAGAGATAAAAATATAGGTCAATTCAAACTGGTGTTTCAGTTCTATGAATAATTTAAGGATCGTGGCCTGAACCGACACATCCAGCCCTGAAGTAGGTTCGTCCAGAATGACGAGACTGGGATTCAAACAGAGGATCCGTGCCAAGCCGAGGCGTCTTTGCTGCCCTCCGCTGAATTCATGGGGATAGCGGGAAAGATGCTCTGGTTTCAATCCGGTAGCAGCCAAAACGCGCTCGATCCGTTCATCTATCTCTTCTTTCGACAACCTGGCATGTATAACCAGGGGTTCCCGGAGGGTCCGCCTTATAAGCCACATCGGGTCCAGAGAGGCGCCAGCATCCTGATAAACATATTGAAGTCCCATTCGAATCTTACGCGCCTGTTTCGTTGGCAAGGTAGAGATTGTTTCTCCTTTGAACACGACGGATCCGTCATTCGGTCTGTATATGCCGAGGATGGTCTTTCCCAATGTAGATTTGCCACAGCCACTCTCTCCAACGATACCGAATATCTCTCCTTTACGGATTTTAAAGGAAACCCCATCTACGGCTTTGATCCAGCCCATTTTCCGTTTCAATATTCTACTGTAAACCGGAAAATATTTTTTAAGACCTTTAACCTCCAGGATGGACTCCTGGCCGTATTGATTGGTCTCGGTTTCCCGTATTCCAGAAAGGCTTGAAGCTATTCCTTTATCAGTACTCATTCTCTCAATTAGTCCACAAACTTCGTCGAGGAAATAGATCTATTTCCTCCTTTGACCGGATGAAAACAGGTTACCCAGTGATCGGGAAAGAGTTCTTCCGCTTGGGGCCTTCTTTCTTTACATCTTGGATTTGCCAGTTCGCAGCGGGGAAAGAAGCGGCACCCTGGTACAGGACTGATGAGGTTAGGGACCTCACCGGGTATATCCGATATCTCACCGCTCGGCTTGGGTAGGCTCTCAAGAAGTTTTTGGGTATATGGATGGAGGGGGCTCTTGAAAAATGAACCGGTTGGGGCGGATTCCATAACTTGGCCGGCATACATGATAAAAATCCTGTCGCAGATCTGGTTGGCAACACCAAGGTCATGGGTGATGTACAGGACGGAAACTTCGTACTCTTTAACCAACTGGCGCAAGAGTTGTAGAATTTGTGCCTCTATCGTGACATCAAGTGCAGTCGTTGGTTCGTCTGCAATTATGAGGGAGGGGTTAGAAAGAAGTGCCATCGCGATCAATACCCTCTGCCTCTGCCCGCCACTCAGTTCATGGGGATGCTTTTTCAATTGCTGCTCGGGTGAAGGGATCTGCATCTGTTTAAGCATTTTGATGATTTTGTCTCGGTAGTACTGCTTGTGCCTTTTTGAAAGGACCTTGGTGTTTTTTCCGACCGTTTCACCATCCTCCTCCGGAGGTTCGAATTTCCACCGCATAATATCCATAATCTGAGTACCGATGGTAAATAGCGGATTCAGGGAGTTGAACGGATCCTGGGGAATCAGTGTTATGGCCCTGCCCCGGATATGCTTGTTGAACTGATGGCGATCCATCTTTAATAGATCCTGCCCCTGAAAAGCAATCTCGCCATGGACGATTTTCCCCGGGGGTGAGGGTATTATTCCCAGGACTGCTCTGGCTGTGGTCGTCTTGCCGCACCCGCTTTCACCTATCAAACCTACGACCTCTCCTCGGGATATCATGATGTTGCATCGATCAATGGCTTCAACAGTGCCTTCGTCCGTATAAAAATGGACAGTCAAGTCCCTAATTTCTAACAGCCTTTGCAACTATTCCTCTCCTCCCCGTTTCGCTTTTTGACTACCCCGTCTAATGCGAGGATCCAGGATATCTCGAAGACCGTCGCCCAACATGTTGAATCCCATAACGCTGATGAAGATGGCGAGCCCTGGAAAGATGGCGAACCACCATGCATCAGGGAGATACCGCCTGGATTCAGCGATCGTAATGCCCCACTCAGGCGTTGGCGGTGGGGCGCCGAATCCGATAAATCCGAGTGCTGCGGCAGTAAGGAGCGTAAAACCCATACCCACAGAGCTTCGGATAATGATCGGAGAGATGACGTTGGGCAGGATATGAAAGAGGATCGTTCGGAAGGTGGTAGCGCCCAAGGCCACGGTAGCTTCAACAAAAACCAGCTTCTTGACTTTTCTTGTCTCCGCAAAAACGATATTGCTGAACCATGGCCAGTAGGTGATGGACAAGGCCAGGATGATGTTCTCCATGCTCCTTCCAAGGGAGCTTGCAATGGCCAGTACGAGGACGATCTGGGGAACAGATAAGAAGACATCTCCAATTCGCATGATGAGGCTTGAGACCCAATTATCATAGAAGCCCGCATAGAGCCCAATTGGAACACCGATGATAACGCAGAGGCCCACAGCGATCACTGCTATGGTGAACGATACCCTCGCACCAAATAGGATCCGGCTGAGCAGATCTCTGCCCAGATCATCGGTCCCCAACAGGTGTTTGAAACTCGGTACAAGAAGTCGCTCCGTCAAATGGATCTGAGATACGTCCTGTGGATAGGGCGCGAGCCAGGGTGCAAAAACGGCAATCATCATCATGGAAAAAACGATCAACATTCCTGTGAGCGCTAATTTGTCTTCCACCACCTTTTTCAGTATTATTCGAGTTCTTATCATTCTACTACTCTTCGTGGATCGACAATCACCTGGGCGATATCAATCAGCAGATTTGCAATGATAAAAACGAAACCTATCCAGATCGTGACGCCGAGGATCACCTTATAATCTGCCAGAAGCGTTGACTGGACCAAAAAAAGGCCAACCCCAGGCCAGTCAAAAACAGTTTCAATGACGACCGCTGCGCCTCCAAGGAGTGCGGCGAACACAAGACCGACTTGGGTGACCGCGGAGGTGATCGCATTCCTAAGAACATATTTAAGAATAATAATCAAAGGCGGCAGGCCCATCGCACTCTCGTAGAGAACATAATCACTCCTCAGTACATCCAATACCCCAGCCCGAACAAACCTTGTGATCACGGCAAATGAAGAAAAGGCAACAGCTGTGGCAGGAAGGGCCAGATGCTTTATGGCACTTAGAAGAGCATTCCCGTTGAGCGTCAGGACGGAATCCATGACATAAAAACCGGTGATAGGGTGCGGCACTATGCCGGTAATTCGGCCTGACAATGGAAAAAATCCCAATTTATAACTGAACACGAGTTGAAGGATGATCCCCAGCCAGAAGCCGACGATGGAAATCCCCCCGATGGTCACCACGCGAATTAGATGATCAAACCAGGAGTTCCTCCAAACCGCTGAAATGATCCCCAGGGGGATAGCCATGATGATAGAGAGCAGCATCGCGGCGATCGTCAGCTCCAATGTGGCGGGAAGCCGTTTCATTAAATCCTCCATTACCGGCTGATGCGTGTAGAGACTGATGCCAAAATCACCCTTGACAACCTGTTTGATGTAAATGAGAAACTGGATAGGCAGAGGTTTGTCCAGACCCCACTTTTGTCTCAATTCCGCAACTTGCTCTTTGGTGGCCCGCTCCCCGGCAATAAAGGATATAGGATCAGCGGGCGTCACCCGCACAATGAAAAAAACGAGTGTAATTAATCCAAAGATCACGAATGGGGTCATGGTCAACCGACCCAGAATAAAAGATAAAACCCTCATAGAAGCTCCTCGAAAATAAGTTTTATACAGGGGGATCCGCTTTCATCATATCCCTGTTCTGCCGCCATATGGACGATCAAACCTTACGGCCTTTCCCTCATGATAAAAATGGGGTGAGTGGCTTTAATCTGTATGGCATTTGGGTTGAAAAGACGATGATGGGGGCCACTCCCTTTTACGTCTTCCATAGAGCAGGCCCCCATTTATTGCCATGCATTTTATTCTAATGTTACTTTACGCTTCGTTCCGGTGAAGAGACGCTCATTCTTCCAGATAAATCCCCCTAACTTCTTGACCTGATCCGACAGGGCAATATCTAACTCCCCGTACGGATTTTCTGAATGGGCAGTACCAATCCGTATTATAAATCCATATGCCCGCAGCATCCTCTACGACGATTCGGGATGCCTCTTCATAAAGCTTCTTTCTTTCTTTCATGTCCACGGTCTTGAGCGCCCTGTTTAACATCTCATCGACCTTAGGATTCTTATACCAGCTTGAGGCCTTCCACGATCCATGGTTGGCTGAATTGTACATTTCACCGATCCAGTTGTTCGGATCGGGATAGTACGTGCTCACATAATGAGCCCATATATCTAAAGACGTATCCATGTTGGTCGCCTTACCGGTCAGAACGGGCCAGGTCTCTTCCACAATCTCGAGTTTAATGCCGATCTGCGCTAGGCCGCTTTGAAGTATAAGGCCGGCCGCTTTTATAGGGGCGATGCCGATCATGGCGTAAAACTTCAATGGCCGATCGATCTTCACCTGGGCTAAGGCCAGTTCTTTTTTCGCTTTTTCCAGATTATATTCATATCCCTTCAAATCCTTGGGGGCACCCCACATGTTGTTCGGGATCGGCCCGGTATTGCGGCTCACCGTTCCTCCCATAACGTTTTTGATGAATCCTTCATAATCAAATGCGTAACTAATGGCCCTTCTCACGTGGACATCATTTAAAGGGGGCCTCTGGTTATGGATCTGGAAGACAAAGGTCCGCATGGAGGGCTCTTTTACGATGTAGATACTCGGATCTTTTTTCAGTTTTTCGAGTTGTTCGACGGGGATAGAATATTCATCCCCGGCATGAATCTCACCCTTTTGCAAGGCCAGCACCTTTGAGGCGACCTCGCGCATGGTCCGAAATTCCACTTCTTCGACGTACTTGCTCCCCCAACCCATAAAATGATCCTTGAACCGCTTCATGGCAATTCCAACGGCTGGATCATAATTGGCAAGCTGATAGGCCCCGGAACCCGCCTCGTGACTGGCCAGCCACTTACTCCCCCAGTCGTTACCCACTTCATTGGTCTTGCAAAGTCCAGGATTGACAATATGGAGTTCGGGGATAATAGAGAGGAATGGGGCATAAGGTTTAGAGAGATTGAATTCCACGGTATACTTGTCAACAATGCGGGTGCTGCCTTTACTCACCACCTCCTTGAAAAGGGCGGAAGCCCCTTGTCCCAGGGCCAATAACCTCTCGATGCTGTATTTAACAGCCTCAGCGGTTACCTCACTCCCATCGTGGAACTTGACACCTTCTCGAAGCCTAAACGTCCATTTTAATCCATCGGACGAGACCTTATAACTCTTGGCAACCCAGGGCTCGATCTCGGGTGGATTTTTCTGCCAGCGGTAAAGGCCGTCATACATATTTATTCTGGTGGCAACTCGAGAGACATCGTAAACCAGATGGGGATCGAGGTTGTCAAACTCATGCTCTCTTGCCCAAACAAATCGCTTCCCTTTTGTCTCCTGTGCCCACGCCTCCATTTCTCCATTGAAAAGGACGAGGGGAAAGACGAAAAGGCCCAAAAAAACCATGCTCAAAAACTTTTTCATTGACTTCTCCTCCTTTCTGCGAAGTTTCTCATAAACATGGATCATCACCGCTTTAAGCGTCTGGAAGTTTCCTCGGCTGCCGATGCAACGTGAAGGTTTATGCTCCGGTCTGGCGAAGAACTCCTCACTCTTCCAGGTAAATCCCTCGGACCTCTTGACCCGATCCGACAGGACAATATCTTACACCTCGAACGATTTTTCTGAAGGGGCAGTACCAATCCGTATTGTAAACCCATATGGAGGCGGCCTCTTCCACGACGATGCGAGATGCCTCTTCATAAAGCTTCTTTCTTTCTTTCATGTCGGAGACTTTGAGTGCCCTGTTCAACACCTCATCGACCTTGGGATTCTTATACCAGCTGGAGGCCTTCCATGTTCCGTGATGGGCTGAATTGTACATTTCACCTATCCAGTTATTCGGATCAGGATAGTAAGTGCTCACCCAATGGGCCCACAAATCTAAAGACGTATCCATATTGGTCGCCTTACTGGTCAGGACGGGCCAAGTCTCTTCCACGATATCGAGTTTAATGCCGATCTGAGCCAGACCGCTTTGGAGTATGAGGCCGGCAGATTTTACAGGTGCGGGGCCTATGATGGGGTGAAACTTCAAGGGCCTGTCGACCTTGACCTTGGCCAGTGTCAGCTCTTTTTTCGCTTTTTCCAGATTATATTCATATCCCTTCAAATCTTTGGGGGCACCCCACATGTTGTTTGGGATCGGCCCGGGATTACGTGTTACTTTTCCCCCCATAACGTTTTTAATAAACCCCTCATAGTCAAATGCATAGCTGATGGCCCTTCTCACGTGGACATCATTTAAAGGGGGCCTCTGGTTATGGATCTGGATCACAAAGGTCCGCATGGAGATCTCTTTTATGATGTAGATATTCGGGTCTTTTGTTAATTTATCGAGCTGTTCAGGGGGGAGAGAATAATCATCCCCGGCATGGACCTCACCCTTTTGCAGGGCCAGCACCTTCGAGGCGATCTCACGCATGGTCCGAATTTCTACTTCGTCAACGTACTTGTCCCCCCAGCCCATAAAATGATCTTTGAACCTCCTCATGACAAATCCCACAGCAGGATCATAACTGGCAAGCTGATAGGCGCCGGAACCCGCCTCGTGACTGGCCAGCCACTTACTCCCCCAGTCGTTACCCACCTCATTTGCCTTACAGAGTCCAGGATTGACGATATAAAGTTCGGGGATAATTGAGAAAAACGGGGCATAAGGTTTCGAAAGGTTGAATTCCACGGTATACTTGTCAACAGCACGTGTGCTGCCTTTACTCACCACCTCCTTGAAAAGGGGGGCAGCCCCTTGTCCCAAGGCCAATAATCTCTCGATGCTGTATTTAACAGCCTCAGCGGTTACCTCACTCCCATCGTGGAACTTGACACCTTCTCGAAGCCTAAACGTCCATTTTAATCCATCGGACGAGACCTTATAACTCTTGGCAACCCAGGGCTCGATCTCGGGTGGATTTTTCTGCCAGCGGTAAAGACCATCATAAATATTGATCCGGGTGGCAACTCGAGAGACATCATAAACCAAATGGGGATCGAGGTTGTCATAGGCATCCTCCCTTGCCCAAATAAATCGCTTTCCTTTTGTCTCCTGTGCCCACGCCTCCATTTCTCGATTGAAGAGAACGAGAGAAAAGACGAAAGATCCCAAAAGAACCATGATCAAACATTTCTTCATTTGTTTCTCCCCCTTTCTATATTTATTGGTTACGGTTTATACCTAATTCCCAAAGGGACGTTTACCCCGTTAGAAAGCCCCACTGCTTTCAATGGGGATAAATCCCGCCCTTTTCCAAAGGGATGGGATGAAGATAAAATTCCTTTTGCAGTGAGCACGGGGTTTAAAGCCCCGTGTGAGTCTTCCCGTTGGAAGGTCGAAGATCTTCTAACGGGGTTTACCACCTCTCAAAATGGCTCAAATCGACGCTATAACTCATGCATCTCGGCCAAGGATTCACCTGCATGGTTCACTGGGGGTTTTGGCATATTATACAACCTCAGAGCAAATCGTCAACATCTCATTTTTCATATTAACCTGACGGAAATGTAGAGCGACATCATAAAATCAAACGAACAGCTCATCCAGAGATGCGATTTTACCCGATGTCAATTTCGGTGGCAGTGGAAAGGCCTTTTTTGAATGGTATAGGCCGCTACCCACCCATGTTTCCGCCATTCTCAAGGCCGCCTTAGAGGGGTTGATGACTGGGATTCTCAACGATTCCTGAACCTCCTCCGCAATATCTAAGAAGCCCATGGACATGCATCCAAGGATCAGGGTATCTGCCCTGTCCTCCTGGATTGCCTCTCTGCCCTCGTGAATGATCCTCTCTAATGTTGCTGCCTTATTGCTCGCGAGGTCCAAAACCGCAACATTAATGGCTCTTACAGAAGCCAACTTTGCTGTCACTCCGGCCCGGTGTGCCAATTCATAGAAGCTGGCGATGGCATTTTCCACGGGCGATAGTACGGTAAATCGGTGGCCCAACATGGCAGCGATGTGCAAACTGGTTTCCCCTGGGCCGATCACCACCATTCCGGTGGTTATTTCCCGCATCGCATAGAGGCCCGGATCGCCGATACAGCCGAGTATTGCCGCATGGTAGCCTTCCTTCTCTAGCCTGAAAATCTCCTTTGCGGCAGCAGGTATACTCAGACATTCTTCAAACTGGGATTCTATAGAACCGGGGCCTTGGCTTACACCACGAATATCCACATCTACGCCGGGAGATGCCCATCTTTTCAACAATCCTGCTCGCCTTACGACTTCCTTCTGATCCATCGGACCAAGAACAAGGTAGACGATCTTCATTATCTATCCTCCTCTACTTTTCGAAATGTCTGAGACAGTTATTCCGGTTAAAGTTCAGTTTCTATGCGTTTCCTTATTCCTTGATAGACACTGACAATCTGGTTTCGACGCCGTAGCAGAGTATTGATGGTGATATTCTGGAGATGGGGATTGCCATCGAGTCCGGGTAGATCCTTGATCGGCTCAAGCCTTCCCAGTGGAAGAATAGGAATGGCAAGATCATGTTCGAAACGGGGGAGATTGACGTAGTCTATGGGAATCAGGGCCCTACCCAAGGTCAGAAGCAGGTCGTTATATTTTCTCATCGAAACGGCTGATACATCTGGGGCGGACTCGAGTGCCCTTTCGGCTGAGGCATAAAACCTCTGCAGAGCAGCGTATAGTCTATCTGCCGCTTCAATGGCAGGACTAAGGTCAAATCGTGATCCGGCAATCTTTTCATAGTACTCCAGTCTGGCCCGATGACTGGCAATGGTTTCACGGAAATCGTAGGGGAGCAGCAATGCATTTGCAAGTCTGCAAACGGTTGCTGCATATACCTTCATATCACACATGAGATTGTCGAGATCGACATAATCGATGATGTCCTGAGCCGTATGCCATGAGATGCTGTTGCCGGCGTTTCCGCCGACAATGTAAAAACCTTTCTCCTTTCGAACCTCGTCCGGTATATCCGACACCATCATATAGATTGAGGTCAATCCAATGTTATTGAAGGAGTAGTCTCCTGCCCTCTGGGGACGGCTACCCGTAGGACATTGACCGGACAGTTCCTGGATTATCTCTCTGGCAAAGGCGACCGCTTCAGTCATGACCATTACCTTATCATAACTGGTCGCCCACTTGGCACCCGGTGAGTCGATATTCATCTGGGCAACACAGTTCTCGTCGAGATCCATTGCGAAATGATCGGCATACCACGTGGATCCAGCATACCTTCCGTGAGAGTGGCCTGGCCACCAGGCGATTCGCACCGATCTTCCAAGACCCTCTCGTGCCTCATGGAGAACTCTGGCCAGCTCTAATAGAGTCGCATTCCCGGTTCCATTATCGCAGAGACCATAATACCAGCTATCAAGGTGTCCATGAACCAATATGAAGGAATCGGGGTCATCCCCTCCTCGAATTTCTGCCACTACCATCAAACAGCGCCTCCACCCGACATCCATTTCTGTTCTCAGGCGAAGGCTTGCGCCGCCCTCTTTGGACATCTTGATCAAGCGGTCGCCGTCCGGTCGGCTTATGGAGACAACCGGAACTCCCGGCAATCTGTCCATGTTCTCCAGGGTAGGCGTTCCCCATACCGTGGAACAGTTGGATTCGTGTATCCGTTCACCCGGATTGATCATGACGATACCAACAGCACCCATGTCCTCTAAGGTTCGAACCATGGCAGGCGAAAAGGTGCCTTCACAGAAGGCAATCTTTCCTTTAACCTCCGTATTGGGATCGACAATGGTGGTGTCGAAAATGTATTTATCCTCCTCTCGGACGGTTGCCTTCGTCATCACCCCCTGGGCCTTAATCCATTTGGGTGTCGTGCTGGAGGAAAAGGAGGGGCTCGTGCACCGGATGTCCTCCCATGAATCCCCTTCTCTTACCTGCAGGGACGATTTCACAGGCAGACTGATATAAAGGGTTGGCTCGAAGAGATGATGGGAGATACCAAAATGTTTGAGCCTATCCACAATATAGGATGCCGCCTTAAACTCATCTTCCTTCCCAGAGCTTCTGATCAGAGTGCTGAATCGATTTAAGAGGGCCTGGGGTTCGTGAATCGACAGATTTTCCAAAACCTTCTTTTCAAATACTTCGTGTCCTTTGCGAAAACGGATTTTCATCTCTTTATCCTCCAAGAAAGAAACCATGCCGACCGATGATTGAAAATAGTGTTTCCTTTGATCCGCCTCTAATCAAGATTGAAACCATATCTCCTGATAACGGAGAATAAGGACTCTTTTGTGTGGAGGCCTTCTACCTTTATCGAACGCCCCTGACTAAATTTCCGGCTAATGTGCTCAGACCATGAGTATTCATTAAGACTAACTTCATCTTTCCCCTTCATCAAAGGTATCTTCTTTTTCAGTATGTTCATATAATAACCCTGCGTAATATACCCTTCATCCATCGCCCTCATACATTCCTTTATTTCTGATTTTGAAAGATCATGGTAAGAATCCTTAAAAGCAATATATTTCATAGGGAAACGGGGCCGAATATTTGTTTTAACAGATGGATCAGGATAACCCAAACATAACGCCACAACCGGAAAGACCCGATTGGGTACATCGAAGACCTTCGAAACAAGATCGGCCTTCAGAGGAGGTGCACCAAGAAGCACTGAACCAAGTCCCAGCGCATCAGCAGCCAAAACAACATTCTCCGCAACTAAAGTCGCATCTTGAATAGCCACCCAAAGAAGCATCCCGTCATCGTAGTTATACTGATAACCCCTCTCCTGAATCATCTTCTCCAGCTTTCGGAAATCAACAAAGAAAAGAATTAAAACCTTTGTTGAAGGATAAATGCCAATGGTCCTTAGCTTCTTCATCTTTTCTTTGTCACGAGTATAAACCATGCTATAGAGCTGAGCGCCAAAAGGGGCTCGAATACCAGCCTCTAAGATCTTCTTTAGAGTAGAATCAGAAACAGACTTCTCAGTAAAGTGTCGTATTGATCTTCGATTATGAATTACCTCAAAGATGTCTTTCGGAACTTGAGTAAGCTTCCCAGATTTTCTTCGTTCCATCATCTTCCCTTCCATGATTTTCCACCTTTGTATTCACCGTATCAGAAATCTTGAATTTTTAGGTCGCGGCCCTTTCGAGACCCGGTCTGTCTGCTTTTACAATGATCATCCTCCCATCACGGAATTTGGGATGTTCCCCTAAACCGATTGCCTCGGTAAATTAGGTTTCGGACAATTCAAATACTTCCTCATTCACCAGATTTGGAGGAAGCTTTCCCATAAGCCCAGCCACTAAATTTTCTGCTGCCATAATGGCCATCTTCAGCCGGGATTCATGAGATGCACTTGCGATATGAGGAGTCAAAACCACATTCTTCATCTCGAGGAGACCGGGTTCCACTTCGGGCTCTTTTTCATAAACATCTAACCCGGCTCCCGCAATCCTCCCTTCCTTCAATGCCTGAACCAATGCCTTCTCATCTACCACTGGACCACGAGAGGCATTGATTAAGATAGCACTCGGTTTCATGAGGGCAAAATCAGCCGTGGAGATATAATGCGTCGTCTCGGGCATCAATGGCACATGAAGGGTGATAAAATCAGATTGGCTGAGAAGTGTCTTTTTGTCTACAAAAAGGGCCCCCAGCTCCTCCTCCAACGATGGAGCAGCTCGAATAACGTCGGTATATAAGATCTGCATCTCAAATCCTTTGGCCCGCCTTGCCACGCGCTGTCCGATGCGTCCGAGTCCACAGATGCCAATGACCTTGTGGTGAACATCGTAACCTAAGAATTGCATGAGCCCCCATCCCTTCCATTGAGAGGAACGCAGATATTGATCTGATTCGACAATGCGCCTTGCTGTGGCGAGCAACAATGCCCAGGTTAAATCAGCAGTGGTATCGTCTAATACCCCAGGAGTATTTGTCACCATGACCCCTCGACGGGTACAGGCCTCAACATCAATATTATTGTATCCCACTGCCACATTCGAGACAATCTTTAGCTCAGAACATTTGGAGAGAACCTCCTCATCAATTCGATCGGTGAGGAGGATGATCGCTCCCATCTTATCCCGAAGCCTTTGAATCAGAACAGATGGGGAGAGAGGCGTTTCGCTCTGGTTCCAATCGACCTCAAAATGCTGTTTAACCATAGCCACCACTTCATCAAAGATTTTCTGGCTGATCAAAACCCTTGATTTCATAGGATTTGATACTCCACTTTTTTATGATTCACTTGTATCGTTCCGCACCCCTAATATTCTTAATAAAGATGCTCTCTCTTCTTAAAAAACTGACCGAAACCTTTTTTATCTTGAGAGGCTATTGAAAGTTGCCTCAATCCTTCTTTCAAAGAGTCTGTATCCGTGGCAAAGGAGAGCCGCAAATAATGGAAGTTCTCAGCTCCAATACGACCAAAGGATTTTCGATCCATGGTGGCTACTTGGTATTCAAATAAAAGAAACATTTGGAAAAGGGTCGAAGGACTCGTTTTCTTTTGTAGGTCTGGAGGGAGGCTTTGAAAGGCCTCCATAATTCCCAGATTTTCACACACCTCACTAATGTTTGGAAACACATAAAAAGCCCCCTTTGGCTTCTGACACCGAATCCCCTTGATCCTATTCAAACCATCGATGACAATACCCCTCCGTTCCTGAAACGTATTCACCATGCTGCGGATAGCATTCTGGCTGAGCGGCGACTCCAGGGCAAGGCGAGCACCCTCCTGATTGTACGGAGGGATGCAGGAGAAATAGTTGATATTGAGATTCCTGAAGACTTCGGCTTCCTCCACGGTGGGGAAGAGGGCCCATCCAATTCTCCCCCCTGTCCAGGAAAAACTCTTTGAAGCCCCGCTGACCAGAATCGTTACCTTCTCCATCCCGGGACAGGAGATGATACTGTGGTGTTTGGCTCCATCAAAGAGGATGTTTTCATACACTTCATCCGAGAAAATGCGAACGTCCTCTGTACATCGCCCCCGGACCACCTCCGAGATGTCCTGAAGTTGTTCCGGAGAGGCCACCCCTCCTGTTGGATTCGAGGGGAAGTTGAGAAAGATAATCTTGGTCTTTTTCGTTAAAAGGGATTGGATATCTTCTCCCGAAAGAGTGAAGTTTTTCTCTTCTCTCAAATGGATGGGAA
>Ga0315274_10007712_pt1 | contig 15567 bp, 6 predicted proteins | sample YL17G02_20_MG_FD_203700 | JGI IMG/M metagenome (GOLD analysis project Ga0315274, IMG submission 203700) | Sediment microbial communities from Yellowstone Lake, YNP, Wyoming, USA - YL17G02_20 | ecosystem: Environmental > Aquatic > Freshwater > Lake > Sediment | place: USA: Wyoming | collected... | reverse complement strand
CCCAAACCAGCTTCGGTCTCCCTGTTTCTCTTTTCTCCGTCATGCTTACGACGCTGTTCAAAGATGGCTCCACTCACCGATCGCGTTCAGACCCGCCCCAATACGGGTTTTCGGCCAGGTTTCTAGGAACATCACGGTCTCGCCCAGTGTGGCCTCCTGAGCGTGCTGAATCTGGGGCTCGTCAAACTCTCGCGCCCTTCCTCGCAGTTCGATCTGTCCCAAGGATGCCTCTCCGACTGGATTCTCTCCCTCCAAGACCTGGATGAGCACGTCATACTCTCCTTGTGGCATGTCCGCCCGCAGAGACAGGTCGTGCCAGTCCCTGAGGACTTCGCCCTCGCCCCACTCGGTCGTCGGGTAGGTGTCATCCACTGGACGGTCCTGCTGGGCGAACAAAGGTTCCCCGTGGTCATCCTTCAACTGCAGAGACACGAGGTAGTCTCGGCTCACGTCCTCCGTAGCACGCCAGTAGAGAGCAACTCTGACTGTTTCGCCAGGACTGGCAGCCCTCACCGGCATATCATAACCGAGAAGCTGCAACCCGGGGGCAATACTGACCTGCGAAGACGGTAGTTGCCACTGGGGCTGCACCTCTGCCGGCGTTGAAGGCTTGATAACTTGCAGTTCGCCGATAGCGATACTGGTTGTGTACGCACCGGTTTCAGCATCAAAAACGCTGAGTCTGTCCATGGTACCTGCATCGTAGACCGCCACCTGCACCGTGTACTTCCCCGGAGGGGTCGCTGGTCGGCAGGACAAGATGTAGTAGTCCATCTCCAACTGGTTGGCTTCCCATCTGGAGCTAATATCAAGGTAGTTGCTCAACAGGAGCTTGTCTGTCTGCCCAACCACGCGACCGTGGCTGTCCAGAAGGTACACCGCCACCTTGTAGTCGGCTTCTAGATCGGCCAGAGCGCGCCACTGAAGGACGACCCAACCGTCCTTGCCCGAGGGCAGTTTCCTACTCTCCACGTCCTGTGGGGTACTCGTGTCCTGCAAGGATGATCCGCCAAAGTCCATTCCTATGAGCATCAGTTCGCCGCCAAAGTTGACGGTCAAGGGCTCGAAGTTGTCAGCTATCGAGAAAGCTGGAGACTCTGGCACCTTATAGGTTACGACGTCGAACGCTTCGTAGCTCCTCCTGTCCAGCTCTCGCCCGTATTTGTGGAACAGGAAGGAGATCAGCCCCTTTGGATCCGCAGCGATAGCTTCGTAAGCTTTCTCTTGGACGTACCCCTTCCATTCCAGCACCAGAGCTGTCCTCGCGCCCTGACATATAGTAGTCAGGTCATCGGCGCCGCTTTTGTCGTCGCAAGACAAGTATCGGTAGGGAGACGTGCCGTGGTAAAGAAAATCCGGGTGTGAGAAGATGTGTTGACCTGACACAAAAGAAGTCGTAGGCCAAATCCATACTGCTCCATCGATATGCGTTTGGTTCATCACGTTCGTGGCCTCTATCAAGGCCAGATCGAACCGTCTGGGTAGGTCGTCTCGCCGCGCATAGGCTCCGAAATAGTCGTGGTACGTCGCGAGAGCAGCGAAAGTCACAGGAATGAAGAGAAGCGCGATTGCACACATAGCTCGCAGCCTTGTGGAGTCTAGCCATCTCTGAGCACCTTGGTATGCCTCCGCGACCGCAATCGCCGGGAGGAGGTAGACTGCAGGAAGAGCGCCAAGAGCGCGAGTGAAGTTGGGGGTCTCCAGGACCGTAAGGGCCCCAGGGAGAGACATCGTGAACAGCCACAACCAAACAAATGCATACTCCCTCTCCCTGGTTCTTAATACCGCGATGGCCAATCCGGCAAGAAAGAAGACCGATGTCAAGGGGTCCAGGATGGGCCGACGCCCCGGATTCCTTTCCGGGTAGGGATCTCCGTGAAGGTTGAAAATGGCTGCGGCCTTCAGACAAGCCGTGCCGAATGCCCTCACCGGATTACCCTCATTGACCTCAGGGTTGAAGATGGACACGCTCTGAGCCCGGTGCCAGAACGTCTCTGGGTTAGTAGCAGCATAGATGGCAAGAGGTGCAGCCACTTGCAGAGATATGGTCAGTAGAAGCACCACGCTAGCACACTGACTGCGAAACCATTGGCGGTCTCGCCAGCCGAGATAGACGAGGAACAGCAATACGAAGATAGGCAGGAATTTACTCGCCTGATAGGTATACAAACTCGCACCGAGGAAGAAGCCAGCACAAGCAAACCACAGCCTGCGGTTCGATCTGATGCCTTGCCACATGAAGTAGAAAGTCACTACGGCGAACAAAGGCAACAGTACATCCTCCAAACCACCGCGGCTGTAGATTACGTGCCAGTATGAGGTCGCCAGCCAAGATGTGCTTAGCATCGCAATAACCGACGGCGATTCTTCGCTGCTCTCTGCAACAAAGAGTTCCTTGGCCAGGAGATAGTAGATTGGTACTGTTGCGACTCCAACCAAGACTGTCGTTGCTCGAAGTGCCAGAATATTAGCTCCGAAGAGTCCAAACATGATCGCAACCAGATAGCCATGCATGGGTTCCCGGCCCCATCCCTCCTCGAAGAAAATGGGGCGAATCTCTCCGCTGGCGACGCGGGCCGCTTGAAAGCCCCAGAGTGCCTCGTCATTGCTTAGGCCGCCTGGAATCTTGTCAAGTGCATACGCTCTGAAGAAGACGGCTACTAACACAATGATGGCCAAAAAAAGGAGTTCCCCCTTTGAGCCGGCCCGCTTCACTATTGTACTCCCCGTCCTCTTTCACTCAGATTGTAGGCTAGGTGATAGGCACGAGCTGTGCAAGTCCCGTCGTCACTCGCCGGAAAGCACTTGTATGCTTTGCAGCAGTATTCTGTCATCTTTCGGCTGCCCTGGGGCGTCGAGTACCGGCAGACGTTGCCCTGCGGTGGCATCGTACATGCCGATCTCGATGACGTACTCTCCAGGCGGGGCATCTGGGGCCACGACTATGTCGTATCGGTCAGTGACCACCTCTCCCGACACCCAGCCGGTTGTGGGGGCTTCGCCTCTGAGAGGCACGCTGTCCATCTGACCCCAGATGTGCTCTTCTGCGTCCAAGAGGTGCGTGAATACGGTGTAGGAGATCGGCATCTCGTCCAGAGCTTGCCAATACAGAGTCAGGTGCAGAGTGTCGCCGGGTTTCACGTCTTCGCTGCTCAGATCGTAGCCGAGGAATAGCACCCCGTCTCCCAATGTAGCCTCCAGGGGATGTTGTATCTCGGGAACATCGAACTGGTGTGGACGGCCGCGCACCTCAACGTGGCCCAGTCTGGCTTGCCCGATGGTCTCTCCCCCTTCCAGCACCTGGACCAGAAGCACGTAGTGGCCCGCGGGCGTGTCCGGTGGGAGGTGCAGGTCGTGCCAGTCCCGGAGGACTTCGCCCTTCTCCCACTCGGTCGTCGGGTAGGTGCCATCTACTGGACGGTCCTGCTGGACGAACCAAGGTTCCCCGTGGTGGTCCTTCAACTGCAGAGACACGAGGTAGTCTCGGCTCACATCCTCCGTAGCGCGCCAGTAGAGGGCGACCCTGACTGTTTCCCCAGGACCGGGGGCCGTCACCGGCATATCATAACCGAGAAGCTGCAACCCGGGGGCAATACTGACCTGCGAAGGTGGTAGTTGCCCCTGCGGCTGCACCTCTGCCGGCGTTGAAGGCTTGATAACCTGCACTTCGCCGACAGCGATACTGGTTGTGTACGCACCGCTTTCAGCATCGAAAACACTGAGTCTGTCCATGGTACTTCCATCGTAGACCGCCACCTGCACCGTGTACTTCCCTGGAGGGGTCGCCGGTCGGCACGATAGGATGTAGTAGTCCATCTCCGACTGGCTGGCGTCCCATCTGGAGGTAGTTTCCAGGTAGTTGCTCAACAGGAGCTTGTCTGTCTGCCCAACCATGCGACCCTGGCTGTCCAGAAGGTACACCGCCACCTTGTAGTCGGCTTCTAGATCGGCCAGAGCGCGCCACTGAAGGACGACCCAGCCCTCCTTGCCAGAGGGCAGTATCTTGCTCTCCACCTCCTCTTCAGTACTGGTGGTATGCAATGAGGAGCCACCGAAAGCTATCCCTTCGAGCTGGAGTTGGCCGCCGAAATCGGCAGACAGAGGTTCCAGCGACTGGGCGATGGAGAAGTCTGTTGAAGGAGCGATCTCGTATACCACCAGATCGAAGCTTTCGTGGGGGTCCGTACGCATGTGTCTGCCGTACTTTATCAGAAGGAAGTCAAGCAGGCCCTTGGGATCGGAGTTCAAGGAGTTATAGGCCTCTTCCAGCACGTACTCTTTCCAGTTGATCACCGCCGCTCGCTGGTAGCCCTGGCTTATCTGGGAGAGCTGAGCGGGGGCGGTCTCCTCATCCACGGTGAGCGTGTGCTCAGGCTCGGGGCCGTCGTAGAGAAAGCTGACCTCATAATAAGGGAGGTTACGTGGTCGAAGGGACGAGGCGGGCAAGATCCAGACTCCGTCCGGAATCCGTGTCGCGTTCATGACCTCTGCCGCCTCGATCAGACTACGCCCTATGATCTGACCTTGATCGAGTCTTTGCTGCCAGGGGGAGAAGTAGTCTCGATAGCTGAGGACCATGGCTGCGAGCAGCATGAGACACAAGACTGCCGCAGAGGTGGCCGGCGCTCCGCGCCAGGGGATCGCCGTCTCCAGGCGCTCTGTCAGCCAGACTGCTCCGAAGGCACATAGCAGGCATAGCGGCGGGAGCGCGCCAATGCCTCGATGGAAATGGGGAAGGGCCTCGGCCGTGAAGGCCCCGGGCAAAGCCATGACGAGGAACCAAACCACGATAAAAGGCCCATGGGGACGCCTCCATCGCCACAGGACAACGGCCAGGCCGACGAGAAAACACAGCGAGCTCACGGGGTCCAGGACTGGTCTTCGACCAGGGTTGCGGTCGAATTCTGGGTCCCCCTGGAAGTTGAACATGCCCAGGGTCTTGAGCGCAGCGTAGCTGAAGGCCTGGAGGGGCGAGCCTCGGTCCCAGTCAGGATTGAATACCGAAACGTGCAACTCGCGAGCGAAGAAGATGTCTGGGTGAGCGATGGCATAGGCGCCCAGGGGAGCGCACACGATGGCCGCCACCAGGGCCACCAGGACCAGATTCACGAGGTGGCGGCGTCTGAAGTCTCGGCTGAGAATCACCCAGCCTCCGAAGAAGAGTGTGAGCAGGATGGGCAAGAAACGCGCCCCACGATAGGAATAGAGGCTTGCTCCGAGTATCAGTCCGGACACGACAAAGGCCCAGCGTCTCTCGGTGCGGATTCCTCGCCAGAGGAAGTAGATCAGTGCACAGGAGAAAAAGGGGAGGGCGACCACTTCCAGCCCGGCCCGGCTGTAGATGATGTGCCAGTATGAAGTGGCGAGAAAGAATGCGGAGATGATGGGTACCAGGGGCGCCGATTGTCCCTCTTGCTTCAGCAGCTCCCTGGCCAGCCAGAAGATCACGGGAATGGTGACGATACCAATGGCGGCGGACACGAAGCGAATAGCCCACAGTCTCACGCCCCACAGGGCAAAGGAGAGGGCTACCAGATAGGTGTGCATCGGCTCCTCTCCGAAATCCTCGGTAATGAAGAGGGGGAGTCCCTCACCACTCAGGATGCGCCTTGCTCCCAGGCCGTCGGCCCCCTCGTCGCCGCTCAGTCCCACAGGTATGGATTCCAGCTGGTAGAGGCGGAGGGTGGCTCCTAGCAGCACGATCAGGCCTAGTGCCAGATACTCCATCCTCCTGGCGTTTGTCCTGCTCAAAGCTGTGCTCCGTGAAATACCCATTCTCTTTCCCGGCCAGTCCGGCTGAGGCCGTCTACCGCTCGATGGCCACGGTCTGCACGAGGATTCTGTCGCCCTGGTTGGCGCCCAGGGCATCATAGACCGGCAAACGCTCCATCGTGGTGGCGTCGTACATGCCTATCTCCACCGAGTATCGGCCTGCCGGCGCCTCGGCATCCACCGTGATCTCGTAGAGATCGGCGATAACTTCTCCCTGGAGCCAACCAGTCGTCGGCGCCGCTCCATTTAGGGGAAGCCTGTCCACCTGTCCTCTAATCACGTTGTCACCATCCAGCAAGTGGGTAAACACCGTGTACGACTCGGTCATCTCGGCCACGCACTGCCAGTAGAGAGTCAGTTTCAGGGTCTCGCCTGGCCTCGCACCCTCGTCTACATCATAGCCCAGCAGGCGCACCCTGTCACCCAGCAGCCAGGCGAGCTCGTGCTCCATGGGAGGGACCTCATGGGATCGCGCTCTACCCGAGACGCGAACCGTGCCCAGGGCCAGTTCCCCTACCAGGCGTCCATCCCTGGTGAGCCCCATGTAGAGTATGTACTCTCCGCTGGGAGTGTCCGACGACACAGGCACGTCGTGCCAGTCGCGGACTACCTCACCTTTCTCCCACAGGTCGGTTGGGTATGTGCCGTAGGCCGGCCTGCTCTTCTCCTGGGCCCAACTGCGCTCAGAGGCATCTCTGAGCTGGAGTTGCACCAGGTAGTCTTGGGCGATGTCCCGGAACGCTCTCCAATAGAGTGCCACCCCCACACGGTCGCCTGGGTTCACATCCCCACGAGACAAGTCGTAGCCCAGAAGGGACAGATCGGCGGTCAAGGCGCCATCTTCGATGGTGTGCACCGGCTCGACCGCCGGCGGCGATGCAGGCCGCGCGATACGCAGCTGCGCTGCTGTGAAGCTGTCACCAACCGCGCTGCCGTTGTCCCCGCGTACCATCAGCCTCTGCATCGTAGAAGGATCGTAAACCACGACCTGGACATCATAGTCTCCAGGGGGGGTGGCGGGCAAGCTCGGCAGGAGATAGTAGTCCATCTCCACCTGGCCCGCTTCCCATTCGGAGGATAATCTCATGTGATTGCTAAGCAGTGGCTTGTCCACCTGACCCACGACCCGGTCCCGCTGATCCAGCAGGAAGATGGCTACTTTGTAGTCCACTGCGGGTTGGGTGAGAGTTCGCCACTGTAGCACCACCCACGCTTCGCCCCCAGAGGTTAGTGCTTCCCCTTGCCCATTCCCTTTGCTTCTGGTCTCAAGGCTCACGCCGCTGAGCTGAAGTTGGCCGCCATACTCGGCGGATGCGCTTTGCCAGGAGTCAGCGATGCTGAACGTCGTGTTCACCGGCAGCGGGTAGACGCGCACGTCGAAGGACTCGAACTCGTCCCTATCCACTTCCTCGGACGCTTTGCTCAGCAGGAAGGGGAGCAGCTGCTTGGGGTCCGCATCGATGTAGTTGTAGGCTTGCTCCAGGACGTAGTTACTGTAGTCGACAAGCATCACTCTGTCACGGCCTGTGGTCAGTGTCGTCAGGTCGCCGGCCACCGTCGACTCATCCAGCCGCAGGAAGTGGAACGGGGCTTCTCCTCGATACAGGAACTCGACGGTGTGATGGCCGGGTTCGTCGTGAGGGGAGGCCAGGGCATTGAGGGGTAGGATCCATACCCCTTCCGGCCGGTCCAGGCGGTTCATGGCAGCCGCGAGGTCGACGAAGTGGCCATCGAAGTAGTGATCCCGCAAATCGGGGTTCCTAGCCCAGACGAGGAAGTAGTCATGCACGGTGAGGGTGGCGCTGGTGGCCAGGATGGCCGCCAGGCAGAGGGCAGCAACCACTTTGGCCCTCGCGGAGGGTCTCCTGGCTCGCCACCAGTGCCACAGTCTCTCCATCCCCATGGCAGGGAACACGCAGGCGGCAGGGAGGGCGCCGATGGAGCGGGAGAAGTGAGGCACATCCCTCGGTGGGGTCAAAATGGGAGGCAAGGTGAGAATGACCAGCCAGAACAGGAGCAGAGAATAGGACCTCTGTCGCCATCGGGTCAGACTGACGGCCAGCCCCACGAAGAAGAGGATGGAAGTCAGCATGTCGAAGGCGGGGCGGCCGGGCAGGTTGTGACGCCACAAGGGGTCGCCGCGCAGGTTGTAGGTGCCCAGGACCTTCACACTGCTCTCGAGAAAGGAACGGAGCGGGCCTTCCGGGTTCTTCTCAGGGTTGAAGATGGAGACCTCCCCGGCCCGGCGGAGGAAAACGTCTGAGTGGGTGGCGAAGTACAAGCCCAGCGGGGCGAAGACGAGCACCGCTATGGCCAGGCACATGGCGAACTTGGTCCCGTAGTCTCGCCAGAAGCCTCCCTCCAGCAGGCCCCGGTACAGGAGATAACAAACGATGAGGATGGGAAGGAACCTCTGCGCCTGATAGGTGTACAGGCTGGCGCCCAGAGCCAGTCCTGCCCACGCAAAGTCGAGCCATCGGCTGGACTCAAGTGCCCGCCACAGTAGATAGAGGGTCAGGATGACGAAGGGAGGACCCAGGATGATCTCCCACCCCAGACGGCTATAGCTGATGTGCCAGTACGAGATGGCTAGAAAAGCACTGGCCAACAAGGCGACGGCTCGCGAACTGAGGATTTCGCGCACGAGAAGATAGAGCAGCGGAACTGTAACGATGCCTATGATTGCCGAGAGCAGCTTGATGGTCAGGGGTGTGGAGCCGAGCACCGTGAACAGGCCGGCCAGAAGGTACATGTACATGGGCTCGATGCCGCCCCAGCTCTCCTCGAAAAAGATGGGATACTCGCCCGCGAGGATGCGATTGGCACCGATGCCCTTGTACGCGGTGTCTCCGCAGAGGCCGGGAGGTATGTCGTCGAGCCTGTACAATCGCAGGATCGCTGCCACGAGCGTGATCAGGGCCAGCAGGAGCAGTTCCCGTCTAGAGAATCGCATGCTCGCGCCCCTCCCGCGGCGAGCGAATGGTGACCGCGGAGCGTCTGGGTCCCATAGAGCAGGCGCCAGATGTGACAGCGAGATTCACTGGGCTCCCCTCGAGCTGGTAGTAGACGCCTGGACCAGCAACTCACCGGACGGCAAGATGGTACCCACGACAGTGGTTCTTCTGTCACCCCACGTGGGTGGCGGAGAGGCAACTCCGTCGCCGACGTCAGCAGGGTAGACAGAAACCTCTAGACTATACCCTCCTCCCCCCGGTCGAGGCAACCCCTCAAAGACGTAGTACTCCGTTTCCCGTTGTCCTGGTGCCCATGTGCTCGTGGGTTGGAACTCCGTGCTAAGGAGCAGCTTGTCGGCTCGTGCTGCCGGCTGGCCATCCTCTCTTGTCACTGCCACCTGCACGGCGTAGTCAACGTTGGGGACGGCCTCTGCCTGGCATTGTAGGGCTGCCCAGGCACCTGTGGAGGCCTCAGCATCAAATCCAAAGGCGGCACCGGTGAGTCTGAGGCCCTGGGCGAAGTTCACATTCAGGGACTGGAACTCCGAAGGGAAGGAAAACGCGACGTTGTCCGGTAATTCATACAGGAGCACGTCGAAACTGCCCAACTGCAGTGTCTCGACTTTCTTTCCGTGCTTGTCGAGCAGAAAGGCGAGCAGCCCCCGGCTGTCGGCGTATGGCTCGTGCCATGGCTGGGCCAGGCAATCCTCGGTTCTCTGGAGCAAGAGAGCTCGCTGGGCGCCCTGGCAGGCCTCAGTCAGTTCGCGAGCCAGGGTGTCCTCGTCCACGCGCACGTAGTGGTGGAGCGCCTGTCCTTGATAGAGAAAATCAACAACGAAGTAGGCCATTCTCTGTTCGTCGTGGGGGCCAACGGGGATGAGCCACACTGCGTCGGGATCATCGAATTCATTCATTGCAGAGGCTATCTCCACAAAGCGGGGATCGAAGGCCTTGACCAGTTCTATCTCTGCCGGGTGTGGAGCGAAGTAATCGCGAAAGGAGAGACCGGCGGAGAGCGTCAGACACAAGCCGAGGGCGACCGCAATGCCCCATCGCGCTGGGAGAGACACCGCTCTGGCTCGGAACCATTCCCAGCTCGCCTCCAGGCCCAGGGCGGGGAAAACGTAGGCGATGGGCAGGGCACCGATAGCCCGCAGAGAGTGGGGCAGCTCGGGATAGGTCAAGATGGCGGGCATTTGCATGGCCAGGAACCACACGATGCAGAACAGGTAGGGCATCTTTCTCCACCGACGCAGGCTTAGCAGGAAGCCGATGACGAAAAAACCAAGGGTGATCAGATCGAAAGCCGGCCGGCCCGCGGGGTTGTGTCTGGTGTTGGGGTCAGCCAGGAAGCCAAACATGCCCAATTGGCGTAGCACGTTGCGGGCCAGCAGAACCGGCAGCGGTTCTCCCGTGTCCGCCGCGAAGACTGAGACCCCGAACCTCACCCACAGGCTCTTGGGGTCGGCCAGGAAGTGCAGGGCCAAGGGACCGAAAATTACGACAAAGGAGAGAACGAAGACTGAGAGGGACGCGAACACAGGTACGTTCAGAGAGAGGGCGCGTCTCATCGGGGCCGCGGCGCGTGTCGTCATCCAGGTTCTTCGCGCGGCCAGGATGAGGAAAGGGATGAGCAGTAGAGGAAGGAATCGGCTGGGAGTGTAGGTGTAGAAGGTGACGCCGAAGCAGGAGCCGGCCAAGGCCAACCACACGTACGTCGATCTTTGGCTGGGATGACTGTCAAGCTGATTCCAACCGCGCCACAAGAAGTAGAAACTGAGGGCGGCAAAGAGAGGGAGGAGCACTCCTCGGAAGCCCAGGCGGCTGAAGTTGAGGTGCCAGTAGGACGTGGCCAGCCAGAGACTGGTCAGAAAAGCCACGGTGCGGGCCCGTTGGTGGGTAGAGCGTAGCAGTTCCTTGACCAGCAGATAGGTCACCGGAATCGTGACCGTGCCAGCCACGGCCGCCACCATCCGGATCGCCAGTGGGTTCCTGCCCAACAGGGCGATGGAGATGGCGACGAGGTAGATGAACAGGGGCTCCTGGGTTCCGTAGAAGATGGCCAGATCGCCCTCCAAGACCCGGAGAGCTTCCAGGCCATTGGCTGCCTCGTCGCGCCACAGGCCTATAGGCAGCTCGTTGAGGCGATAGAAGCGGAAGAAGGCGGCGATGAGCACGAGGATCAGGATGACGACGAGGTCCAGCCTGGCCGCTTTCCTCATAGAGTGTCCTTGAGGACGCACCAGCTAACGCGCCACCGCTGTGCTTGGCGACCTGTGGCAGTGGCGGAGCGGTCTGTCCGTCCAACCGCAGCCGGTATGAGGCGCCACGCAGAGTTGCAGTGCTCGGTGGTCCGATCGCAGACCGGGCCTTGGTCCGGCATGTTCACCATCTCTCTGCTTCATATGCCGTTCAACCCGAGGGACTGAGGAATGGGGCTTGGTCCGCGGAGAACCCTCTGTCGTCCGAGCAGCGCTCGCCGTCTGCCCCCGGGTGTTCTGCGCATCCTCAGGTCGGACAGGGACATCAAGGTGCGATCTCTATGGGGGTCAACGTCACACTGACGCCTAGCACTCCGCCATCCTCGCCGAGCACATCGAGATTACGCATCGTTTCGAGCAGATACATGCCCGTTGATAGGTTGTAGTCGCCGGGAGCTGCGTCCGCCGGTATCTGTATTTCGTGTCGGTCCCATACGACCTCGCCCGGCAGCCAGCGAGTGGTAGGTGAGAAGTTGTATACCGGCCAGCGGTCGCTCTGGGCGACCAGCCGTGTCATGCCTTCGTCGGTGAGGTGGACGAAGACCTTGTAGTCCTTGTCCATCTCTTGCAAGGCCAACCAGTAGAGGGTGACGCCTATCGTGTCGCCCGGCCGGTAGTCGGGCTTGTCCAGGTGGTAGCCTAGCAGCTTGACTTGATGATCCAGGTTTGCCTCCACGGCAACGGGGTTCTGGACGGTTGGCGAGGAGAAGGCGTGGAGGGCTGTGAGAGTTGAGAGAGCCAATATACTGACCAAGGCGGCCAGGAGCGCTCGCCACTGTCGGGCAAGGGCCAGAATCGCCACGAGGGCACCCAGGCTGGCCAGAAGGAGAATCGTGCCCGCTCGCTCCACAGGAGTCTCCTCAAAGCGCACCAACAGATGGTGCTCTCCTGGGGGTAGATCTACGGTGAGCAAGCCCAGCGCTCCCGAAGGGTATGGCTTGGCTCTGCTCCCATCGAGGTAGATCTGCCAGTTGGGGAAGTAGAAGCTGTGAAAGGAGAGGCTCATTGGATCCTGAGCCTTGGCGTCGAGTTCCATGGACAGTGGTGGTCGGGAGGTTATCGTTACCTTAGGCACAGCCTGCGAGGGCAGGGCCTCCGGCTGGAGGTCTGGTTTCTCCACAGGCAAGAAGATCTCCGACGGTGGGTCCTGGACCCAAGCGGGCAGGTACTCCATCATCCACGCGCCGCCCCACAACCGGGCCCACAGCCCGGTCAAGTAGTCGTACTCGGCCATGGAGGCGAAGGTAACCGAGGCCTCGGTCAGAGGTTCCTGGTGTTCCGGCAGATACTGGGCCGCGATGGGCAGTCTGGGTAGGGCAGTCAGCATCAGGGCGCCGATGATGACCAGGGCCGAGAGCGGGCCCCAAAGGGAGTTTCCTGGCGCAACCGAAGGTTCTGTCTCCTCCTTTGTTGAGCCGCCAGCTAGGAGCAGAGGCAGAGAGCCGATGGCGAAAGCGCTGGTGAAGGTGGTCAGAGTTAGGAAGCGAAAAGGATACTGGAGGTAGGAGAGTAGCGGCACGTGATCCCACAATGGCTGCGAGTAGACGAAGAGCATGAACAGGGTGACGAAGGTGGCCCAGAGAAAGAACAGTAGGTGTCGCCGCGTCTCCTGCCACGAGGGATGCCGGAGCCGCACTGGAACAAGGAGGGAGAGGGACAGAAGGCCGAACTGAAGCCAGCTCATGGGGTGCTCCAGCGACACGCCGTGCTCGGGGAAGTAGCGATACACCAGATAGGGGGAGAAGAAGTCCTTCATCGTGATCAGCCGGGGGAGATAATCGGTGGCCTGCGGGCCAACCACACCCAGCCGAGCCCATTTGGACTCAACGAAGCCGGGCAACCAGTAGAAGGCAGCAAGCCCCAGGGCCAGGAACAAGGCTCCCGCCACAAGACCAGCCATCTTGAGATCCCGCTCCTTGAGCCAGAGGAAGCCGATGTAGGCCACGAGCAGGGGGGCGAAGATGAGGGCTATCAGGTTGTGGGTGAGAATCAGGCCGGCTAGTGACAGCGCACTCCAGGCGACGTAGGGCGGGCTTCTCCTGGAGATCAGCCTGTGGAAGCACCACAGGATGAGAGGGAAGAAAGGAAAGGTGAGGAACTCGGCCAGCGCGCCACGGACGTAGGCGTCGGCCAGGTGATAGGGCAAGTAGACATAAACCACAGCGGAAAGGATAGCGGGCAGGCGGCCCAGGTGTTCCCGGGCGAAGAGGTACATGGTCAACCCGGAGCCAAGAAAGCCCAGCGCATAGGTCAGCTTGATGGAGTCCACGAAGCCGGCTCCCAAGACGTGAAGGGCCTCCGCCGCGTAGTAGCTGAGGGGTGCGTAATAGTTGAGAACGGGATAGCCGTAGCCGAAGCCCAGGTGCGGGAGCCAACGGGGATAAAGAACCCCTCCTCGGAGGCACCAGTCCAGGTCGAGTAGCCGGAACAGGTGATGGAGCCCGTCGTGGGAGCTCAGATAGGCAGGCCCCACCAGCGGCCAAAGCACGGGCAGGGTGAGGCCCAATACGATGAGATAGCCCCAGTCAAACCTCGCGGCTCGCATGAATCTGCTCATGGTGCCAGAATCTCGGTACGTTGCAGGGGAGGACTGTTCAGTCTCCTCGTGCTGTTCCTCGCCCTAGAGAGACTGGGGGGATTATAGCATGCCTCCTGGGCACCCACCAAGCATCGTGGGGGATGGTGCTGAGTCAGCAGGCCCCAGCCGCCGCCGTCCGCAGGATGCGGACCCGCTCTCCTGCTTGCGGGCCTCTCTACCCTCCCGCGGTGTGGGACACCTGGGAGGGTACGGTGCCATTGGCTCTTTGGGAGTGGAGACGCTATAATCGTTGTGCCGTAGGTGGGACGGAGCGCATGACTGCAATGTTGGGAACCACCATCACGCCAGGCGAGTCGGCCATGTCTGGAGGATACCGAGCAGCGGACCAAGCGTCTGTCACATCTGCCGGAGGCGCTCAACTCCACACCGGTTACCCGGGCAGGACACCAACACCGATACTTCCCCAGCCACGGATACGTGGCGGTTTGGGGATTGGCTCCAAATCATGGACAAGGTAATCATCACCGCAGCGGTAACGGGTTCAAGGCCCACGAAGGCCATGAATCCTGCCGTTCCCTATACGCCTGAGGAGATCGCGAAATCCGCAATCGATTGCTGCCAGGCGGGCGCGGCGATTGCGCACGTTCATGTTCGCGATCCCGAGACGGGCAAGCCGGACTTCCGGATCGAGTTGTTCCAGGAGGTGATGGATCGCATCCGGGATCAGTGCGACATGCTCATCAATCTCACGACCAGCGGCCTGCATCTGAGCGGACCAGACATGATCGATAGGCGCCTGCAACCCGTTGCTTTGCGACCAGACATCTGTTCACTCGATGTGGGCTCGGTCAACTTCCCAGATGCGGCGTTTGTGAATCCACCAGACTGGGCCAGCATCGCTGCACAGAGAATGCGCGACTACGGGGTCAAACCTGAACTCGAGGTTTTCGATGTCGGGCACATCTACCAGGCTCTGAGCCTGATTGAGGAGGGTCTCATTGACGCCCCACCCTACCTCCAATTGTGTATGGGCGTGCGGTGGGGAATGGAGGCCACGCCAGAGAATCTCCTGTTCATGAAGAGCAAACTTCCTTCAAACGCGCGGTGGTCTGTCTTGGGAGTCGGCCGCGCTCAGAGAGAGATGGCCGCGCTCGGGATCCTACTGGGGGGCAATGTCCGTGTAGGGTTTGAGGACAACATCTATCTTCGAGAAGGGATCCTGGCTAAGAGCAATGCTCAGTTGGTGGAAAGGGCTGTGGAGTTGATCCGTGCGCTGGACCGCGAGCCTGCGACACCGGACGAGGCACGCCACATCTTGACGATTGTGCGCTGACAGACGCCAGCCACCGGTGTACAGCTGACACTCATTCACACCGGCCTGGCCTTGTCGCAAGTCCGCGCCGTTCCCTTCTCTCGAATTCTTGCTCTGGAGGCCGAGGAATGTCCAACCAAGGGAGTGTGGATGCGAAGGAAGAGCTGAAGTTGCTGTTCGGCACACCCAAATACGTGATCGGCATGGTTCACCTGCTCCCACTCCCTGGGTCGCCACGGTGGAACGCGGGAATGTGCGAAGTCTTGGAGAGGGCCGTCGCCGATGCCAAGGCTCTGGAGGGCGGCGGGATAGATGGGCTGATTGTCGAGAACTTCGGCGACGTTCCTTTCTGCAAGGGCCGGGTGGAGGCCCACACCGTCGCTGCCATAACGCTGGCATTGGCAGCCGTTAGAGATGCTGTGCGCATCCCTGTGGGGGTCAATGTGCTGCGGAATGACAGCAGGTCCGCCATGGCCATCGCATCGGTTATCGGCGCCAACTTCATTCGAGTGAATGTGCATGTCGGTGCCATGGTCACAGATCAAGGTATTGTGGAAGGCAACGCCCACTATGACATGCGATACCGAAGGGAACTTGGTGCCGACGTAAAGGTGTTTGCCGACGTATTGGTCAAGCACGCCATACCGCTGGGCGATCAGCCCATCGAGCAGGTGGCGAGGGATACCGCCTATCGCGGGCTGGCGGATGCCATCATCGTCACCGGTGCAG
>Ga0315274_10007709_pt1 | contig 15571 bp, 14 predicted proteins | sample YL17G02_20_MG_FD_203700 | JGI IMG/M metagenome (GOLD analysis project Ga0315274, IMG submission 203700) | Sediment microbial communities from Yellowstone Lake, YNP, Wyoming, USA - YL17G02_20 | ecosystem: Environmental > Aquatic > Freshwater > Lake > Sediment | place: USA: Wyoming | collected... | reverse complement strand
GCGGATTCGATCTACTGCACGGATGACCACGATCATTGATGGTGGAGGAGAACCCGAGGACATTGAGGCTAGGATCAATCAGATCCGGAACCAGATGAGCCGGAGCGGCTCCGAGTATGACCGTGACAAGCTTCAGGAGCGACTAGGCAAGCTTCTGGGCGGCGTCTGTGTCATCAAGGTAGGTGCTTCGACCGAGCTGGAGATGAAGGAACTCAAAGCTCGTATGGAGGACGCTTTGTACGCTACGAAAGCGTCCTTGGATGAGGGCATCGTTCCTGGCGGTGGACTCACCTTGATCAGGGCAGCTCAGAGGGTCCGTGTACTCATCAACGATGCTGTTATCCAAGAGGACGAGGACCAAGCCCTACCTATCAATCACGATGAGCAGGTAGGGTTCGACGTGGTCCTCAAAGCATGTGAGGTACCCCTCAGGCAGATTGTTTTCAACGCGGGTGCCAACGGAGATGTCTGGGTCGAGAGAGTGAAGGAAATTGGGGACGAGTTCGTGGGCGTGGATGCTACGGACATGACTCTCAAAAACCTTCTTGAGGCGGGGATCATCGACCCCACCAAGGTAGTTCGGAGTGCCCTAGCCAACTCTGTCTCAGTCGTGAGCACGATGTTGACCACGGAGACCCTGATTCGAAAGCCTTCTAAGCGGGAAAAGCCTGATTCCTAGTCTATTTGTCGAAAGCTCTTCTTGTGGACAACCGACTATTCTCGATTGGGACGACCCGACCTGGTAGAGTACGGAAGCAGGACATCCCTGACTTAGCCTCGGCCCTGGTGGGGTACTTCAAGGGTAAGGCAATCCTGGACGCTGGCTCATCCCGGAACGTGTCCTACGTTCGTCTTCATGGGGCAAATTGCGATGTCCTAGTGACCGGAGAGGATTGGGTCAAGGTACTCCCGTACTTGCAGAACGGGACACTGGGGCCTTACCTCTTTCCAAGCCCCAGTGTAGGGGTGATGGACCCCACGAAGTCTGTTACTGGGCAAGACTACGGTGACCCCTATTTGTACCAGCGAACTTTCTTCACGTTATCCCAAATTTTCGTGGATGCCGAGGCGTACCCTCGGCATCCCTGAGAGGCAACCATGGCGGACGAGCGATTTGATGCAGCCGGTACGCAACCTGGACTCACGGCTGCGGCACCAAAAGAGAATATACTGACCCTGAAATGCCGGAGCCCAAGGGGTTGCGATGGGACAGAGGCTACACAAGTAGGGCTCAACACCCCGGAGCAATACGGACATCGGCTTTACAGATGCGTAAAGTGTGGGCACTCGTGGGGAGTTGCCCTGGGTGGGCACTTCGAGTTCTGAGTCGTGGGTGAAAATTTAGGCATCCTGCGATGCCTCCGGTGTAGGAATCACCTCTCTAAGTCAGGGAAGGAGCCCTCACGCTTGGTCTGTGAGCGGTGCGGTCAAGAGTACCATGCGGTGCTCCAACTCATCCCTATCGACCCTAAGCCTGAGGAGCGTTTGCTAGCCAATGTTGAGCCAGGTGATGGGACAGGATGAAGGTGTCGCTTTCCTACAGCGGGTAGTGGATGAGAAGCTGACCTCTCCACTGTTGCTAGTGGGGCCTGAGGGAGTCGGGAAAAGACTAGCCGTCCTTGAAGCGGCCAAGGACTACTTTACCAAGGACGACCACACCGACACCTATCATAGTCGGCAGATTGATCTTGGAGAGCATCCTGACCTCAAAATTGTATGCGGCGAAGGGGACTCAGGCATCAAGGTCGATGCCATACGTGACCTGATCCGGAGCGTGAACACGTACCCTAGCTATGCACCCGCTCGATTCATCGTCATCGAGGGGGCAGACCGCATGAATTCCGCTGCGGCCAACGCTCTCCTGAAGACGCTGGAGGAGCCTCCCAAGATCGTGCGCTTTTTCTTGTTAGCTGAGTCGCTGAACGGTGTGCTGCCCACGATCCAGTCACGCTGTGGACTCGTGCGCTTCCGACCTCTACCCGAAGCGTTTATACTCGCACGAATCCAGCGGGATGAGCGAGACCCCGCGAAAGCTCTTGTGCTCACTCGTCTGGCAGAAGGTTCCGTCGGACGAGCCATCGGGTACTGGGCTTCAGGTCGCTTGCGACTACGAGACCAAGTCCTAGAGTTACTGAAGCCGGACCTCCTGCAAAACCCAGACTCTCTGTTTGCAGCCGTAAACGCTATTGGGGCCGATCACTTGGCCTTGGGACTCTGTTTTCTCGAACACGTCCTCCACGACCTACTCATGATTTCTGTCGATCCCAGCCGCATCACAAACGTGGACATCACGGATCAGATCAGTGCTCTGAGTCGAGTCCTGGGGCCAGAGAAAATTTCTCGGGCGTCAAGAGGGATCCGGGCGGTGCAGAAACATCTTGCTCGTAGGGTTGAAATCAATCTACCTATCCACGTCAAGTCAGCTCTTCTTGGTGTAGGTAGCTGACGTGGCTCGACTTAGGCTTCAGCCGTTCATGGTCTACTCTGGTACAGAGGAGTTTGATCTGGACAGGCAAATCGCCAAGTTCAGAGCGGGGTTCGAGCAGAGCAAACAGGTCTTTGTCTTGGATGGCAGGACCTTGATGAGTTCAGAGGTAGTCGCCTCTTGTGAGGAGCACTCGTTATTGGACGAACGGGATCGCTTAGTAATTGTGGACCACGCTGAATCTATCAAGGACACAGCCCCTCTCAAGGCATACATCGAGGCCAAAGATCCGGCTGACCTTTCGGCTGTCCTTGTGGCTGTGCTCCGTCCAACGACCAAGGATGGTAAGGTAAGCACGGCGAAGGTCTCGGATGTCTGGGCAAAGGCGGCGAAATTCTATGCCAAGACGTATGACAAGATCCCCTATTACAAGACCAACTTGAAGATTGAACGTCTCAATGAAGAGGCGGGCATACTCGGGGTGAGGCTTGCAAAAGGTGTGGACGAGGGACTCCTCAGCCTTGTTGGGTTCGACCTCTACGCCCTCACCAATGAGTTACGCAAGCTCAACCTACTCGTTGGTGACCAAGGCACCGTGACGCTTGATCATGTGAGGAAAGTGGTGGCACAAAAACCACCGGCCACTGCCTTCGACGTGGCGGAAGCAGCGTGCGAGAAAAATCACAAGCGTGCCATGAACTTGGTTGCACACCTCTACCGTTACGACGGAGAGGACAAGGCCACGTTGACCATCAGTTCTGCTCTTATACGCAACGTAGAACAACTCCTCGTGACCCGTGCGATGCTTGACGCTCACAAGCCTCATGAAGACATCGCAGCCCGGTTGGGGAACATGAACATACACGTCTGGAAGAACAAGTACCTGATCTGGTCCAACCGTCACACCGTGGCGAGCTTAAAGACTAACCTGGCGAACTTGTGCCGCCTAGATGCGAATATAAAGGGGCCATCTCGGTCAAAGCGGACCCAGGTGGAATTAGCTGTTCTCTCGATTGCCTCGTGAAGGAGTGCTGTATGGAAGCCAGTGCTGTTGAAACAACCTATGTCTCTCCATCCAATGGTTCATCCCACGGCGTGAAGATCACCCGCAAACGAGATGGGGTAACACTCCAAGCCTTTGATCAAGCGAAGTTACGCAAGGCTATCGGCCTTGCTTGGGCTGATAGCGTTGGTGAGGTAGACGAGAAGACTGTGAGTGCGGTCATCAAGACAGTCCTTCATTCCCTCTCCAGCGAGATCGTGGATGTCGAGATCGTGCAGGATGCTGTTGAGACGGCCCTGATGAAGCACGGTCAGTTTCAGGTAGCTAAGGCGTATATCCTCTACAGGCACCAGAGGATGGAGGCTCGCCAGATTCGAGCTAAGGCTGTGGACTCCAAAGGTCTCTCCGACTACATCCACGCTGGGAAGTATGCTCGGTACTTACCAGAGCTTCAGCGTCGGGAGGTTTTTGCGGAAACCGTAGCTCGTGTGGAGGGGATGCACTCAGGTAGGTTCCCCGAGATGTCTGAGGAGATCAGGGAAGCGTTTGATCTCGTGAGGGCCAAGAAGGTTCTTCCCTCGATGAGGAGCATGCAGTTCGGGGGCAAAGCGATCCTTGCGAACAACAACCGCATCTATAACTGCTCGTTCACCCTAATCGACCGTCTGGATTCCTTTTCAGAATCTCTATTCCTCCTGCTATCGGGTTGCGGCGTGGGCTACTCAGTCCAGTTTGATCACGTGGAGAATCTCCCCAGCATCACTTACATTGACCCAAAGAGGGTTATCCATCACGTTGTGGAGGACACCATTGAGGGATGGTCCGATGGTCTCAAGGCGTTGATTCAGAGCTACCAGGACGGGACCAACTTAGAGTTCAGCTTCCACAAGATTCGCCCAGCGGGTACTCCCCTCAAGACCTCCGGTGGGCGTGCTCCAGGGCATCTGAAGCTCAAGGAGTCTCTGGAGCGTATCCGCTCTGTCCTCCATGCAGCACAGGGGCGAAAGATGCGTCCTATCGAATGCCACAGGATTTTGTGCCATGCGGCGGACGCTGTGCTCTCTGGAGGGATTCGACGGTCAGCCATGATCTCGCTGTTTTCTTTGGATGACAGCGAGATGATGTACGCCAAGACAGGGAACTGGTTTGACCGTGACCCGTGGTTTGCCAACTCCAACAACTCCGTTGTCTTGAAGAGGGATGAGGTCAAGAAGAAGCAGTTCAAGCGCATCTTCCAGATGACCCGACAGTGGGGAGAGCCCGGCTTCTACTTCACGAACGACTACGACTACGGAACCAACCCCTGCTGCGAGATCGGCCTCAACCCGAAGCTGGTCGTAGGTAAGGCTCTCAAGGCCAAGCTGTCTGAGCGAGACATCCACGTCAAGATTGGGGAGACACATACTGGATGGGCCTTCTGCAATCTCTGTGAGATCAACGCAGCCAAGTTCACCTCGTTGGAGGACTTCCAGGCCGCCGCCAAAGCTGCGACCTTGATCGGGACTCTTCAGGCGTCCTACACGACAATGCCTTACTTAGGATGGGTCTCCGAGAGTATCGCTGAGAAGGAAGCTCTCTTAGGTATCGGCATGACGGGCATGCTGGACGCTACGGACATCTCCTGCAATCCGGACTTCCAGAAGACGGTCGCTCTTCAAATCAAGCAGTGGAACGCTGAGTATGCAGCCAGGTTAGGGATCAATCCGGCGACCCGAACCACTTGTGTCAAACCATCTGGGACAACCTCATTGGAGTTGGGATGCGTCGGGTCAGGGCATCATGCTCATCATGCTCGGAGGTACATCCGACGGGTGACCGCAGATGAGCTGGAATATGTATTCCAGACGTTCAAGAAGGTGAACCCTCACATGTGCGTCCGTAAGCCTGACGGGAAATGGGTCATTGAGTTCCCTGTGGAGGCTCCCGCCGGGGCCACCATCAAGGACGACCTCGGAGCCATTCAGTTTCTCGATATGGTGAAGTCCACTCAGCAGAACTGGGTTCTCCCCGGAACGGCTGATGACTCTGCCTCTCCCGGGCTCACTCACAACGTCTCGAATACGGTCACGGTCAAGCCGGAGGAGTGGGACGAGGTTGCGGATTACCTGTGGGCTAATCGGGAGTTCTTCACTGGAGTCTCCCTTCTGGCGTCTACAGGGGACAAGGATTTCGCGTTTGCTCCCAACGAGGCCATTCTCACCCCCGCAGACGAACACAGATGGAATGACATCCTCGCTGGTTACAATCCGGTGGACTACACCTCCCTGATGGAAGCTACCGATGCCACGGACCTTACCAGTGAGGTTGCATGCGCTGGTGGACTCTGCTTGATATAGCATGTCGTTCTTGCAACTCACCTGAAAGCAGATGCCCAACCCACTATCTCTCGGACACCTCATAGAGGGCACAGTCGAGCAGGACCCAATGACGGACAGGTACGTCATTCGAACTGAGGATGCTCAAGGTCGGACTGTGCTGTTCGATGCCCAGGTAGCTTTGGCGGGGTTCGAGGGTCAAGAAGTTCGACTTACCCTGGCCTCGTTCGAGAATCTTGCCAGACTCGCCGCCTTGGTCGAGGAACAGGGATCTGGGCAGGTTGTCGGAATTTACCCTGACGATCTCAAAGACCTCTAGTCCGGTGTAGGTTGATCCCGGGTACGCCTGAGCGTATCCGTGGACACATGAACATCCTTGAAGAGCACCAGGCTGACGAACTGGAGGGCAAAGTCTCGGCATGGCGGGTAGCCTACGAGAAGGGCTCCCCTCTCGTCCCGGACGAGGTCTACGATGCCGCCCTGGATGAGCTTCGGGAGCTTCGTCCAGGCTCACCCCAGGTCCAGGCCATCGGAGCTACCCCAGTCTCGGAGTGGGCCAAGGTCAGCCACGGGGTGCCAATGGGTTCGCTGGACAAGGTGAACCTGCCTGAGGAACTCCGGGATTGGGTCATGTTGAGAGGTGGTATTCACCTTCACCTGTTCTGGACGGAGAAGCTGGATGGGATCTCCGTCCGGTTGACCTACGCCAAGGGCAAGCTCGTCCAGGCGGCTACCCGAGGGGATGGGTCAGTTGGGGAGGACATCACCCAGAACGTCCGCAAGATGAAGGGCGTGGTCCCGGAAGTCCCCGGCTTCACCGGTACCATTCGGGGTGAGATCGTTCTGCTCAAGAGCGACCTCGCCAAGCACTTCCCTGATTACGCCAACACTCGGAACGCTGCTGCGGGCTTGTCCAAGAGGTACGACGGGAAGGGTGCCGAGCACCTCACGGTCGTGACCTACGCTGTCCTTGACAGTGACTTGAAAACGGGCACCGAAAAGGAACAGTTCGATTGGCTTGGGGCTGGTGGATTCAACGTCCCGGCCTACGGAGTCGTGGGGGATGCGGACGAGGTCAACCAGGTCTGGACCAAGTACCAGGATAGCACCCGGGATTCACTCGACTACGACATTGATGGCCTGGTGATCCGAATCAACCGGCTGGATCTCCAGTACAGCCTGGGGGAGAAGGACGGTCGGCCGCTCGGAGCCACAGCCTTCAAGTTCGCCCCCATCACCCGAATCACTGTACTCCGAAGTGTGGAATGGCAGGTGGGAGGTTCCGGTCGTATAACCCCTGTAGCTTCTTTCGACCCAGTAGAAATTCTGGGTGCTACCATTCGCAACGCATCCTTGTATAACGTGGCTTTCATTCAGAAGCATCGTCTGGAGATTGGTTGCCAAATTCTCCTGACCCGTGGTGGGGACGTCATCCCCAAGATTCTCGGGAGAATCGATGGCTAAGCTGATTTGCCCTGTTTGTCATGTGATCACGGAGTTCATTACCACGGATCGTCCTTGGTGTGGCCCTGGTCGCCCTTGGGTGGATTTGAGTGACCCTCAAAATTGTCCGAAGCCCCGTGGCCTTTGGCTGGAGCTAGACGATAATGACTCAGACAGTTTCCCGAGGAAGTCAAACCTATGGTGATGCCGCCCTCCCAGTGCCCCGTGTGCGGCTTTCCGGTCGAAATGGATGGCGAGTACCTCGTCTGCTCGAACACGGCTGATTGCCCCGCCCAGGCTGCCGGACGGGTAGAGCGTTGGATCAAGTCCCTGGACGTCAAGGACTGGGGCGGGGTTCTCATCGAGAAGCTGGTCCAGTCCGGCAAGGTCAAGTCGGTCCCGGACCTTTACACGCTCACGGCCAAGGATCTGGCCGACCTGGAACGAGTGACCGAGACCGGAGGGGACAAGCTGCTCAAGATTCTGTGGGCCAAGAACCCCATCCCTCTCGACGGTCTGGTGGGTGCCTTGTCGGTCCCTGGGTGCGGTTCCTCGACGTTTCGGCTGCTCATGGATGCTGGGTTCGACACCTGGTCCAAGCTCCGAGCCCTGAATGCCTCGTCCATGATCAAGGTGCAGGGCCTTGGGCCGGTCAAGTCACGGACTCTTGCCACTTGGTTCACCCAGCATGGTCACCTGGTTGACGATCTCTTGGCCAAGGGGGTCAAGATCAAGGAAGTCGTGAAGGGTGGCCTCACTGGCAAGTCCTTCTGCTTCACCGGGTCCATGACTCGCAAGCGAGGTGATTTGGAGGCTCTGGTCACGGCTGCTGGCGGTGTAGTGAAGGGTTCCGTCGGAAAGGGCCTTTCCTACCTCGTGATTGCAGACCCCAACTCGGCCTCCTCGAAAGCTGTTGCCGCTCGCAAGAACGGTACGCAGTGCATTTCCGAGGAAGAATTCGTCGGGATGGCTGGCGGGTAGTGGCTACCTTATCCGGTCGGGTCTACAAGCCGCTCTATTCCAAGGACGGCTTCTTCATCTTCAGCTTCGACGTGCTGGCCGTTGAGGATTCTCCCTTTAACGACAAGGCTACGACGGTGAAGGGCCTCTTACCTGGGCTGATCCAGCTTCGTTCAGAGGTACCCCTCAAGGTTCACGGTAAGTGGACGACGCACAAGAAGCACGGGCGTCAGTTCAAAGCCGAAAGCTGGGAGCCTTGGACGAGATCCAACGAGGATACTCAGACGTTCCTCCAGCTCTGCGTTGAGGGCTTCACGGACTCCCTCGTGTCCAAGCGGTTCACGGAGAGATACGGCTTAGAAACCTTCGCCATGCTCACTGACAAGCCCATGGAGGTCTTAGCCCAGACCTTCGAGGGTCTGGCCCCTGAGAGCGTGCGAGGGGCCGTAGAGGGCTGGCAGAGGATGCTCTCGGCCAGGGATCTCAGTAGCCTGCTGACCGATGCCTTCACATCCAGCGATCACCAGCTTATCCTGGCGAAGTTCGGCCTGGAAGCTAGCTCCATCATCCGAACCAATCCGTACCGGCTGATGGAGATTCGGGGGTTCGGCTTCGAGAAGGCTGATGCCCTCGGTCTGAAGATGGGGATCCCCCTGGATGACGCCCGAAGAACCTGTGGGGCTATTCTGTGGGCCTTACAGGAGGCCACGTTCGAGGGGCACCTGTTCATGCGTCGGGGAGACTTCCCAGATGCTCTCAAGAAGCACGGGGACTTCTCTTACGAACGCTGTTCCCAAGCGGTTGGACTCCTCGCAGCCCAGAAAGCGGTGGTACTGGACCCAGATGTTGGGGTGTACCTCCCTAGCCTCTACGGGTTTGAACGGGATGCTGCCCGGATGCTCTCCCGCATGCACTCCCCCTCTGGGATAGAGCTGGACCCTGCCAAGTTCCTCCACGAGTACCAGGAGATGTTCGGGGTTGAGTTATCTGACGCTCAGAGGGAAGCGGTCGAGACTCTGATTCGTGAACGGGTGCTGGTCCTGACGGGGCTTCCGGGGACGGGGAAAACGATGGTGATCCGCACCTTCGTCAACCTGTTCGAACGCCTCGGGATGAATTACTCCCTCATGGCTCCCACGGGGATTGCAGCCAAGAGGCTCTCTGCTGTGACAGGGAAGCCAGCGGGCACTATCCATCGCCTGCTTGGGTACAACGGGGTCGAGTGGGACTATGGGGCCATGAAGCTGTACCCCACGAACGCTGTCATCGTGGACGAGACCTCCATGGTAGATCAAGAGCTTTTTTATCGACTCCTGAGTGCCTTGAGCCCTGACACCATCATCGTTCTGGTGGGGGACTCCGCACAGCTTCCCTCTGTCGGTCCTGGGAGTGTCATCCGGGAGCTGATGAACTGTCCGGCTCTGCCAAGGATCAAGCTCACAAAGATTTTCAGGCAGTCAGACAAAGGAGCCATCGTCCAGAACTCCCACCTGATCAATCAAGGTGAGCTGCCCGTACTGGAGGATCCCAAGACCGCTACCGAGTTCAAGTTCGTGCGGTGCAGTGACGAGGAGAAGATTGTCAAGTTCATCGTGGAGATGTCGGCCCGGCTCAAGGAGAAGGATGCTAACTTCCAGGTACTATCCCCCAAGTACGAGGGGACCTGTGGAGTCAACAACCTGAACGATCTCCTCCGAGAACGGTTGAACCCTCTCACGTCCCAGGCTGAGTGGAAACGAGGTCCCACTCACTTCAGGGAGGGAGATCGTCTCATGGTAGTCAAGAATGACTACAACCTCGGGGTCTACAACGGTGACGTAGGTAAGTTCATCCGGCTCACAGAGGACTCTCTGATCGTTCGCATCTACGGGGCTGACGGGAAAGAGGAAGGACTTGTGGAGTTCACTGAATCCGAGGCTGAGATGAAGCTTCGTTTGGCCTATGCGGTGACCGTTCACAAGAGCCAAGGCAACGAGTTCGACACGATCCTCATGCCCATTGTGAAGGCCCAGGGGAGGATGCTACAGAGGAATCTCCTTTACACGGCTGTGACCCGAGCCAGGAAGCGGGTCTGGCTGGTGGGGGAGGAATCAGCGGTCTTTACCGCTGTCAAGAACGACAAGGTGGTCAACCGCAACACGGTTTTGGCCAGCACCATTGCACAGCTTCTCTCCGGTGTAGAGGGGCAGAGCACAACAGGAGTGACTCATGGACCCTAAGAGGGTAGACGAAATCTACGAGCAGATGGGGAAGTTCTCCATCGAATTACCCTCGGATGCGTGGGTCTTAGGCCCGAAACATATCCATGAGATGATCTCCCTGACCCGTGGCTACACAAACAGCGTGAGTCATGTTCTTCAGGAGATTCTACAGGAGAAGCAGAACCTCGACCGATCCAAGCATGCACTGGAGGCTGTGTTCAGGATGGAGGCGGATCGCCTCCTAGTTGAGGATGACCGAGTGAAACGTGCTCCCAACATTGCTGACCGTGAAGCCACGGTAAACCTCATCCTTCGTGAACGTCGGACTGAAATCCAATTGCTTGAGGGACAACTCCTAGACCTGAGCTACGTCGAAAAGGCTGTACGGCATAGATACAACGAACTGAAGTCCACGATGAGTGACATCCGTGCTCAACGGGCTCTGATTCGGGATGCCATCGACACCGGCTCCTTCTATGGGGACGAGACGCAGACTTCACGGGGGTCAACCTTCGGAGGGGCTCCTCCTACCTCAGATGGACTGAGTGAGGATGCTATCGACCGGAGTATGCGTGAGCTAGACACCATGCTGGTGGTAGGTGAAGTCTTGCCACCTGCCGAGCTGTCGAACGATCTCACTTCTTCGGAACAAGCTGAGGCCCTTCGGTTAGCCCCCTACGAACCCAAGTCTGTGGTTGCAGCAGTTAAAGCTCCAGCCGACGACTTCTCAGACCTCATCGATGGTGTAGAGGACAATCCACCCCAGGTGGCAGCTCCCGTAGTCCCCCCTACCCCCGAAGACCCTGAAATCAGCCGTTTTCTGGACGGGACTGACGAACTCGAAGATTTATTCTCCGACGAACTCCAGTCGGTGTAGGTAGCCCCTGTCAGCCCTGACCTACCCACTCAATTTGTGGGTTGGGACTGACCTAACAACAAGCAAGGAAGAAACAAATGCCTGATGCAAGCACGTATGATGGGTTCGAGGAAGACGTTGGCGTAGACTCGGATGAGGACAAGAAGTACGGGTCAGCCAACCGTCCGGAGTGGTTCAAGGGTGACAAGGGTCGTTGCTACCGCGTGGCCTTGGTCTACTTCCACACGGTGGACGTGAGTGCGGTCACGAACGCCAGGGCTGTTGCCAAGAAGTTAGGCAACACGGTCACGAACGACGAGATTGAGAAGATCGCCAAGGAATCTTTTCAGAAGAAGGCTGCCGCTCTGAGCAAGAAGGTTGACGAGCTGACTCCCGTGGAGCGCCTGGATATCTCCCAGGTGAAGTTCCGCAAGTTCCAGGCCCATTACAAGGAGGGCGTAGGTTACGTCCTCTCTCGTATGGGCAGGGACGGAGCGGAAGCGGACGTGGCGTGGAAGTCCCTGGGTGACCCCAAGAACTACTTCTCCACGGTCTGCCTGTTCTACCCGTGCGACAAGGACGGGAACCTTCCACGGAAGGATGGCGAGCTGGACAAGAACCGGGTCATGAATGACTGGCATGTCCTTCCGTGGCGCTTCGGTCCGAAGAACTACGAGAACATCTGGAACGTGAACAAGGGTCTCCGGTCGAACGACCTGACCATCGCAGACCAGGATCTCATCCTGAAGTGCGAGAACACGGAGTTCCAGAACTTCAAGATCACCGGGGGTGGCAAGTCCACCTGGCGGCGGTCCCCGGAGCTGATGCGTCGGGTGTTGGAGAAGGCCATCCCCCTCTTCGACAAGCTCATCCCGTTCCGGGAGATGAGCACGGCAGACCTCCAGATCAAGCTGGGGATCAGCACGGGCAACAGAGGTGAGGACGTGTCCACTGAGATGGACGGCCTCATGGACGACTCCGGCTCTGTGTGATCCCGGGAGTGTGAGGGGGCTGAGGATATCCTCGGCCCCCTCATCCTAACATGATCACGCTCGGACTCGACCCCTCTCTTACTGGATTTGGTTGGTGCGTCCATCGTTCGGATGTATCTGGCCCTGCCCGTATCGTAGCGAAAGGTCATCACGCTACGGACGCCAAAGCTATCTTCGTTACTCGGTACATCGCCCTTCGGAGCCTGCTGTTGGAGACGTTGGAGAGCTACCCCGAAGTTCAAGCGGTGGGGATTGAATCCCCACCATTCGGGGAGTCCTACTCAGAGGGTCTCTACGGGCTGTTCGTATTCGTCTGTGAGGCTGTGTACCACCACCGAAAGGACGTGGTGTTCTTCGATCCCCAGACGGTGAAGCGGCTCGTGAGGATGGACCCCAGCGTGCGTAAGGGGACCATGGACAAGAGTGACATGGTGGAGGCTGCCAGAGTCGATGCTGGCATCTTAAAGGGACGATTCAACCACAACGAGGCCGACGCCTACCATATTGCGAGGTTCGCTGCTCGGTTCTGGGAGTTCGTGGACGGGGTTCTTGTTGAGGATGACCTGACCCCGGCTGAGAAGACTTCCTTCTACAAGGTTCGCAAGTTCACTAGAGGCGCAAAGGCTGGGAAGACCATCATCACCGGCCTGTCATTCAGAGAGAATGACCGCTTCTTCCGATTTTCTCGTATTCCCCAGGAGGTTTGACATGGCTGCTGCAAAGAAAGCCGCATCAAGTAGTGCGGCACGTTTGGCCAAGGCAACTGCAACGATTCTCAAGCACACGGGGCAGAAGCCCATCGGTCAGCACAAGGGTGCCTTAGCATCCGTGGGCTCGGGGAGTTTCGTTATCGACGACCTCATCGGTGGAGCCCCGGCTCAAGATGGGAAGCCGATGTGCCCAGGGTATCCCCGTCGGAGAATCACCGAGGTCTTTGGGGCTGAGTCCAGCGGCAAGACTACCGCAGCCTTAGAGGCCATCGCCCATGTTCAGTCCAAGGGAGGGTTGGCCATGTTTCTCGACTTTGAGCACGCCCTCCATCACGGGTACGCCACGAAGGTCGGAGTGAAGTTCAACGACCTCGCCCTGTATGCCCCCAACAACTTCGAGGAGGGCCTCAAGATGCTGTACGTGGGCATCCAGGCTGGGTTCGACATCATCGTGGTGGACTCCGTAGCCGCTATGGTCACGAAGGACGAGATGGAGAAGGGCATCGACAAGCCCTCCATGATAGGCGACCGAGCCAGGGCTTTGGCCAAGTTCCTTCCGAGAATGGTCTCTTGGCTCGCTAAGGAGAACCCCGAGAACCCAGAGGGCACGGCTTTGGTGCTCATCAACCAGACCCGAGCCCTCATCGGTGGGATGAGCTACGGGGGTGGGGATGACAACACGACCGGTGGGAAGGCTCTCAAGTTCTTCTCGTACCTTCGGCTCAGGTTCACCCGCCTTCGGTCTGACGTGATCAAGCGGAAAGACCGCGTGTCGGGTAAAGAGCGGAACTACCCCTACGGGAATCACACTCAGGTCAAAGTCATCAAGTCCAAGATTGATGGTAAGCAGGGATACTCGGCAGACATCTTCATTCGATTCGGAGTCGGGATCGATGACATCCACTCCATCATTGAGGGAGGGGTCACCAACAAGCTCATCGGAAAGTCTGGTCCCAGCTACGAGTTCAAGGGTCAGAAGTTCAAGGGTCGTGAGGCTCTTCGCACCTTCCTGTCCTCTGACCCCAAGTCCACTGAAGAACTCCGCAAGAAGCTACTGGAATCCCTCCAGTCGGCTGCGGTGATTACTGACCCCGAGGATGACGACGAGATTGCAATGGCGGATTTCGGTGAGGATGGGGACACCGAAGCCGATGCGGTTGAGGTCGAGGTTCCGCTGGAGGAAGGTGCTGAGCCAGAAGCAGAAGCCGAGGCTGGGGGCTGATGCTCTCCGTGACCGTCAAGGGATTTCAGTCGATTGAGGAGGTCTCCTTCTCAATCGACGGGTTCACAGCCCTTGTCGGTCGATCCAACATCGGAAAGTCCGCTGTGGTCAGGGCAGTTCACGCTGCCCTGACCAATGCCCTTGGGACGGACTTCGTTCGGCACGGGGAGATGTGCTCCCGGCGTATCCGTGGAACCAAGAAGTGCCGTTGCCAGGCATCCGTTCACTTACTGCAAGAGGGCCTGGATCTTCTTTGGGAGAAGGGGGATGAGGTCAACCAGTACATCTACAACGGCCAGGTGTTCACCCGGGTTGATCGGGGGACCCCGGACTTCCTGGTCAAGGACTTCTCCCTGACCAAGGTGGGGGACCGAAAGCAGCTCATCCAGGTAGCCGAGCAGTTCGATCCCATCTTCCTGCTCTCCCAGTCGGGGACAGTCGTGGCTGACGTTCTTTCGGACGTGGCCAAGCTGGACGACATCAACCTGGCAATGGCCGACGTGGAGAAGGACCGTCGTGAGGCGGCCTCGACTCTCAAGGTCCGTGAGCGAGACATTCAACAGCTCCAGGCCAGCCTGACACATTACGAGGGCCTGGAGGAACCTATGGCCTTGGCTCAGAGGGTGGGTGAGAAGTACCTGGCCATCGAGGTCCTGGCCACCCAGGAGAGGGAGTTGGAGCAGTTTTGCTCCAGGCTCAAGGAGGTGGGGGATAGCCTGCGAACTCTCCAGGGGGTGGGGGACATCAACCCGCCTGACGTGGAGCCCCTGGAAGCCTCTGAGAGGGCCTTTTCGACCCTGGTGGGGTACCGAGCTGCCCTGGACGAGAAAACGGCCTCTGTGGAGTCCCTGGAGCCGGTAGAAGTGCTCCCCATCCCGGACGCCTTCACCTTGGAGGAAGCCAGTGCGGGAGCGATTCAGGTAGCCGAGTGGGATGTTCGGGTAGATGCCCTGAAGGGGCCTCTCTTAGCCTGGCATGAGGTGGAGAAGGTCAAGGTGCCCGAGGACGACAATCTTCAAGGTGTACCTGTCTTGGTGCAGCTCTTATCCTGGTGCTCCCTGGTGCAGGCGGGTACGTCTGTTGTGGAGGAGTTGGAGCTTGTGGATTTGATGCCCGAGCTGCGTGACGACCTTGTTCCTGAGTCTGAGATAGTGCTACAGCTAGCGACCTTTTCTGAGCGCCACGTCACGATGGATACCAGCCTAGAGATGCTGACTACAGAGGTTGCAGAGGCAGAGAACTTAGAGCTAGCTCTGCGTGAGGAATGGTCTGCTCTGGGAGTATGTCCGACTTGTTCACAGTCGCTAGAGGAGGGGCATACCCTACATGTCTGAGAAACACGATTACGACCTCGGAACGCTCTATCACGGGGACTGCCTGGAGGTCTTACGAGAGCTTCCAGCGGATTCATTGGACAGCGTCGTTTCTGATCCACCGGCAGGCA
>Ga0315274_10007708_pt1 | contig 15573 bp, 27 predicted proteins | sample YL17G02_20_MG_FD_203700 | JGI IMG/M metagenome (GOLD analysis project Ga0315274, IMG submission 203700) | Sediment microbial communities from Yellowstone Lake, YNP, Wyoming, USA - YL17G02_20 | ecosystem: Environmental > Aquatic > Freshwater > Lake > Sediment | place: USA: Wyoming | collected... | reverse complement strand
GACGCTCATCTTTCTCCCTCATCGAACCCCATCACCATCGACATCTTCAGACCCCACGTATGTCCTAATTCAGCCCTTTTCAGACATTCAATCCTTGTTTTCAGACATCTATGCTATTACCGAACTCAACACCAAGTCCACAGCCGTTGACCCAACAACCGCGTCCGAGGTCAAACGCCAATACTGGGCGGCACTTGATACGGTTTTGCTCACTCCGTATGACTGCACTATAATCTCGTGATAATACCAACTCACATTATCATAGCTATACTCGATTGTTACTGTATGAGCCACTGTGCAATGGAACTCATAATGCGCTCTACTGTAGCCGCGCTTGTCCATTGTTATCTGCTGCTGTGCTGTCCCGAGCGCTTGATATAAATCTTCTTTAATCCCAAGTGCATCTTGGATATCCACCGGAACTTTAATATTCGATTTGTTAATCGAAAACATCGGCTCTTTCGTACCCGGTTCTTGCGGGATTGTCCATCTTGTCGGCCCACCTTCTTCTGGCATGTTATTTCACCATCCTATTATGCTGTTGGCTCATACTCCCATTCACCTATTACATAACCTGGAGCTGCGGCTAATTTACCTGTTGCACTCCGATTGACTAACGAAACATCAAGCACGAACGTACCGTCGAGGCACTCATATGGAAGGTCTGTTCGACCGCTGTCATAATAATACTGATTCGCTCCAGCTATCTGCTCACCAGTTAATGCATCAAGAGTTGTCTTACCACAAAACGAATCAATATCAAGGTCAGTATCATCTGTTGTCGAGGTCTTCCAATAATAGAATTGCCAATCGAGGTTCTGTATTGACTGTAATTTAACACGTTTTAGCCTGATTTTATTCGAGGCAAGACCCGCAAGAGCTGCATCTGTCTTGGCATTCTGGACGATGATAGCTGCGAAATTAGTTGCCTTCGCTGACCTGATTGTGTAGAACACCGACTCAGTCTTGGATGCATCCTGTGCCGCATCGTATGCACTTGGGAACTGCTCGCTCATTTTCCAGACGTTGGCCAACTGGTCCCAACATAAGTCGACTGCATCTCTAACAAAGCTTAATTGTGGCACTGAATCTTTCGGCATTCAAATCACCCTATTACTCCAATGGTCTTAAATCCACTTTTATCCTGACTTTTTGACTCTTCTAATTCCTTTGGTAAATCTACCTCTTCTACTTCCTTATAATCATAATCAACAATTCCGAACCCTGTTTTGCCCCAAGACCCTGCCTTAGTGCAACACTTCTCCGAACATAGATAAACCGGGTCTTTCGGCCGCTTCTCAACTCGATTATCCATCATCTTCACTAACTTATCGAATTGATGTACTCTTAGGATTTTCTCCCCACCACATCTGGCGCACTTGATTTTCGGCTCAGGCATTTGCCCGGTCTCAACAGCATCGAAATATATGCGAAAATCGCCTTCACACATATCAAAGACCAGCCCCTGCCTATCCATGCCATAATGCCTCGCAGGGGCTTTGCAACCGGGTACGTCACATTTACCATTCATCATTATCACCATATACCAATTCTCTGGCTTCTATTCTATCCAGTCCCTCTACATCCCCTAACAATTTCATTATCAATCTAGCATATGACCCCACATAATACCAATAATGCCAATCTGGTATTCTTTGGGTCATTTGATATGCTCTAAAACCTCTATGATAATCTCCCGCCGTTTTGTAGCTAAAATTCATTAATGGGAATCCTGCACCAATCATCATCCAATTAAACAACACTCTACCTGTCCTACCATTGCCATCGGTAAATGGATGTATATATTCAAATCCAATATGATAGTCAACTGCCGCTTTTAATGGATTAACTATTAGCATATTAGGGGTTACCTTTATTGACTCAAGCTCACTACTAACTAAATGTGAAGGAGTTGTTTCATATCTACCAGCAGCGTAAACTGGTTGAGTTTTAAATTCTCCAGCATTGGGTATAATCAACTTAGTCACTTCATAATGTACGGATTTTATAAAATCATTACTTAATTCTGATATATCCGCACCTGTAATGAATTTATGGGCATCATGTATATTTCTGGCTGCTTGAACCCAATCTTCTTTACCAACTACTGTACCACCTTTCAATGCTATTTCTGTATCAGCTTTTGTCAAAGTGCTACCCTCTATTTTGTTGGTGTTGTGGATGTAGTCTATAATCTCATCCTCGAAATACTCATGTGAGACTTTGGGAGCTAACTCTCCCCAAAGTCTCTTTACATTTTTCATTACTTTATACTGTTCAGGTAACACTTTCAACACCCTTACGCTGTTATCTCAGGCACTCCGGTTATGATTTCACTCACGAACCTTATCTGAGGCTTTCCTCTGCCATGATTCAACCTGATATAACTCGCCACTGTCGCACTCCCGAACAATCGAATTTGCAGGGTTAAGACCTCATTCTGCGGAATTGCCGAATAATCGAGGTCTTGTAGAATAAAATCTACACTCCTGCTTCCAGCACCCAACAGATTCAACGTAACCGATTTCTCGATTGTTAACGCAGTCTGAACACCTGTCGTGATATTTGTTCTATATGCCCTGCACCTAACAGTTGTCCAAGTTGCACTCGCACCGATTTCTCCGGTTATTGAAATCTTGGCATGCCTGCGAACTCGACGGATATCATCATGCGGAACATAGAAGAACAATGCTATGCGCTCCGCATCTGCACTTATCGGGATTAATGCAGTTGTTCCATCGAGGTCTTGAGATGGGTCATTATCTGCCCCAACCCCGAGCGGGTCACGCATCAAGAGATAATATTGTGGGACCGAATTTATAAGCATTGGGTCGAAATAAACTTTCTGCCCATAGAACTCTCCTTGTCCAGCTTGCATTACCTCTGAATAGGCTTTGACTTCTTTCGATTTATATATGCCCAACTCGAGAATGGCTATACCTGCCCCTCCGACAATGGTTATAGTCGAAGCTTTCTTTGGCGGGAAATTGCCACTGTCCCATCCAACCGCACTTGCAACTGTGGTAAACACTGTGGTCGTGCCATCAAGCCAAGTCACAGTTATTGTATCGCCACCAGGCATATTCCCAAGCATGCTTAGACTGGATATCAATAAAGGAGTATTCAATGACACTAATAATGTGCCACCCGCTACTGATGTTGTGCCTGTAGTTCTGTCTTTATCCAATATATTTACTAAAGCACCGACCCAAATCCCCACTGTCGCTGTTATTGTCGCTTCCTCATTACCAACTTGTCCCTGCTCCTGAACGAACAATGGGTCGCCAGGTGTGTTTTCCCAGTCCAAACTTATGTCGCCTTTTATCTCAAAGACTTTCCAAATGCTCACTTCAGCCAGAGACACACCTGCTCCTTGAACAATCGTAATACTCACTGCTGTTTGAGGGATGAAGTTTCCACTGTCCCATCCAGTTACACTCGCCGCTGGAACATACGCAGTTGTTGTGCCATCAGGATGTGTTACTGTGACAGAACCCGCTGCTATGATTGTTCCATTTATGACTATTCTCCCAATAAGTGCTGTGCTATGGAAGGTCATGAGAATAGTTCCACCTGCCACCGATGTGACCGCTGTAGTCCTGTCCCTATCGAGTAGTCGGGTGAGGGCACCGACCCAAACACCAGCAGGGGCTGTTATCGTACACTCTTCATTACAAATCTGCTGCTGGTCCTGAACGAAGACCGGAGTGGCTGGGGTATTGTCGATAGTTGCTACGACTGTTTGGCCAATCTCTTCGCCGTCTTTAATTATCGTCGTCATTTAGCTCACCTTACCTCGATTCCTAAGAAGCAATCAATCCATGTACCTGCTTGAGGAGCCATCCATATCATAATTTCTGAGTAATATGGAATATCTATTCCTGAATCAAACCATACGACGAGGTCCGAGAATGGTACTAACCCTGCATTAACTATTACAGGAGTGTATGCTGGACCAGTATCTATGGCAAAAATAAGGGTACGAGTTATCTCATTTGGATTTGGTGTACCTAAAGGAATTGCTACTAAAGGACCTGGACCACCCGGAGGACCATTTTGATTATACTCTATTTTCCATATTAATATTTGAGGAACACCAGGATTATAAACTCCCTTAACAGTCCTATTTACATTTGACCACATTGTGAACATTGCATAGCTCAACTTTTTCCATCTTGAAAATCCTGTATTTGATTGAAGAACTAGTGGATTAACCCCTGCTAGATTCTGCAACAAAGCTTGATTTTCGTTGATATTCATGCCTGATGTGGCCTTTGGTACATAAACTCGCCCTTTCTTAAAAATTGACTCACCGAGCAATAAGTAAGCTGCAGAGTCATCTATAGTGGGTAATAAATTTGCGGGTAAATCACTGAAATTTGTCACATCTTGCCATTCTGTTCCGGGGTAATGCTTGAGTATATCCTGCTCATCTGCACTACTCTCAACTTTGTGAATGCTCTTTATATTTTTCTCTTTTCTCCAGTTAAATATGTAATCCAAATATTTCATTTTCTCACCACCAACAAACCTAACTTACAGTAATCAAACTTGACAATGAATTAAAAACTACTATATCTATCTGGTATGACATATCCACCACCGTCTTTTTTTCCGGGTGGATAGGGAATTGAGTCCCTAATCCTATATGGATATGATATAATCTTGTTGCTATAAATAATTGTCTATGGTATTAGTATATCAATGTATATATGCATTGTATTAATATTTATATATCATTTCGCTTCTCAAATGCGCCTCTTATCAACTGTCCGTCTTTAAGCAGTACTGGCGTTACTTCTAACTTCTTAGAACCTTGCCACCCATGAACCTCGAATCTATTCCCTGCGGCGAGCCATACTGTTAATTTCGCCTTACACTCCACTATAGCCTTGTCGAGATGCCCAGATTTATTACCCATGGTTGTTACTTGAACTCCGAGGACACCAACCTGGTCAGCCTTAACAGCCACTATGTCGATAATGCCAAATAAATCTATGCGACGATGAGCAAAAGCGTTCCACTGTTCCACACGCTGAACTATGTATCCCAACTTTTTGAGATAATTCAATGTCTTTGCTGACGGTGTTGCCATATTATTCTTCCTCCTTACTAGCTCCAACTAATCCTTTATGAGCTCTAACATACTTCCACAAGTCATCCCATATAGGATGCGATTCCTGACCAGGTACTATTGTAATAATTTTACGTTGATGCTTTGTCCATCCAGATTTTGCTGGGGCACGTTTAACATCTTTAATCAACCCATATCTTCTAAGTAGATAGACATATACCCTTACACTACTATACCGTGCGCCTAAGTACTTTTCTCCCCTTATCGCCATTCCATCACTATAACACTTGTCCCTGTACGCGGCGTATATGTCGTATATAGAGGATTCTTTATGTTCTGTTAGATATTCTCTTATGAATCTCACCGCCGACAGTGGTTTGCCACCAGGTATGTTTTCAAAATCCATGACCTCCATTTCCTGCTCGTCTTCCGGAGCCTCAGACTTTCCGTCTTCAGGTCCTTCAGTCTTTTGTTCTTCAGGATTCTTCAGTCTCTTTATAACTCTCCTTACCACAGTCACACCTCTACAACTCAACACTATCGGTATTTAATTCGACACTCTGAATTTCAGAGTCTTTATTCAAGCTCTTGCCAACAGATAATAAATGTGCTTTGGGAAATATTAACCATCGCCCATTCGAGATTATTTTCTTGCCTTTGAATTTAACTTCCCTTCCCTTATCATAATAATCTATACCACCATACCAAACTCTACGATTCTCTGGTTCTTTTGGATGAACATAAACTTTCTGAACCAAGAAATTAAGCTCAACTTGCTCTTTATATATCTCACTATTGCCTCCTCTATTCAAGGCATTCAATTCAATTATAACTAATTTGTATTGTTTGCCAACTTCAAGCTCTGGTAGATTTTCATCTCGATAAAAATTCTTACTCCTAATTTTAGAATCAATAGCACGTTTCTCTTCAGCTTTCTTACGACGCTCAGTTACTTTTCTTAAATCTTCTTCTGTTGTATCAACTGTAATCATTTTATCAAACACTATATCACCTACCTTTTTTAAGCTGGGGTGTTGTTGGTACGAGGGCTGAAAAATTATCAACACCCCAGCGTCATCGTCACTTTTTAATTTCTTTTACGGCTTCTACTTTATTGCCTTTCCGTCGCCTCCTTCCAGTGTCAATACTCCAGAGTTTCTTATTTGCTCTCAATGATTTCAAACTAAGCCGAACTCCTATACGATAAAAGGTATCAGTCATTATCTTGACTGCTCTTATCGTTCGTATTTGTTTTCGGTTTATTGTTCTAATCAGCTTAGTTAGCTCATCAACCTGTTTCCTCAACTTCCTAATAGACCTATTCCCTTTACTTTTTTTCTTCACCATCTTTTCCACTCTCCTTTTTCGCTTCACCTTCAAACTCTATTTTAGACACTGTCAAATCAACAAGCTCCTGCTTCTGCTGAGTTGACATACTTTGAGTATTCTCAGCCAGGCGCAAGTAAACAGTTCTTTTGTCTTTCGGGTCTTTCTTACGCAGAACTACATAAGGTCTATCTTTAAGCTGATTTAGAACTTTCCAAACAGCTCCATAAGATATACCCAATTCTGCGGCCACATCACCTATTGTGTACCAACCCGACTTAAGCTTGTCTATTATATCTTCATCCTTACCTTTCAATGACTCTGACTTAGCCATCATTTCATTTAATGCTTTACCTCTGACTGTATCCGAGTCATACCAGAATCCCCACCAAGCCGCGGCCAATATTTTCTTTATGATATTACTGTGAGCTCGTGGGCCGAGACCTTTGATTCCTTTAAGCTCCTCTCTGAGGTCGAGGGCCACCGGCAAAGGGGGTCTATTGGCACCCATCATGGCATCAACAGCTTCATTAATATCTTTAAATGGTGGAGCTATACCCGGCTCCAATCTCAAGTCCATGTATGGATGCATCATTACCCAATTTCTCAAAGTTTCATCTAACACCCTTTCTGGGTTAACTATATTGAACCTATTCAACAAAGCTGGGTCTTCAACCGGGGTATAGTTCGCACACCAAAGCGTGACTTTCGTTTTATAACGGAATGTGTTTGAACCTTCCCACTCGAAATGATTACTTGCATAGAAAGCCGACGCCGCCTTCCTTTCTATTTCATCTAACTGAGCGAACTTCGCCAAGCTCACACAAACAATTTGGTCTTCAAGAACTGTTAGAAGAGTCTGTTTCAGGTCTATATCTTCCGACATTCCTGCCCCGAACTCACGGACTATCAGGAAATCATTATTCAATACAGTCGGAGCAACAAATCTATGCCCAAGCTTGGCTCCAGTCTCAACCGTTCCTCTCAATGCCGCATCTGTTATCTTACCAATTCCACCAAAATAATGTGCGGGCATCAATGATAAGAAATCACTCAATATACTCGATTTAAACCAACCCGAGTCCCATATCAGCAATACATGCTGATTACTTCTGAACGGCAAATTATAACAACGGTCTATCACCGACATGGCTATTGAGTCTAACAGCTCTTCAGCTGTCTGCCTACCCAGCCACGAGTATTTAGACTCTATTGCCCTTATAATGGTTTTATATATTGGATATGACTTTGCGAACTCATCTGAGGTTTGGATTAATTCATTAAACTCCTTTAATGTCATCATCTCGGGTATTACTTTACCTGGTTGCAGTAGTTCTTGTCTCATTTTTCTCACCACCAAATGGATGAATCTGTCCGCAGTGGGAGCACAACATAACATCATCGAGTATGTGTGCTCCGCAGTTTGGGCACTTATTTTTTACTTTTCTCGTATTTCCTTTGTTCAATCTCATTCCTCCGTTCAACTTTCTTGGCACACTTCTTGCAGTACGACATACCTCCAATTATACTCTTCCACATATAACTGGTCATTCTTTTACCACATTCTTGACACCACATCATCCGGTTTACTTCCTTTCCACACTTCCGACAAATCTTGACCTGAAAGTCAGACATATGACCTGGTGCCCAATAGTCTTGTAACCAACTACTAATCATATGTCTCGGATGTTTGCACCTCTCTTGTAACTCCTCGATTTCCTTTTCATGCCGCTCGTGCATTTCCTTGATGTTTTCAGTATTAATCTCATTACAATTTTTATCTAAGACCTTATGCTTCTTTAAGTCCTTTATCATATTATCGACTAACTCTCTGGTTTCTCCACTCACACTTACTCCTCCTCGTCTTCATCTCCCTCTTCGTCCTCATCCTCGTCGTCCTCATCCTCATCTTCTGAGTCATCAGGCTTACCACAGTACTTGCAGAGTTCATTTTCTTCTTCACCTTCATCTTCGAACTCACACATGCCATCTGGTGACTCTGGGCATTCCCTTCCTAACTCCAGATTGCACTTCTTACACACATAATATCCTTCGAGCTTAACCGGTTCATGCTTGCACTTATCTTGAACACCAGATATTCTAGTCTCAAGTTTGTCAATCTTCTTATCCAGATTTTCGACTCTGGTGGCCATTTCATTCCGTCTTTCTAACAATTCATCCAGCTCTTGCTCCATCCTCTTAATATTTGGCAACATATTTTCACCTCACACCAATTCTCCGAAAGCACAAGTATTCCTAACCTCGATTATCTTAAGCGTTACTAATGAACCCACAGGTAACTTCGCTTCTTTGGCTTTTATAAATACTACTAATCCATTATATTTCCCAAAAAAGTCACCTTTCTTACCCAGCCCAATTACTTTTATTCTTACCACTTCTCCAACAACTGGCTGTACTTTCGCTTCTTTTGGCTCATCATCTCTATCACTCTTATATACACCATCCATATTTTCATCCTCCACATTTCTGCGAATGTCCACATCTAAGACACTTTTCACATCCTTCTTGCATTATCACCGGAGAACCACAAACTTCACAAACTGAACCACCTATTATATTAGGTTCCACACTAGCAGTGACTGTTATGCTTTCAACCTTAATTTTCGGAGGCCCGGTTAATTTATTTGCTATTTCCTGTAACTCCGAAGTTGAATCCATTGATGGAGCAGGAGCTATTGCTGTATAACTAAAATCTTTAGTAGCTTCCATTTTATCTATCTCAACATTCTCTTTTAAGTTGCTCGGGTCTTTTCTGTTTAGATATTTTGAAAATACTTTTGCCACTGCATCCACACAAGATAGTATCGGAGTTCCTTTATTGTTAACTGAATTTATAGCCATGTCACAACGAAATCCTGTCAATGCTTTCATATATTCTTCTGGTTTAACTCCAGCTCTAAGACCATGTGATATAGTAACACCTAATGCTCCCATCATCACACTTGCACATCTACCATTTTTTCCATGATTTATAAAAATCTCAAAGGTTTGGTCATTAAACTCATTTATAGTCACGTATACAGCTCCACATCCAGTTATAGTTTTATATGTAGCTCCATGTAACAATTCTGGTCTCTCTTGCACTTCTACCATTTACTTCACCTCATTAAGTATATTTTTAAAATTATCAACCGTCATTTTATTTATGTCTTTTTCCCACATTCTTAATACCTTAACACCAGCTTCAGTCATCTCTTTAGTCAAAATATGGTCTCTATCAGTTCCAGTTGGATATTTATGAAAATAATCACCATCACACTCAATAACTATATTTAAACCTAAAACATATGCATCACATCTATGCCAAAAGTTTTTTGTATATATCATCATATGAGGCACATATGAAAGATTAAGTTCTTTTAAAAATGTTTGAATCTTTACCTCTATTTTAGTATCCCTATAAGGTATAATTTGTTTTGCCCTAGCCTCTCTTATCTTTATTTTTCCTATCTCCATATGTCGTCTGTATGCTTCTATATCCTTATAAATTTCCTCAGCCTTCTTTCCCTTTCTCGGTGAAGGTCTACCTTTAAGTGCTTTACTAATCCTTTCCCCAAACTCTTTACCAAGTATAACACCCTTATGTTTTTTACTCATTAATTCTTTTGTTTCAATACTATGCTTCATACCTTTCATAGGACTAATTCTTCCCTTTAATGTTTCACTTATTTTTCTCTTATGTTCATCAGTATGTAATTTTCCAATATGACCTAATCTGTCTTTAATTTTAAATTCTTCAGTTCTATGTTTTCCTTTCATTTGACTAATCTTTCCTTTCTTAACTTCACTCATTTTTCTTTTAGTTTCTTCTGATATTAATCTTCCTTTAGCAGCTATACTAAGCTTAATTTTATGTTCCTCTGAAAGTGGTCTACCTTTTAATGGACTACTACCACGACTTTTTCCCACCATGTTATGACCATGACTATATTTTCTATCATAAGGTATTCTAATTCCACATCCACATTCACAAAATTTGGGAGGTACAACTATAGTTTGATTAGTATTTAAGTCAGTAATAAATTTATCCATAATATATTTTTTCATATTATCCACCCACTCCCATATTTTTATCTACCGCTATTTTCAGTCTTATCTGTTGACAATGCTGACATAGGATATAATCATAGTCATTTTTCAGAAACATTAAAGTTTCCTTTGATACCCAAACTTCCTCATTACACTCTATACAGTTACCATGCTCCGATGGAACTAATGGTACTGGAAGTTCTGCTTTACGAATCGCTACAAGTATGGTCATTGATATCATTCCGTTTTATACCCTGCTCCTTTTATATTTTATATACTTTATAAGATGTTTGATTGAGCACAGATGCCAAGTTTCCGTATCATAATCACTGCCATAGCCATGTGACACAATTATAGTATCAAATTGCATTTCTTCATGGCAATAATCACACGTTAACTTTACTACTTCTCTTTGTATTACTTCTTTCATTTTGTTCACCACTCATTTATTTGGTGGGGAGACAGCCACGGTTTCCCACAATGAAGGTGCCTAAATTGTGGGCAAACGCTGTAAAGGGCGAACCCTGCCAGAACGGAACGATTCCTGACACCAACGCAACCATCTCCCTGTCACCTCACTCTACAGTTTTCTATCATCTACTTTCTCTTTATCCTCACCTGTTATCAATCCTATAGCTGCCAAAAAACATCCAAACCCCGTTATAAATGTACTAACAGTTAAAGAAGCTTCAGAATTGCCATCATGTTGATTAATTGTAGTAGTTGAATTATCAGTCCCATCATTCGGAGTTATCACAATTTCCTCAGTCAATGGCTTATCTATACTATCAGTATACAACACCGTCACAAATCCCATCACCAACAATATTATTCCAACACCAACTATACTTCTTTTCATGAAGTCACCTCACCTACTCCTTCTTGCATAGAGTATGCAATGAGTCTTGTATTTCCTTTTCCCTTTCTTTCACTTTCTTTTCCCTCGACTCGAGGTCTTTCTGCTGTGTTTGAAGGTCAGTTTTTAGCTTGCAAACCTCGTCAAGCAAGTTAGTCTTCGACTTCTGAAGTTCTTCCTTCTCTTTAATCCTTGCTTCCGAGTTACAACCTTTGCACTCTTCGACTACCTTCATATTCTTGGCATCTATCTTTCCGGTAAATCCGAGCAACCAATCACCAGATTCATTCCTGATAGTAATAGAGTTTTTCTTTATCTCGAAAGTGAGTTTGTGCCCACTAAGATACTTCGCCAGTTCCTTAATCTCTTTTGGCTTCTTCGATAATGCTTTCTTCATCTTCTTCACTAGCCCATCCTTCTTCACTTCTTCCGTTTTCACTTCCTCGACCATTTAAATCACCCTCTTCTAACTTACTTATTGTTATATCCCCACTACCCATCATATCATATGCTGTATTTACTATTTTATTAATATAAGATGGTAACCTCGCTTGAACATTAATTACACCTATTCTTACCACTTCATCCACAGTTAACTGAATCGGATGTCTATGTCCATCAGCGAGTGGACCGACTTTTTCTTCTATTTTCTCAGGCTTATGATGTAAATATGTCCACCAGAAAACCACTAAATCTGCAAATGGATACTCACGAGGACTATGAACATCACTCGGAACTGCGCAATAACTTTCTTTTGTGGTTAGATTATATAGCTCACGGGCTTTACCATCTATCCTATATATCATACCATTCGGTGCCTTAATGTCGATATGACCATTGTTACGAAGATGGTCAGAGAGCTTTTTACCTAACACTCTCTCTGCGAGTTTCCAAGATTTCAATAGTTTGCCCAATTCATTCACCTTAACGGTCTGATGCTTCTATCAATAATTCTAATGTATGACATTCATTACGACCTTTACACTCCTGACAAATATTATAAAAACATTGCCAATCAGGAGCTATATCTTTTTTATTTACCATTCCACCCCTCACAAGTGGCATTTCTCTGACCTTAGTTATTTCTCCAGCCCTGAGCTTACCCTCTAACTGACCCTTATCTATGAGCTGATTAGTATCTTCATCTATGATTATCTCAGCATCAGTTAGCTCCACTATCGCTTGCTCTATCGGCACTATTTTCTCCTCGTCCCCCAACTTCCGGTTCATTCGTCTTATCAGGACCATTCCCTTCGGCAACTTTTTTATCATTTTCCTCAACCTCCTTTTCCTCACTTAAATCTAATTCTCCATTCACTGTTAATACTTCATCACAATTTTCTACACTACACTCGTAAACATTTTTCCCATCAGCTGATTTACTTACGAACCTGAACTTGTGTTTGTCATGTGGAACTGATTTTGGTGCAGAAGTTTTTTCTGCTGAATCTGGATTAATCCATACAGCTCCACCTTCTGAAGCAATTGTTCTTCCATCATCTCTGCTTCCTCCAAGCTGTACTGGTGCTGGATTAGTTATCGAGCTTGCCATTTCTCTAACTGCACCACTCATCCGTTCAATCATTGGACTAATATAAGAATAAGGTGATGTCATTGTTGCTGCTGTTCCACTAGTGAAATAATCTCCTATTCCAGTGGATGTTTCAGTATATAATCTGGCATATTGATTCGCTGTATTGATTCTATCTCCACCTCTTAAATCACTAATTCGTCTCAGAGATTCTTGAAACATCTCACCAAGTGTTCGTAATGCTTGCTTCTTCTGCCCATCCATAAGCCACTCAAGTAACATTCTTTCAAATGTCTTTATTGTTTCCTCTGATATAGTTACTTGTATTCCTACTTTTGTTTTCTCGATAGGAACTGGACTCTTACCAGATACCAACATAGGAACTTCAACTGTTCCATCAGTTCCAATATTCCAGCATTTAGCTTCTGTTGGAGTAACCACAATTATCGGAACATCTAACGTCGCTCTACCAATATCAATAGTTGATAACATTGGAGGTCCACCGAGATGGGAATGATATATCGCCATCATTTCCCACTCTTCTCCGTCCGCCATTTTGAATACATTATTTAATTCAATAGGGTCCATTGTATATAGATGTGCTCCCTCTGCTATATTCTTAATAGGAACTACATTTTTAACTGCACCATCTTTCCCTAACAACACCCCACACACTTCTCTGGAACGCTCATCACGACAGTGAGATAGCATTTGAGAATGCAGTTCTTTTGTGAACTCCATTATTGGACATTTCACCAATTTAACCATTATATCACCTAACCATACAACCACAATTTTTACAAACTTCCATATTAAAGTATGCTTCAACTGTTGTACCTTTTGGTATATAAGCTTGTATACTAATACCACAGTTACAGCAGAATATTTTTACTTTATAAGCTTTCCAAAGTTTTTTTGTTTTCTTAGCCATTTAAATCACCTCACCATTCTTCGCATTCCTTTTATTAATCCACTCCATACCATTTTTCTTTTAGCATCTTCAATTATTACTCTTTCCCTTTTAAATATAGTTTTACCTAAAGAAACTTTAATGGAAGCTTTATGTGGATGTGGACCCGGGAGCTGACATCTCAATCCACCTTTTGATTCACTTCGAGATGCTTTTCTACAAGACCCACAAAACATTAAGTAATATTTAGGTCTCATTTAAATCACCTCATGCTTCTCGATTCGTTTCTCAGGTCGGAACAACTCTTGGAAACGGTCGTATGCTCCCCAAAAAATATCCCAAGCTATATTTTCATCAATTACTTCCCCAACTTTCAACCCATTTCTTTGGTTTACTACTACTATTACACAACGCTCAATCTTATCAATCTTCAACCTCTTACATATTTCTTCTTGTGAAAGTACTGCTTTTTTATAAGCCACAACCTGAGCCTGATAAGTTGGCCATATACTTGAACTTGTTTTCCAGTCTATAACGCTCGGGACTCCACCAAACATACCAACAAAGTCTAATGTTCCTGCGTACTTGAGTTGTTTATGATATATCTCAAGCTCAACATCTAAGGGCTCAACTTTATAATGTCTAATAAAATCATCAAAATAACTCATGGCAGCACAGGCCTCAATCTCAACTTGTGGGTAGATAGGCTCCTTAAACTCCAGTGGCTTCAATGTTTTACCCAAGTCGAATTTATCGTTTAAATAATTGGCTATATTATGATGGGTTATTGTTCCGACATTCGCTGCCTTACTCATTTTCTCTTTCCAATCGGGGGTATTATCTTTCCACCTCTTGATACCTTCACCTTCTGGAATGAAGTCATGAAGCAAACTTGTGACTGATGGCATCCTAGTGCCATCAATCATATACCAACGGAAATTGGGTGAGAGATTCATTTAAGTGCACCCTCTGGCAAATTCATCAATGCTTCAACTCGCTCCTTCTCTTTTTCCTTATCGGTTTTAATTAACTTATTATCAACACCACACCGAGCACAGAATCCATCTCTTGACCTCATATGACCATTCCGCTCACATTCTTTAACTGGGTCATAAGGTGGGTCGTGCAAATGAAGGAACACTCCATTAATCTCCATATTAACCTGACACATTGCTATGAACAGCCTTTTTCGACGTTTCCTCGCTTGATATCTAACTTCTTGCGGAAAATTCATATTTACCATATCAGCATCTGCCAAACTAAAGTCACTTTCGATTCTCGCAAGCTCCGACCTCAAATTCATTATATCCATATTTTCAGCCATTATTTCACCTTCCCAACTCTCATATGATGTACTTCCCCGAAATTCATTATTATTCTATCTAACTCTTTCTGCTTAGCTTTCACTTTTTCTATTTCTTTCACAACTGCGAGTTTAAGACAATACACTGCGCACTTCTTTTCATGTACTACCCATCCATCAACCTCGGAAGTTGGCAACTCCATTTTAACTTTGGCTTGCCAAAACTTTATTTCTTTTTGACAATATGCACACTTCATGATTTCACCTCGTTCCAGCATATTTTATATCCAGTATAGAAAGTCTTGGTTTGAACTTATACCCGACATGCTTTCTTGAGCCTTTCACAAGTTCATATTTATCAATCAGCATACCATTCTCCTCATTTTTGAGACGATAAGTGAACCAGTTCTTTATATTTTCCGGGTCTTTAAGATTCGGGTAAACCTCGGTTATTAACTTTAATAAATCGGCATGAGTCATTGTAGTCTCGATTTTATATTTATCCAATAAAATTATTAACAAT
>Ga0315274_10007707_pt1 | contig 15575 bp, 12 predicted proteins | sample YL17G02_20_MG_FD_203700 | JGI IMG/M metagenome (GOLD analysis project Ga0315274, IMG submission 203700) | Sediment microbial communities from Yellowstone Lake, YNP, Wyoming, USA - YL17G02_20 | ecosystem: Environmental > Aquatic > Freshwater > Lake > Sediment | place: USA: Wyoming | collected... | reverse complement strand
CTCGCGACGGCGGTGGGCGCACTCGCCGTGAATCTCACCTCCGCCGGCCTCCTCGACATCACGCCGATAGCCACCGGCGGTGGACTGGATGAGCTCGACGCCACCCCCGACGGGAAGCGCGTGTACGCGGTGAGCCGCACGCGACGGACGTTCCATGTCATCGACAACGATCCCGCGAGCGCCACTCACTTTCAGCAGTTGGGTGCGGTCCAGCTGAGCGGCGAACCGCTCGGAATCGTGGTCGACCCCGCGGCGGGCAGGGCGTATCTCTCGACCATGGACGGCATGATCCAAGTGTGGGACGTGAAGCAGGGAAGTCCGACGTTCATGAGTCCCATCGGTCTCATCGCGTCCCCCGACAGGAACCTTCGCGGCAAGATGGCGATCGACCCCGCCGGCAGGCGGCTCCTCGCCTTGAGCGGCCAGGGAAGACTGCTCGTGTTCAATCTCGGCTCGAACGCGCTCGAGGCCGCGATACCGGTCGGAAGCGATCCGCGGGACGTCGTCGTGGACCCCACAGGACAGCGGGCCTATGTAACGGACGCCGTCGGATTCGTCACGGTTGTATCGCTCGCGAGTCTCGTCAGGGTGACGGACATCGAGACGGGAGGGTCGCTCCGAGGCTGCGCGCTCACGCCCGCCGGGCGGTATCTGTATGCGGCCAACCGGGAGCTCAACGTCCTCGACGTCATCGATCTCGACGAGCATGCGGCGACCTATCGGAGCGTCGTGGCGACGATCAAGACCGGCATCAATCCGGTCGACGTGGAGATTTCCCCCGACGGCCTCTACGCGTATACGATCATCGAAGCCGAGAAGAAGCTCACGGTCACCTCGATCGGTGTCGGCCCCGTTATCATGAGCATGTCCCGCAGGGCGGCGCCCGTCGGCGCGAAGATCGTGTTTGCCGGGACGGGTTTCGAATGGGGAAGCGAATCCGACCGCGCCGTATTCACCGGCGCCGGCGGGACCACCGTCTGGGACCACGTCGACCGGTCAACGCCCACGACGGGCGTCTTCACGGTTCACCCGGGAGCCGTGAGCGGGCCTGTCACCATCGCTCTCGATAAGAATTCAAGATGGCAGACGTCGAACCAGATGCACCTCGATATTCTCGGGAGCACGGCGAGTCTCGGCGACCTCCGCGTAGCGGAGCGGAAAAGACCCGGCGTGCCCGAAAACCTCGAGAGCGCGCTCGCCGTATCGCCGGCGGGCGACCTTGCGTTGATCGGAACGCAGAGCGGCAAGCTTCTGTTCTGGGACACCGACGCGCAGAGCCCCGCCTACGGCACGGTGGTCCGCAGCGTGACGGCCGACTCGAGAGCGGTGGAGGACGTCGTCTTCACGCCGGATGGGAAGAGGGCGTACGTTTCCGTTCCCACGAGCTTGGTCGTCCGCATCGTCAATACGGACCGCACGAGCGTCGATTACGGCAGCGTCATCGGCGCCGTGGGCACTATCCCGGATCTCGATACATTCGTGAGACCCCGCGAAATGGCGATGGGACCCGACGGAGAGCTTCTCCTCATCCACGACGATTCCAGAAACGAGATCTACTTCGTGGACACAAAGTCGGGATCGGCCACGGAGCAGAAGGCCGTGCGCACCGTGCCGGCATCCCAGGTGAACGAGATCGCGTTCTTCCCCGACGGAAGGTTCGCGTATGCCGCGTCGAGAAACGCGAATGCACTGCTCGTCATCGACACCGACGTCCTGAGCCCGACGTTCGGCAGCGTCGTTGACACGCTCAATCTCGCCGCCGATGGCGTCGGCCACTACCCCGTTTCTCTCTCGATCGCTCCCGACGGCTCCAGATGCCTCGTGCTCGCGAGACGCGCGACTGACGGCGCCGCCGCGATCATCTCGATCGACAGCGCCGATCCGACCGATCCCCCTGCCCCGGTGTTCGACCACATCGGAAGTCCGATGGAGCTCTCATACGTGGGAGAGCGCATCAGAATCTCCCCCCGCGGCGACCGGGCGATCGCGAACGAGCCCACGACGGGGCTCTGGGACATCGATTTGATCTCCTCCTCCCGGACACTGCTGTACGATGGCCTCTCCGAATCCGGCGAGATGGACTACGACTTCTCGATCGACGGCACGCGCATCTACGCCATATCGTCGACGCAGGACAGTCTCATCATCTATGAGCTCAGCAAACCGGATTCGATGCTCATCGTGTCGGGGAACGGACAGACATGCCCCGTGGACCGGCCTCTCCGCCTGCCTCTCCGCGTCGGCGTCATGACGGAGACGCTCGAACCCGCCTCCGGTGTATCGGTTACGTTTCGGATCGTCTCGGGGGGCGGCGTCTTCGCCGGAGGCGCTGCCCGGCAGTCGGTCATCACCGACGAAAACGGAATCGCGGAGGTGGCGTGGACACTCGGGGCGGCGCTCGGAGCCCAGACCGTCGAAGCCGCGGCAGGCGGCCTCGCCGGTTCGCCGCGCATCTTCTCGGCCGAAGCGACCGGGGATCCGGACGCCCTTCCACTGGCAATCGTCCGCCTGCTCCCCGCGCAGAACAGCTCCGGCGTCGGCGTCACGACTTCCATCCTTGCGGCATTCAGCCGCCCGGTCACACACGACACCGCGCTCATCGATTCGACCTTCCTTCTGCGCAAGGCGGGGGACCCGGCGGCGGTCGCGACCGTCCACGGCTTTACGGATAACGACCGCACGCTGTCGCTGACGCCCGTCTCCCCGCTCGAGTCCGGCACGACGTACACGGTATACGTCACGGACGGACTGCTCGACGCCGGCGGCAATCCGATCGCCAGTGGGGCGTCCGTGAGCTTTACGACCGAGTCCGTGGCGCCCCCCCTCGTGCTTCAGTCACTGAGCCCGCCGAGCGCGCTCCGGGGAATGACGGTCACGCTCGCGGGATCGGGATTCGATAAGCTGCCGGGACACACGGTCGTTCGCTTCAACCAGATTCCCTCAATCCCTGCGGAGGTCGGGACAAACTACCTCCGCGTGATGGTCCCCCCCACCGCCGAGTCCGGCCCCGTGACCGTTGAGGTCAACGGCTCGCCGTCCAACGCCCTGCCGTTTACGATCCTGATGCCCACTGTTTCGCCGGCCGATTCGGTGATCGCGACGGTGGGCACAGCGTACGCGACGAAGAGCGCTGCGATCACGCCCGACGGCTCGCGGCTCTACGCGGTGAGCCCGCAGAGCGCCAAGGTGATTCCGATCAAGGTCGCGTATTTCCTGTCGGAACCCGCGATCCCGGTCGGCACCCACCCGATATCGATCGATATCGACCCCGAAGGGGCGTACGCATACGTCGCCAACTTCAAGTCGGGCAGCGTCTCCATCGTCGATCTCAAGGCGGCTGCATCATCGTTCAGCAGGGTCGTGGGGACCTCGATCGTCGGCGGAAATCCCATCGATGTCGCCGTGAGCCCGGATGGGAACCGCATCTACGTCGCGAACGCCGGCACGAACGACCTCGACATCATCGACGGGGACGAACGGAGCGCAACGCACCATCAGGTCATCGCATCGGTCGGGACGGGCTCCTCCGTCAAGAGCGTGGCGATCACTCCGGACGGCGCGAGGATCTACATCGGAACCACCGCCGGCTACGTGGCGATCAACGCCGCGGACTACAGCGTGGTCGCGAGCGTATCGACCGGCTCGTCCACGAAGAGCGTCGCGATCACACCCGACGGGGCGCTGCTCGTTCTCCTCACGACCGAGAGCCGGCTCATGCTCTTCAATATCGTGCCGGGCGGCAGGTGCGAGAATCAGGTCGTCGCGACGATCAGTATGGGCTCCTCGACGAAGAGCGTGGCGGTCACTCCCGACGGCGCTCTCCTCTACCTCATCCAGGACGAGTCGGACGAAATCATCGTGCTGTCACTCGAGACGTACGGGTCGGTGGGCGCCATCGATCCGAACGTCCCGTTCCCGCCGGGAAGCGTCGTCATCACGCCGGTCGACACCGTCTACGCAGGAGAGGATCCCGAATTCATCACGTTCGATCCTTCCGGATCGGGTCTCGCGTTCGTCACGAACGCCGGGCCGCAGACCATCACCGTCCTCGACGTGGCGGCCCCCCCGCTCCTCTCCCTCCGTGCGCCGTGCGATTCCATCATCCCGCCCCTCCCGGATAATCCGGTCCATGTGCTGAGGGGATTCACGATCAGAAACAACGCCGATTTCGATCTCTCGTTCCGGTACAACGTGAGGGGGAGCGGTCCGGCCCTTCTCGGCGACAACGGGAACCCGGCCTCGCTCGACGGGACGACGCCGCTCATCGCTCCCGGCTCTTCGTACGAGCCGCCGCCGGCGCTGCTCCTGATTCCCCTCCTGAATCAGCGGGCGAGGGAGATTGTCACGTACCACGTGCGCGCCGTCCAGGAGCCGTCGATCGCGGATTCGTGCCGGACGGTGGTAACGATCGAGCCCCTGCCCGAGATCGGCATTCTCATAAGCGGTTTCGAAGCATATCCCGGAGACGAGGGAGTCAGGCTTACCTGGAGCATTCTGAGCGACGAGGGAGTGCGAGGGTACAATATCTACCGGGCATCCCGCCCGGATGAGCGTGGAATGCCCGTCAACGGCGACGCCCTCCTCGCCGCGGGCAACAAGGACTTTCTCGACAGGAGTGTTCGGGGACAAACGACGTACCGCTACATGCTCGGAGTCGTTCTCGCGGATGGCTCGGAGATCACTTCGGCGGAGAAACTGGTGACGACGAGAGCGTTCCCGTTCGCCCTTCGTCAAAACTACCCGAATCCTTTCAATCCAAAAACGACGATAGCCTTTTCCATTCCGGAACAGACTCGCGTCAATCTCTCCGTGTACAGCGTCGACGGAAGGCTCGTAGCAACCCTCGTCGACACGAGGCTCCCGGAGGGATTCCACGAGGTCACGTGGGATGGGCGCAACGCGAGAGGCACACGTGTATCTTCCGGCGTGTACCTCTATCGCCTCACCGCGGAGAAGAAGGTGCTCACGAGGAAGTTCATACTTTTGAGATAGACCACGTCGGAGCCGGTTTTACTATTTTGCATGTGCCCCTCCCTGTGGTATAATCCGCCCAATCTGCAACTTCATGTGCTGACACAGATCCACCACTGCGGCTTCGAGCCGAGCAAAACAACCCGTTCGGAAGGGGGACGTATGAAAGGCAACGCCAAGGTTATCGCGAAGCTCAACGGGCTCCTCGCCGAGGAGCTCACCGCGATCAGCCAGTACATCGTGCACGCCGAGATGTGCGGAAACTGGGGCTACAAGAAGCTCCACGAGGTGAACGAGAAGCGCGCCATCTCCGAGATGAAGCACGCCGAGTCGCTCATCGAGCGCATCATCTTCCTCGAGGGGCGCCCGACCGTGAGCAAGCTCAACAAGTTCACGATCGGCGCGGACGTCCTCGCCCAGCACAAGAACGATTGGGCGTTCGAGAACGGCGCGGTGAAGTCCTACAACGCGGGGATCAAGATCGCCACGGATGTCCACGACAATGGCACGCGCGAGCTCTTGAACTCGATCCTCAAGGACGAGGAGGATCACATCGACGTGCTCGAGATGGAGCTGGACCAGATAAAGCAGATGGGTATCCAGAACTATCTGACCGAGCAGATGGGCTGAGCGGCGCTTGACGCGGGGCTGCGGCTTTTGATGGCGCGGCTATTGATGGCCGCCGAGCTCCCCGAGAGCGAAGAGGAAAACAAAGAGCGCCAAAAAGAGCGACAGAGACACGAGCAGCGATCGCTCTCTCGCGCGGAGAATGGCGATGAAGCTGGTGACGCCCCCGGCGATCGCCGAGGCCGTAGCCGCCAGGATGATTGCTGCCACGAGGGGGTGTTCGAAGAACGTCGCGCCCCCTCCATAGCCTGCCTCGCTGAGGCCTCGCCACAGCATAAAGAGCGCAGCGAACACGCACTCGAGCCCGACCGACCACCAACCGAGCTTGCTCGCGGGCAGAGCGGGTATGCGCCGCCAGAGCGGATAGACGTTCATTCCTTACCTTCCGATGGAGACGAACGGATTCTCGGCCGCAGGCGCGCCGGCCGTGACCATGCTCCCCTTGAGCCCCGGCGAAGTCAATATCTTTTGGTCCTTCGTCACCATGATCGCCTCGACCCCGTCCAGGCGTTCCACAAGCTCCATCCCCTTCTCCGCGCCCATGACGAACAGCGCGGTCGAGAGCCCGTCCGCCCGCACGGCGTCGTCGCAGATGACGGTCACGCTCATGAGCCCGGAGGCGGGATAGCCGGATACCGGATCGAGAATGTGGTGGTAGCGGACGCCGTCCTTCTCGAAGAACCGTTCGTAGTCGCCTGACGTCACGACCGTGAGATCCGACACGTCGAGCACCCCGATGACGCCCTCTCCGCGCGGGTTTCGAATGCCCACCTTCCACGGCTTGCCGCGCAGCTCGCCGATGGCGAAGATGTCCCCTCCCGCGTCGACGAGCGCCGACGTCACGCCCGCGCCCTTCAAGACCTTCACGGCCTCCCCGACCGCATACCCCTTGGCGATCCCCCCGAGATCGATCTCCACATCGCTCTTTGGCTTCGTCAGGACGCCGTTCTCGATGCGGAGCTCGCGCCAGCCGACCTTCTTGAGACCGAGGGCGATGTCGGCCTGGGCGGGCACCGCCGGAGCGCCCCTGAAGAATCCCCACAGATCGACGAGCGGGTAGACCGTGATGTCGAAAGCGCCGCCGCTTTCCGAGCTCACCTCGAGAGAGGTCTCGAGGAGCGCGAGGATCTCGGGATCGGTGATCGGGACATTCTCATGGTTGAAGCGGTAGAGCGGACTTTCGGCATTCAGCACGTTGAATTTGCGATCGACCTCTTCCATCCGGTCGAACGCCTTTTCGATCGTCTTGATGGCCTGCGCGTCGCCGGGCACCTGTATCGTCACGTAGGTGTCCATGAGGAACCTCGTCTGTTTCTGCACGTCCTCGGGCTTCCCTGAGCCGGGCCTGCCCCAGAGGACGGCCGCCACTGCCGCGAGAGAAGCCACCAGTATGAAAACGACCCTCTTCATGCCCGCCCCTCTCTAGTGGCTGACCTTGGTGATCGCGCGCTCCCTGACGTTGCCGTTGAGGAACAGCTCTTCATACACGACGATCGCCTTCCTGACCGCGAAACACGTGCAGTCGGAGGATATCGTCGCTCCGCTGATGGCCCTGATGTCCTTGCGCACCTGGAGCGGATCCTGGCTCCCCTTATCGATGAACTGGTTGAGAAAGTTGTTCCGGGCGATCGGGCGCCCCCTCTTTTCCTCGTACGACATGACTGCGAGGTTCTTGACCTTCGCCGTCTTCGGATCGAGGGCGATGCAGAACTCCACCGGGCCCCACTTCCCCGGCTGCGCCTCGATGATCGCTACACCCGTCTTCTGTCCGTTGACGATGGAGTAGTAGAAGTGGTATTCGAGCTTCTCTTCCATCTTCTCCGACTTCGAGCCCTCCTGGTAGTGAACGAGCTGCCCGCCGAGCCTGGCTTTGATCTTGTCCACTTCCTCCATGGTCAGCGCGCGCGTATTGTTGACAACGCTCTGCGCGTCGGGGAACATCTGTTTCAGCGCCTCTTCCTTCGTGAGAAGCCGCATGGCGAAGCAGTTCGCGGAAACCAGCATGCCGACGGCGAGGACCGTGAGCGCGAAAATAACGTGCATTGCTTTCATGGCATGGCGTCCTTTCTTCTTCGAGAATTCGTTCACTCCTGCACCCCGTACCCTTCCGCCTCCCGGTAGAGGGCGACGATCACGTCCGAAAGGCTCGCAACGACCTCGGCGAGCTTCTTCCCTTCGGATCGCTTGTTCGTTACGTATCTATGAATTCTGTCCCAGAAGGCCGGGATCGAAAGCCACGACATGGTGAGGATCTCCACGAGCCTGTCGGCCGGCACTCCCACCCTCTTGAGCGGCGCGAGCAGCTTCTTGAGAGCGGCGGCGAGCTCGTCGGGAGAGGTGGTGGCGATGAGGATCGAGGCGCTCAGCATGAGCAGAACGAGCCGCAGCACAATGGTGCCGCCCATGGCGAGCCCCGTCTCGGTCAGCATGAACGGGCCCCGCGAGAAGATCACGCGCCCGTCCCGCATGAAAAAGAACGGAATGGCGAATGAGAAAACGAGAAAAAGCGACAGCCGTCTCAGCTCGAAGACAAATCTGGCAAAGGGGACCTTCGATAGCAAACCGGTGCAAAGGATGACGAGCAGCACGAGGCTGAGACCGGCGAAGCTATGGAGCATGAAGACGGCTGTCGCGATCACGAGCGACGCGAGAATTTTTACGGAAGCGGGGATCGCGTGTATCGGCGAGGCGATTGATACGTAGCGCCTCATTTGAAGCGCCGACGAGGGAGCGGCCGGGCCCTCCTTCGCCAATCCGTTCAGAATGCCGGATTGGATCTCCAGCGCGCCCGCGCTCAATGAGGCGAGCTTCCTGCAGACCTGCGAGGCGACGAGCCCCGTTATCAATCCCGTGAGCACCGCGCTGATCCCGAGGAGCGGGACGAGGTAGAATATGCTCCGGTGATGTATGATCAGGAAATAGGCGAGGCCGATCTGGGCCAGATTGTGAACCATGGCGCCGATCATGCTGATTCCGACGAGGCTTAAGAAAGCCCTGCCTCGGATGGTCGTCAGCCGGTAAAGGAGCCCCATGACGAGCGTGCTCGACAGTGCCGCGCCGAAGCTCAAGATGAACGGCGGGGACAGAAACGTCCCGAGGATGAAAGAGCTGATCAGCGTGCGCATGAGCGCGATCTCGAGGGCCGCCCGGAATCCCAGATCGACGAGCGCCACGAGGGTGATCATGTTGGCCAGCCCGAGCCTGATCCCCGGTATCGGGTGCGGGAAGAGCGACTCCAGTATCTGGAGTATCGTCGCGCACGAAACGAGGAGCGCTATCTTCCGGATCTCCGTATCGCGTTCATTTTGCATCATGGCAATCACTCAATAGCTGACGGCGTCGCAGCCGCCGGCTCCCGCGACACCCTTGATCTCGATGAGAATCTTGTTCGGCACGCAGACGATCGTCTGATTCGGCCGGGAGATCCACCCCGCGTGCGTGCAGATCTGCCGGGGGCAATCGGAATCGGCGATGCGTATCCGCCCCGCGCTTATCTCCAGCCGGATCTCGTGCCCCCCCGCCTCCTGGGTTACCACTCGATCGTGCGACAGGTCATAGCTCCCGGCGAGTGTGCCGTCGCAGTAGAGAAGCGCCGAGGCCCCAGCCTGCGAGCCCTTGCCGGAAAGAGACAGGAATATCACGACGCTCGCCGCAAGGATTAACACGGCGAGAATCCAGTCGACCTTCGATACCTTGTAGAGACCCTGTTCCATCGATGCGCCGGTATCCTTTTCAGGGGGTGGGGTCTGACCGCTCACGGAGGGGGTTTATGTACGAGCGGTCTCGACCCCACCAACCAAGGGGACCCTAGAACGTCACTCTCCAGCCCACTGTCGCGCGATTGAATTCGAGCTTCTCGCTGCCGTTCAGCCTGCTCCAGTCCGCGATATCGTACTGAACGACGACGACGGCCGATTCCGATGCGTAGATCTGCAAGCTCGGTGTGAACGTAATGAACTTTTCGCCGACAGTCGATCCGGTGCTCCAATTTTGGTCGGCCACGCTGTAGTCGATGGTAGCCCGCGCCCATGGAACGAAGCGATATGAGGCATTCGCGTAGAATCCCTTGGGCTTCCTGTCGATGATGTCTGAACCCGCGGGGTAATCCTTCCACATGCCGCCCGCATACTCGGTCCTGAACGCGAGATTGCGCCATTCGGTGGCGAATCCTGCCGCCCACCGCGTGTTGGTCTTGCTGTATGCGTTATCGTATCTTCCGGTGTAGATGGATCCGAGGAACCGCACGGGACCGAATTCGGGCTCGACGTGGAGCATTCCCGCGATGCCCCTGTTGTTGTCGGAAAACTCGTTGCCCCCGTTCAGCAGATAGGCGTAGGCGGGGATGGAATAATTCCCCACTTCGAAGCTCTTGTAGAGCTCGACGCCGGAGTCGTGCATCGCTCCCAGGCTCGTGTTCGCGGCGAACTTGCTGCCGTTTATCGCGTCTTCCCAGAAGAGCTCGGCGCCGTAGTCCCAGGTGAAGCGCGGCTTCACGATCCCGGCCGAGACTTCGTACCCGCGGGGCAGAGCGACCTTCACGACCGCCTTTACCCATCCGCCGAAATCACCTTCGACGCTGCTCGCGGCCGTCTTCTGCGCACCGATATCCTTGCCGAACTTCGGCGTGGCGCCGCTGCTCGCATCGAACACCGGCTGCAGATCCACCGACACGCGATCGGTCAATTCGGATGATACGTAGAGGATCATCTCACGAAGAATGAAGCCGCCGTACTCATGGTGCTTGGCGACGGGGTCCGCCACCGCCGTCCCCGTTCTTTGCCCGTAGACGTCGTCGTAGAGAACCAGCTTGACGTGACCCCCGATCTCCGTCTTGGCCGCCTGGAGCGGGGCGGCGATGCAGACTGTTACACAGAAGAGCATCGCCAGAATGAAATAGCCGTGCCGCGACATCGAAACCTCCTTCTCTGAGCCGTTGGTGTACACTTCACGCATTTCGTGCCGACTTCCGCAGCCACAAGTCGTACACGTTGAGAATGAAGAGAAGCATGAACATGATGCCCAGCGTCGTGCCGGCGAGGAACAGCACCCAGCCGAAACCGCGCCACAGGTACGGGATCAGGTACATGGACCCGATATCGATCACGATCACGACGAAGGGGAACACGGCGAAGAACCGCTTGAGCCGCTCCCCGAACGACGTGAACATGAAGATCAGAACGGGGAGCAGGAATACGAAGAAGCTGTAATAGGGGAGATACGTGTGGGCGTGGTCCGTGAGCTCGATGTACTCCATCCCGCCGTACGCTTCCGCGATGTTCGAGGCCTTCATCTCCGTGTCGATCCAGATGTGCACGAGGAGCGTAAGGTATATGAGACCGACGACGAGGAGCATCACCGTCGTGAAGAGCTTGAGGCTCGCGGGCGCCTTCGAGAGCGCCATGCCGTTCATGTTCATGTCATCCCCTGTTCTCTTTCACATTTCCCTTTCAGCCTGCGATCCACTCCATCCGATTTCTGCACACACTGATATGGTAACGGTTCCGGGCTTGAAACGGCAATAGGACATATCTACGATATCCGACACATTTGTCTGGACCATCCTCACTGCCGCCCGATCCCGAGCACATGTTTCCCGTTCCCGCCGAGGGCGTGCTCCAGCTCTTCGAGGAGGCGATCCGGTGAAACGGGCTTCTCGAGAAACGCGGCCGGAGCGCTGCCGAAGTAACGATGCAGCAGCAGGCTGTCGACCTCGCTCTCCATGACCCGATTCACCTCGGTAAGCAGAATAATCGGGATATCCCTCGTCTCGGGGCTCTCCTTGAGCTCGCAAAAAACCATGAAACCGTCCATCCCGCCTGGAAGCATGACGTCCAGGACGATTGCCGCGGGGATCGTCCTGCGCGCGGCACGGAGAGCGTCTTCGCCGTTGGTCGCGTATTGAACCGGATAGCGCTCGCCGAGGACACGGAAGAGAAAATCCCGCCATTCCGCGTCGTCATCGACGATGAGAATCGTCCGCGTGTGGTCTCTTCTGATCTTCATAACGTGCCTCTCACTGGAATTAGGCCTTTACAAATAGGAGTCTTCTCATATAATTTACAAATGAGGAGAGTGGACGGGCAATAGGATTTACCTACGCTATCTGTGACGTTTGTCGGGACCGCCGCTCGAAGAAATCGAGGAACCAATTATGAAACAAGAAGTTATGGAATATTCGCCCGAGAAGGTATTCAAACATCCGCTTCTCGCGAGGCTCAGTGACCTGGCGCTGCAGCTCACGGGGATCCGTTTCCTGATAGTCTTTCCCAAGAAGGAAGGCTGGGGACAGATCGCTCCCGGGGAGAAGGTAGAGCTGCCCAAATTCTGCCGCCTCGTCCAATCGACGGCGGAAGGAGTACAGCGCTGCCGCATGTGCCACGTGCTGATGACGATCGCTGCCTGCAGCAAGGGGCTCACGGACCAACGGTGCCATGCAGGCGCCCAGGTGCTGGTCAATCCGATCTCGGCGGACGAAAGGGAGAGCTTCGCCGTGCTCAGCACATGCAGGTTCAGGTCCGGCAGCGAACGGGATACCTGGGAAGAGGTGAAAGCCCGAGGCAAACAGCTCGGCATCAATCTCAGAGAATTGAAAAAGACCTGCTTTGAACTGCCCGAGCTGAAGATGGAACAGCTCGAAATGGCGCGGACGATCTTCGCGGCCGCGGCGGACGCCGTAAACGAGATAAGAGCCCGTACCCTGGCGGAGATCAAGCTGCGGAACATCGAAGGCCCATCCGGGGGAAAGCCGGCCCTCGAGGAGGCCGTGGAGAAGGAGCTCAAGGAATCCCTCTCGAGAACAGGGAGTGGACGAAAAGTCGGTCCGGAAGACGCGCTGGACTCGAAGATCCCCGCGCTCATCAAGGTCGCCTCCGACCTCGTCAACCGCAAGCCGAACATGCCGTTTGCCGTCGCGGAAATCGCCGCCGCGGCACGGATAACACCGAATCACTTCTCGACCCTGTTCCGCATCTACACGGGGAAAAGCTTCTCAACGTATCTCACCGAGAAGAGAATAGAGATGGCCAAGAAACTCCTGAGCGACCTCACGCTCAATATCGCCGAGATAGCGCGGATGGTCGGCTACACCGACCCGAGCTATTTCACCCGCCGCTTCAATCAGGTCACCGGCATGACTCCGGGCGAGTATCGAGACTCGCTGTCCCCCGTCTGAATTGCGTCCAGCAGCTAATCCCGAAAACCATAGATTTGTCCTATTGCGGAAGAAGGGCGCCGTCCTTCAGTATTATAGCAGGAAATGCCACCGAGCCGGGCATATCCGACAACGTTCGAAATGGTGCAATTATGAGATATCGTAGAAGAATTAAAGTCGCTCCTCCAGGGGTATCGGGCGAGAGGATCGAATTACGCATCACTCCTGGAGGGGCACTTTGAAATTCCACGGCGGCTATATTCCGAAGGTCGCGGGGAGACCCGTAAGCGGCGTCGAGAAGCTCCGGCTGCCGGGGGTGCTGAGTATATCCCTCCTTCGACACGGCACATGGTACGCGGCGGTCGTGCAAGATGGCCAGCGCGTGCAATGCGGCGACGCGCTCGCAGAAGCCTCGACCGCCTCCGGGACCCTCGCGCTCCCGTCGCCGGTGACGGGAATCGTGCGGATAACGGAGCGGAATGGAAAGAATCCCGAGCGCCTTGTCCTCGAGGTGACCGATCCGATCGTCCGCCCGGGCAATGCCGAAAGATTCGAGCCGCAACGCCTGACAGTCGATGCCATGCAACGGCAACTCGCGAAAGGCGGCATATGGCCGTTCTTCTGGAGCTCCCGCTCGCACGGCATACCGACGATGACCGCGGAAGAGCCTCCGCGCGCCATCATCGTCAACTGCATTCTGACCGAGCCGTTCAGGGCGAGAGGCAAGGTGGTACTCCGCCAGGAGCGGGATCGGATCATCGAAGGGATCAGATTCCTTCCGCGCCTCATGCAGGACTACGGAAGAGTGGAGATCATCCTGGCCGACGCGCGCGATCGCGTCCCGCAGGCTATGTATCGCCTTCTCGCCGGGGACGCTTGGGTGCGATTCCACGCGGTCCCGCTCACGTACCCGATCGAGAATCCGAGGATTCTGGCGAATGCGCTGCGGCGTTTCGATCGCAGCCTCTCGATGGACGACCCGCTCTGGGTGATCGACATCCAGGGAGTGGCGGCGCTCGGTTCGTGGCTGGGGGAAGGGATTCCGCTGCACCGGAGGACCGTGGCCGTCGGCGGGCCGGGCCATCCGTCGCCGAAGCACCTGTCGGTTCGCATCGGCACGCCGGTCAAGTCTCTCATGCATGAGATCCCGGCGCCCGAACGGGTGCAGGTCCTGCGCGGCGGTCTTCTGAATGGGACCCCCGTCGATCCGAAGATCGATACGGTGCAGTACGACGACGACGCATTCTTCTTCCTTCCGAAAGCCCCGGAACGCGAATTCCTCGCATTTCTCCGTCCGGGCTTCGACAGAACGTCTTTCTCGCCGTGCTTCGCGTCCCGGATCACCGGCGCATCCGACACGCATATCTCCACCTCCCTTCGGGGGGAACACCGGCCCTGCATCGCCTGCGGCCGATGCGAAGAGGTATGCCCGGCGCGGCTGATGCCGCAGATCCTTCACCGGCTCCTCTACCGCGGGGCGATCGACGAGGCGCAGGCCGCGGGGCTCCCCGGCTGCGTCGAATGCGGACTGTGCACGTACGTGTGCCCGTCCAAGATAGACTTGCAGAAACAGTTCACGGACGCGAAGGCCGAGATCCTTCGCGAGCAGAGCGAATCGGAGGCCCGGGCACTATGAAACTCATCGCCCGCATGCTCGAAAACGCGAGACCCCGGTTCGAAGGATCGGGAAAGTTCGCGGCCTTTCATCCCGTTTACCAGGCCGCCGACAATTTCTTCTTTGCGGCGCGCGACGAGACGGCGTATGCGCCGTTCGGGCGTGACGCGCTCGATGTGAAGCGGTACATGTCGCTCGTCATCGTGGCGCTCTTCCCCTGTTTCGCCGCCGGCGTTTACTTCTTCGGGCTTCGCGTACTATTCATGATGCTCGTCGCGTACGCGGCCGGCGGCGCCGTCGAAGTGCTCTTTTCCACCATCCGAAAGGAAGAGATCAACGAGGGATTCCTCGTGACCGGCTTCATCTTCCCGCTGATCCTCCCCCCCGGCCTGCCGCTCTGGATGGTCGCCGCCGGCATGATTTTCGGGGTGCTCGTCGGCAAGGAAGTGTTCGGCGGCCTGGGGCGCAACCTCTTCAACCCGGCCCTCATCGGGAGATGCTTTCTCGCGCTGAGCTACCCGGGGGCGATGACGAAGACATGGCTCCCGCCGGCCGGGGGCTTCGGCGGGAACATCTTTGCGAATCTTTCGCTCTTCACGCCGCAGAACGTCACCTCCGCGACCCCACTCGTCATGGCGAAGAGCGGGCATCTGAGCTCGCTGCACCAGCTCTTCGTCGGGCGCGTCGCGGGGAGCGCGGGAGAGACGTCGGCGGTCGCGATCCTCGTCGGCGGCGCCTTTCTCCTCCTTGTCGGCGTCGCGAACTGGCGGACCGTCGCCGGGGTGCTCATTTCCTTTGTCGGCCTGAACGTGCTGCTGCGCTCGGCGGCTCCCGCGCACGCGATGCCGGTGCTCTTCAATCTGCTGTCGGGGGGACTCCTCTTCGGCGCGTTCTTCATGGCCACCGACCCCGTCACGAGCCCCGTCACCCAGTGGGGCAAATGGGCGTACGGGATACTCATCGGCGTTGCGACCATTCTCATACGAACGTTCTCCGTCTACGTCGAAGGGGTCATGTTCGCGATTCTCCTCGGCAACATCGCCGCGCCCCTGATCGACCAGACGGTGATCAGGCACCGCTCGAGGGGGTACCGCAGCGATGTCTAACACGCGCACGATCATCTTCTCGTCGGTTCTCGGGCTCGTCTGCGCCGCGCTGCTCGTGGCGGCCAACGTATTCACAAAGCCCTACCGCGTCGCAATCGAGAAGGCC
>Ga0315274_10007705_pt1 | contig 15579 bp, 10 predicted proteins | sample YL17G02_20_MG_FD_203700 | JGI IMG/M metagenome (GOLD analysis project Ga0315274, IMG submission 203700) | Sediment microbial communities from Yellowstone Lake, YNP, Wyoming, USA - YL17G02_20 | ecosystem: Environmental > Aquatic > Freshwater > Lake > Sediment | place: USA: Wyoming | collected... | reverse complement strand
ATAAAGCCGAAGCGTCATAATCGATGCGGAATTCCAGCGATTGAATGCCCGAATTCGCTTTGGCGCGGATCGGCAGGTCAATCGCCTTCGCCCATTCACCCGCGGTGACTGTGTCCGGAAAAACGAGAACCGGATGCGGTTTGCCCGGTGTGGATTCCCTGCCCCAGTTGCCGCTCACGTCCCCGATGACGCTCCCCCCGTAATCCTGTCCCTCCTGTTTCTTCATCAGGCTGATGTAGGTTCTGGAGCCGGGTTCGAAACACCATTGCCCCGCTTGCGACGGGGGACCGTCCACGAGGCCCACCGCGTACCTGGCGATCAGGGCGGCATCGAACACGTCGATGCTTCCGTTCCCGTCCGCGTCGGCCATCCGTCTGGCATACGGATCGAGCACATCGAGACCGGCGATAAACCGGAGCACCAGGGATGCGTCATAGGCGCTGACCGCGCCGGCCGGGACGTCTTCGCCCCGCGTCTTGCCCGGCGTACAGACCGCGGAAGGAGTGCCGGCGGGAATGGGTTTCACCTGGTAGCGGCCCGCGGCATCTGTCAATCCGCGACCTGCGAAGTTTCCGGACAATTCCACGAGTACGCCCGGGATCGGCCGGCCCGAGACGGAATGGGAAACGGTTCCGGCCACGTAAAGGGGACCGAAATCGAGAGTGGTGTCCTTCTCGGTGATCGTCAGAAATGAACCCGCCGGGATCTCGGTCGCCCTCTGCACGGTCCCGCTCGGCCAATAAATCACCAGGCTGTCCGCCCAATCCAAGGCGCCCAGGCCGAAATGGGTCCAGAAACTGTTGACCTTGTATCCGTCCCCTCCTTGCACCTGCCGCGTCTGGCCGCGGCCGCCGGCATATGCCCGCATGCGCGCGCCCACGGCGGACCGGTTGCTTTGCACGCCGGCCAGCCTGACTGAAAACGACCGGTTCGACCCGCCGTTGTTCCGGTACAGCGAAGCATACATTCGCGGATCGTTAGGATCGGAAGGGCTCCTGGCCATATAAATGTCCACGTAACCGTCGCGGTTGAAATCTCCGACCGGCGTCGTCCAGTAATGATCGATGGACTCCACCAGACCGGCCGGGCCGGCGACCTCTTCAAACGTGCCGTCGCCGCGGTTGCGGAACAGCTTGTTCAGGCTTCCGTGGCGGTTGGTCAGCAGGATGTCCGTGTTTCCGTCGTTGTCGAAATCCGCGGAGGTGCACCCTCCCCCGAATGCGGAACTGGAGGGCAGAAACCCCGTGGGGAAGCCGGAGAGTCCCGATTGAACGGACACGTTCGTGAACGTGCCGTCGCCGTTGTTCCGGTACAACTCGGGCGAAGCGTCCTGCCGCTTCACGAACAGGTCGAAAAATCCGTCGTTGTTGTAATCGAAAAAGACGGCCCCGATGCAATTCGGCACGTTCGGCAGGCCCGAGGCGGCCGTCACGTCGCGGAACACGCCATTCCGGTTGGTTAAAAACAGGGACGGGCCGCTCAGGCGCGGGATGAACACGTCCGTGTCCAAATCGTTGTCGGCATCGGCCGTCGCGAATCCGTAAAGGTCGTCCGGATTGGGCCGGAATCCCAGGCCTGCACCAAGCGTGACGTTGACGAAGCGGTCACTGTGCGAATTCCGGTAAAGGCAGAACTGCCAGCTGGCGGGATTGCTGCTCTCGCCCGTCGCCAGAAAGAACAAATCCAGCCATCCGTCGCGGTCGTAATCCAGAAACGCCGGACACCGCCCGAACAATGAATACTGGTCGGGAATGGACCGGTCCGAGACGTCTTCGAAGGTTCCGTCCGGTTTTTGACGGTAGAGAAGCGCCTGATAACTCGGACTTCCCATGCCGATGCAGAGATCCATCCGTCCGTCGTTGTTGTAATCCGCCGCGGCGAGCCCCTGTGCGCTGATGTCCAGGTAGCCCTCGACGCCGGCTTGCGCCGTGATGTTCTCGAAAAGCCCGTTGCCCAGGTTTTTGAGCAACGCGTGGGGAAGGTGGTGGTATAAGCCGACCGACGTGTTGTCGACGACGAACACGTCGTCCCAGCCGTCCCCGGTGGCGTCAAAAAAGCCGGAACCGTGCGGGTTGCACGCCAGCATGGATTGGCTGGCCGCCCCGATGTTGGTGAACGTCGGCTGGCAAGGGGTCTCCTCGAACCGCAGGCACGCGGCCAGGAGCCCCAGAAGCGGAATCGGTCTCATGGAATACCGGTCATTCATTCTCCGGAAGGGGATCATCTGAGCAGCAGCATTTTCCTGGAAACCGTATGCGGCCCGGACTGCACCCTGTAAAAATACACGCCGGATCCCGCGGCATTCCCCAACGCATCCGATCCGTCCCACCGCACTGTGATGCGGCCGGGCTGCCGGGTCTCGTCCAGTAGCGTAGCGACGTCCCGGCCCATGGCGTCGCAGATCTGAACCCGGACGCGGCCCGCGGACGCCGTGCGGATCTCGATCGTGGTCTCGGGATTGAACGGATTCGGGAAATTCCGCGCGAGCAGGAATTCCCTCGGCGCCGGTCCGGCGGCACGTTCCCGCACTGCCGTGGGCAATCCGGTGAAAAATGCGGCCTGCACGTCGATGCCCATATTGTCGGTGTCCTGCTCCCATTCATAGGCGAGCAGATACCGGTCGCCGGAATATCCATACGCGATTCCGGGATAATACTGGTTGCCCTCGTCGGCGGAGGTATTGACAATGGGGATGTTGTTGTACGGATCGGCCATTTTCTGTGCGCCCTGGTCGAGAAAAACGATGCTCGAATCCCAAGGACTCAGATAGAGCCGCTGGCCGTAGAGGTCGGCCTGGGGAGGGATGTAGGGCCCGCCGCCGGGGTATGATCCGTTCCAGCCCGAGGCTCTCCAGTCGTTCCAGGCCACGAAAAAATCCCCGCTGACCGGGTTGTAGGCGATGTTGTTGTCCTCGTGCTGAACCGCGCCGTCCGTGACCTTCATGTTCTGCCAGGTGATCCAGGCGTCGGCCGGAACCGCCGGATGCCCGGAACTGTCGAGAGGAAGCAGGGTGAACGTGCCGTCCTTGCCTCGCGTCTGCTTGAAACCCCTCCGGAACGCCGTCGAATCGGGGAAATACGCGACGCGCTGAGCCCTGATTTTCGAGGCGTCCGGGTACGCGTATTCGGTCCATGCGGTCAGGCATTCGGCCAGAGGGTAGGAATGCAGGGCCTGCGCCAGTCCGGTGTGCAGAAGCCAGCCGGTGTTGCTTTCGACGTGAGGGCTGCCCCGGTAGATGCTACTCGCGTCCGGCTGGACCACGTCCGGCGAGCTGATCGGAAAATGCGGAGCCCAGGGAAGTCCGCCCAGGGTACCGGAGGACTTGGAGAGCCCCGGAGTCATGGGTTTGCCTTCCGTGTCGAGCCAGTCGCCGGTCTTCCCGTCGATACGCACGCCCCAGATTCGTCCGGCCTCCTGCACCGTATAATCAACATTGTACTTCGTGAACACCACCAGCCATTCGTCGGGCCGGTCTCCGCCTCCGCAAAACGCCACGTCCTGGTAGTACTCGTCGTACCCGTTGTCCACCGCGATCGGGAAGTTGACCTTGGTGCTCGGCGGATCCTCCGGCGCGATGGGCACGCCCTGTTCGTCGAGACGCTGGCCGTACACGTCCGAATTGACCATTCCCGGTCCTGCCGCCTTGCCGATGCGCTTGCCGATTTTCCTGTAAAGCGAATTCCGGTAGTCCGTCCACACCACCAGGTAATTGTTGTCCGCGGGGTTGTGCGCAACGCGGGGTGAATTCTGGCTGCTGTCCTGATTGCAGATCACGAACGTGGTGTCCGCGTAGGTGATCGGATTTTTAAGTTTCCGCCCGGAAGCGTCCAGGCGGGCGCCGAAGATGTCCGAGTTGCCCATGCGGGTGTCGTACCAGACAACCAGGAATTCGTTGTTTTTGCCGTACGCCGCGTCGGGTGAATACTGGTCGGAGGGATGCAGGCAGATCGGGAAGCGGTTCCCGCGCAGCCCGCCGTCCGGTTTGACGAATTGGCCGTAGATGTCATTGCCTCCGTGGAGGGTGTCCCTCACGACGGCGACCACGAGGAATTCATCGTCCTTGAAATTGTACGCGACCGCGGGAGACCACTCCTCAAAGCCCGAACCGAAGACGCCGAAGCCTTTTTCCGCGGGGAACTGGATGTCCCGATCCCGCGCGAAGCTGGCGATCGAGAGGATCATGACCGCCGCGAGTCCGGGGATTCGATGCGTTTTTCTCGCCATGGCTTCCTCCTTTCGATTGGATTGGGTGCGTATGTTTTGTAAGGCGAAAATCGGATTTGCCGGTTCAAGGGAAGTTTTATATAGTATAGAGACAAAAAGGAGTAAAAGTCAAGCGCTTTTTGTTTGGGCTTTGGAATCCATCGCCGGCCATCACTGGAAATCCGGGCCGCCCCTGATTCGTGAGTTCCAGGCGGTTCATCGAAACCTTCGGGATTCGGACAATGGATGGATATCGTTTATGCTACAATAAACCCCGGGGCATTTTTCATCGGAAGATTCCCCGCTTTCGGATCCGCAGTGATTCGCTGGAATCCCTTGAGCTCCTTGACAGGACGCGTCACCGAACTCACCCGGTCGCGGATGTACATCTGCACAACCTCGTCGCCCGCCATGCGCCCCGCGTTCGTGACGTCCACGAGCATGCGTGTGGATTCACCGGCGCGGAGAACCGCCTTCTCCAGCCGCGGCGGGCTGAAACGGAACTCGGTATAGCTCAACCCGAAACCGAAAGCGAAGAGGGGTTCGACGGATCCGAACAGGTATCCCCGCCGCTACGAGGAATGCTTTTCCCTCAATCTCTTTGCGACATCCTCCAGTGTTCCCTTGAAGGGTCCGGGTGTTTCCATCTTTATCGAAACAAGCGCGGCCGCGAACCTCAGGGATTCTCTTGCGTCATGATCCAACCGCCAAGATAGGTACGCCGCGAAGGTTGTATCCCCGCGGCCGGTCCTGCCCACCGTGCTATTGTTGGAGAACTTCTCATAGGTCGTCTCGCCGTTCACACGCGCCAGCACGCCCTGGGAGTGCGTGATCAGGATTTCAGGGCAACCCCACGATTCGACTATGATGGCGGCCTTCTCCAGATCTTCGGCACCGGTCAGAATACGGGCTTCCACAACGTCCAGCTTGAGCTTGTCCATCATGGCAGCTATGTCTTTTTTATCCGCGACGTCGCTGAACTGTATTTCACGGGTCACCGGGGTGACGTGGCGGACGAAACTCTGCATGTCGACCGACAGGCTGTAGCCCCTGGATTTCAGGCCCTTCATGAGCGCCATGTCGAATTCGGTGTCTGAAATCCCGGCCAGGTGGACGCACGTCGAGCTCAAAGTCGGAACCTCGTTAATGGAAATAAGCCCGGCAGATCTGACGAGCGTCAGTCTGCGTTCATCAACATTCTCGGACTCGTGCAGAACCCTTGAATAGGTCGTCTCTTCACTGGGGATGAGGTAGGTATCGACGCCCGCATCCTTCATCGGCTGCAGGATGTGCTCGTCCTTTTTGGCCATCTTCACGACGGCCGCGACCTTTTTCCCGATGCGGGGGGCGACCATGGCCCCGCACAATACGGCGCTTCCCGGATCGATGTGGGGCTTTCCCCTGAAGGGAATGATCTCGTCGTAGCACATGTGACCGATAAACGTGATGTCGTATTTCTTGGACATTTCGACGGATTCCTATGTTGAAGGTTCCCTCACCCCAACCCTCTCCCGTCGAACGGGAGAGGGTGTCCGAAGGACGGGTGAGGGTCCGCCTATTTCCCGTTTTCCGGACCGCTCAGAAGTCCGGAGAAAAACGGCATCAGGTCCTTTGACTCGACGGTCTTGGATTTGGATTTGGCCTGCAGATCCTTGATATGGTTCAGGACCAGGTGGGTCCACACCGCGCCCGGCCGGGGATAGGCCGCGACGATGTAATGCGGTCCCTTGGCGGACTCTCCTGCTTCCTTTTCCAGCTCGGCCCGGAGGTTGTCCGGGGTGACCATGGAATTGCCGTAATCAAAAACGACTCTGTCCATGTGCCTGTAAACGTCTTTGCTTTCCTTGACCATGCCATAGTAATCCAGCAGCTGGGCGAAGACGTAGTTGGAGGTCGTGTAGACGTCCTGGCCCTGTTCGGATTTCACCGGCCTGCCGTTCTCGGTCTTGCACATGGCCCAACCCATGAAGGCGCGGTTGTTCTTGAAGATCGTCCTGAGGATCTTCTTGACCCTGTCCTCGGGGATCAGCGGCTCTTCGCCGATGGCGAGCAGGTACCACAGCGCGTCGAGCTGGTTGGTCCAGACGTCGGTGTTGCGGTTCCAGGATTCGGGATCGAAGCAGGTGATGTAATACTGGAGCCTCTCGCCCGCCTTGTTTTTACCGTCCCGCCACAGCTTTTCAAGGCTGGCCCATCCCTTGTCGAATGCCTGCCGGATGCGTTGCTTGCCGGCTTCGTCGCCGAGCATGTCGGCCATCTTGAGAAGGGCCTGGCAGCCGCCGAGAAACTGCGTGGCGTCATAGGCGTCGGCGCCGAAGAGGACCAGGTTGTCGAAGGTGTTCTTCACCTCGTCCGGATAGCCCTCGGGTATGCCGTCGTTGTCGAAATCGAGCCTCAGAAGGGCTTCCAGGCCGAACTTGAGCGTCTCCCAGTTCTTTCTCAGAAAATCCATGTCGCCCGTGAACTTGACGTTGCGCAGCACCCGCATCGCGAGTTTCGGGTACAGGTCCACCCAGTAGTTGTTGTTGTACCAGGCGTAGTCGCTCACGTTGCGGAGGGGATGGCCCTTGGGCATCGCGCCCACGTCGTGGGCGACGCTTCCCCTGGTCTTGAAGGTGTCCCGTATCTGGGTCAGCGACTGGCCCTCGTACGCCTCGGGATGATCGTTAAAATGCTTTCTTGCCTCGACGAACGACGCATGGTAGTGGTACCAGCGCGGAGTGGGATCCTCCGCCTGGATGGAATCGACGAATGCCTGGCACAGGTCCTTTTCCACGGCAGGGAAGAGCATCAGCAGCACCATGGAATACCAGTCCACGTCGGAGGGATCGATGTACGCGTAGTCGAAGCACTCGAGGAAACGGGCACGTTCGTTTCCGTTCTCGTCCTCGACCCAGACGATGGCGTTCGACAGCGGGAAATGGAGCTCGTTCAAGATCAGCCGGGTCAGGCGCAGGGCGCCGGGCTTGTCCCCTTTGTAGGACGGGCTGGATTGAATCAAGTCGTAGATGCGTTTTTGAATCGCGACGGTCCGGTCCCGCCACTTCGGGTGGCTGTTCAGGGCGATTTTAGCCAGGTCGACGGCACGCGTTCCTGCATCGTTGAAGCGCTTGAGATACTTGCGCGGAAATTTCGCGCCGTCGATGTAGACCTGTTCGGGGTAGTCCAGCGCCACGGCCACCGCCACCCTTTGCGTAGCTTTGGATTCGACGGTGAAGGTGAGGCTGACGGCGCATCCGTAATCGCTGCGGAGGACGGGCTGCCGTTTTTCGTAGAAGGTGCCGTCGTCGTTGAGCAGCAGGTCATCCTTGTACCGGTTCAGGCAGAAATAGGGTTGAACGTCGACCGACACACCGGCCGTTTCGGCGACGGCCAGCACCATCCGGTTCTGGCTCTCCGTGCTTCCCATGACCACGCCGCGGACGCCTTCGGAGCTGAATTCCTCATGCTTGTGGCCGTAAACCGCTGCGGAACAGACATAGACGCTGTCCTGGTCGGTTGGTTTGAGCTCCTTTTCCTGGAGGTTGACCAGGGACGGCTTGGGGACGACCAGAGTGACCGCTTGGGGCCGGTTCGAGGCGTTCTCGATCTCGTACTGTTCGGCCCCGATCGGCATGAGCGTCTGCTCGTTGCCGGCAAGAAGCGGTGAGACGAGCCTGCGGACGATTTTCAATTTTCCGATTTTGAAGGCCATCTCCATCGTCGGCGTGGCGATGGTGAGGGAGACGTCTTTCTCGTCGACCGGGGGATGGTAGTAGTTCTGGACCGCCGGGATGTCGTCGGGCAGTTCGACCGCTCCCGGCTTCTTCTGGGTCAGCATCGCGCATTTGTCCCCGATGCGCACGAAGGGCGCGGAGGCGAATTGGACCGCCTTCTGGTTCAGCATGATGAGTCGGCCCGCGTCGTTCAGGCGGTTGTACAGGCCGTAGGGGGAAATGCCGACCGAGCACGTGGGCGCCCCCTGCAGGGCCACCGTTTGCGGGAACTGCAGGGTCTTGGACATGCCCTGGAAGTGGACCGTCATCTTGTTTTTTTCGTAAATGGAGGCGATCTTGGGTCCCGCGATGGTGTAGATATCGCGCACGTCGAACTCAGTGGATTTTGGCATTTGGCTCTCGCTCATTGGTTGTTTGTGTTTGGTCTGTGGCAGGACCCTGGTTGCCCCTGGGTCCATCGCAATTCCGAGCGCCGGCCCGGAATCTCGGATCCGGCGCCGGCGCTCGGAATGAGGAATCAGTCATGCAGTGCGGAAAGGCGTGCAACTTGAGTCTAGCACTTTCCCGCCCACATGTTGGACTTTTTCTTGCCTTTCGCAGCCGTCGCTTTCGCGCCCTTTTTCGCGGGGGCCGCGGGTTCGTCGGGCAGGTTCGCCTCGGCGCTCAGGTCGATTGGCATCTTCGTCGTCGGGCAGGGCTTGAAGGCTCCCCATAGAAGATCCGCGGAGGCCCGGATCGAATCGGGGGAGCCTGAGAAATTGCAGACCACAGCGTCGGCTTCCCGCGTGACGCCCCTGCGGTACGGAAAGTTGGTCACGACGATCACGGTGTGTCCCGCCTTTTTCAGCGCCTTCACCAGGTGCTGGTTGTTGCCTTTCTTCTCGATGCGGGCGTAGTAGTTCGTCATGACGACCAGGTCCGCCTCTTTGGCGAGCGCCAACGCCTCCTCAACTTCCTCGTCGGCGGCGTGGAAGCCGGTGTCGTCGAGGATGAGGTTCATGGAATGCTTGGCCATCCGCTCGCAGAACATGTGCGGATGACTGTACAGGTCCTTGCCGAGGAAGGAATATGGAATGATCTGCTCGATGACAAGGATCTTCTTGTCCTTGCTCAGGGGCAGCAGCTTCTTGTCGTCGCGCACCACTAGCTGGGCCTTTTCCGCCACTTCCCAGGAAAAGCCTTGGACTTCCTTGCTGTGCACGTGGATCCTGGTCTGCTCCGGATCCATTTTCCCGGCTTTCTGGAACAGGCCCTGGTCGTACTTCATGCACAGGAGCCGCCGGACCGCGTCATTGAGCCGCTCTTCGGAAAGTTGACCGCGCTCGACGGCGCTCTTGATCCCGAAGAAGCACTGGGAGCGGGATTCGTCGTCCGCCTTGAGGAGGATGGTGTCCACGCCGGCCTTGATCGCCAGGGCGCACGCCTGGGGAAGCGGCCACTTTTTCAGGATGGCGGCCATGCCGATCGCGTCCGAAACCACGACGCCCTGGAATCCCATTTCCTTCCTCAGCAGGTCGACGAGGATCTTCGAGGACAGGGTCGCGGGGAACTCCTTATCGTAGGCCGGGTAGATCGTGTGCGCCGTCATCAGGGCCTTGGCGCCGGCGTTGATGCCCGCTTGGAATGTGACCAACTCGACCTCCTTCATCCGCTTCAGGTCGCCGCGACAGACGTCCAGCACGTCGTGCGCGTCGGTTGCCGAATCGCCGCGGCCCGCGAAGTGCTTGACTGTGGCGACGATTCCCGCGTCCTGATATCCGCGCACCGTCGCCTCGACGAACCTCGCGCACTTCTGCGGATCGTCGCCGAAGGAGCGCACGCCGATTTCGGGATTCAACGGGTTGATATTGACGTCGCAGACCGGGTGATAGAACTGCGTGATGCCGATGAGGGCCATCTGCTTGCCGAGCGTATAGGCCACCTTGTAGGCCAGGTCGAGGTCCCCGATGGCGGTGATTCCCATGGGCGGCGGGAACTGGATGACATGACCAGCGGAGTAATCGTTCTTGAAATCGCCTTCCATGTCGATGGTGACGTGCAGGGGGATTCCCGCGGGCCGGTTCATCGCGATTTCCTGCAGTTTGTTGAGCGCGAGGGTGAGCTCTTCCGGAGTCACGCTCACGCCGAAGCTGCGGTCGTCGAAGTAGGTGTGCGCGATGTCGAAATAGTCCTTCGGTTTCTTGAAGTTGGGGTCGACCTGCGAACGTCCCCAATAAAGGTTCTTGCACGTTTCCAGCGCGTACGGTTCCAGGCAGAGGCCGCCGGCGTGCAGCCGGGTGATCTGTTCGAACCCCGAGGGTGTCAGGTAGGCCCCGCGCCAGGTGAAGGTGAGAACCTGGCCGCATTTTTCCGCCAGGGTCATTTTCGCCAACTTCGCTGAAACAAAACTGTCTCTTTCTTGCAGCATTGCGTGTCTCCTCAAGAATTATTTATGTTTTGGCCTGTTCATACCCGCCACTTTATTTCGCCCGCGCCGTTTCGATCACCGCCTCGAATGCCGGTTTGGGCTTGCATTGCCTGTCGAACAGCAGCGGGTAATTCGTCCTTCCCCTCACCGGCCAGTAGTTCAGCCAGGATTGCCCGTCATGGACGCCCCAAAACGTCACCCGATTGACCGTTCCGGCGTGCCTGTGGAAGAGCGCAAAGAATTCGGCGTATCTTGTCGCAAGCGATTGTTGGACCGAATCAGGAAGGGTCTCCGGATATGGATTCAATTTTTTCTGCAGTTCGAAACTGCGTTCGATTTCCGCGCCCGTGTAGTTCCACGGATTGGGACAGACGCTGATGTCCATTTCAGTGATCAATACGTTGATGCCGGATGCCTCAAACGATGCAATGGCCGCTTCCGCTTCCTTGAGAGTGGGATAATCCAGCGCCCAATGCGCCTGCTCGCCGATGCCGTCGACGCGGACGCCCTTGGCCTTCAAATCCTTCACCAATCGGATCGCGGCCGCGGCCTTCTCGGGTTTCCAGAGGTTGTAGTCGTTGTAATACAATTCCGCGGACGAATCCGCCTCCGCGGCGAACTCAAATGCTTTTTGGATGTAGTCTTGCCCGATGATTTTCAGCCAGGGACTCTTGCGCATTGTCCCGTCGTCCTCGAAGGCTTCGTTCACGACGTCCCATCCCCTGATCCGTCCCTTGTACCGGCCGACCACGGTGAGGATATGGTCGCGCATTCTTCCGAGCAGGATCTCCCGGTCCGCGGGTTTGCCGGGACGGCCTTCGAACACCCATTTGGGCGTCTGGCTGTGCCACACCAGCGTATGGCCGATCGGGAACATTCCGTTTTTGATTCCGAAATCCACAAACCGGTCCGCGGGTTCAAACTGGTATTGTTCCGGCAGCGGGTGCACCGCCTCCCATTTCAGCAGGTTTTCGGGAGTGATGCTGTTGAACTGCTGCACGACTAGGGCCGCAGCCGCGGAATCCACGCCTGTGACCTGTTTCTCGTTGAGCGCTGCGCCGACGAGGAAATCCTTCTCGAACGCCTGCTTGAGCGTCGGTTGTCCCTGATGGGCGCAGGCCATCCACATCGTGGCCACGTAGAGCGCCATCCGCATGCTTTTTTTCAAATGGATTCCCATGGCCTCCTCCTTTTTTTGGGGGGTATAGGATTAACTGTACTGGAACTTTTTTCGCCGTTCCATGAGCTCGTTCTGAATCTGAACGTTCAGCTTTTTGTCGATTTTATAGAAGAACAGACAGCCCACGACGATGCAGAAGAAAACCGCGGGATACACGCTGATCGTCATGCGGATGCCCTGCAGGGCCTCGGGCGTCTGCGCGGCATTGGCCCGGTAGCCGTAACCGGACAAAAGCCACCCGGCGATCGCACCGCCCAGGCTAAGCCCCATCTTGAGTCCGAACAGAACCGTGGCGAAAACGATTCCAGTCGTGCGTCGTCCTGTTTTCCATTCCGCGAAGTCCGCCACGTCGGCGAACATGGCCCAGATCAGCGGAATCGTGGGCGCGTAGGCGAGGGCACGCACGTATTCCAGAAGAAACGTGGTGCCGATGGCGTCGGGCGGAAGAAGGATGAACAGCGCCATGAACACCGTGGTCAGCGAGAAACAGACGAGGGCAACGGCCCTCTTGCCGAAACGGATGGACAGCATGGTCGAGAACAGCACGCCCACCACGGTGACGATCTGGCTGGACATGTTGAACAGGCTGAATCCCACCGAGGCCAAGTTGGATTTCTGCGTGTCCACGACCAGGCCGAAGGTGTTCAGCAGGTAATGACCGATTCCTCCGCCGGAAACCCCTTCCGCGGTTGTCAGGCCAAGGCCCTGAAGGACTTCAAACAGCCGGCTTTTATCTATATAATAGTTGAAATAGTAAAACAGGGTTCCACCCCGCATGGCCAGTACGATGAAATGGGCCAACGTCAGAATAAACATGGCGATCCAGGGGCCGTTCTTGAGCAGGTTGCCGAAATCCTGTTTGGGCGACGATTTCTGCTTGGGATCGGGCTGAATGCGTTCCTTGGTCGATAAAAACGTGATCAAGAAAAGCACGACACAGACCGCGGCCCACAGCATCATGGTCATCTGCCATCCCTTGGCATTGTCGCCCTGCCCGAACTTGGCGACCAGGGGAAGCGTGAAACCTCCCACGACGAATTGGGCGATCATCGCCGAGACGAAGCGGAACGACGACAGCCGCGTGCGCTCGTTGACGTCGCCCGTCATCACGCCCATCAGAGCGGAATAAGGCGTGTTGTTGGCCGAATACAACGTCATTAAAAGGATGTTGGTGACGCAGGCGTAGATGATTTTACCGACCATGGAAAAGTCGGGGGACGTATAGGCCAGGATCATAACGACTCCCCAGGGAAGGGCCGTCCACAGCACCCATGGCCGGAATTTGCCCCATCGCGTGTTCGTCCGATCGGCGATGACGCCCATCATCGGGTCGAAGAAGGCGTCCCAGAACCGGCCCACCAGGAGGAGCGTGCCGGCCACCGCGGCCGTGATCCCGAGGGTGTCTGTGTAGAAATTCAGCTGGAACAGGATCATCGTCTGGAAAACGAAATTCGCGGCCGCGTCGCCCATACTGTATCCGACTTTTTCCTTGAAGGAGAGCCTCTGGACATTGGAATGCATGGTTTGCTCCTTTTCTGTCAATGCAGCAGTATTATTATTTTTCGGATAAAGCCGGGGTTGCGATCACCGGCGGTCATAGTTTAAAAATGTTTTTTTTTAAATGCAAGGGGGAAAAATCACCATTACTCAACGGAAAACTTGAAGAAGTCGCGATAGAGCACGATTTTGAAGTCGGATGTATCCTTGACGTAGAAGCGGACGTCATAGCGCCCGGCCGGCAGGCGGATGCCAAAGTTGGCCCGGTAACGGCCATTCGAATCGGCGGTGATGGTGATGAAGTCGAGATACCTCTCTCTTTCGTTCCCGGGGACCGGATCGGCCAGGAGGTTGTTCCCCGCCCGCTCGGAATTTCCGTTCAGGGTTAGAATGTAGCGGTGATCGGGCGCAAGCCCCTCGAGCGCGACGCGGACGATGAATCCTCCGTTGAAGGATTCGTGGAATTGAATCGTCCCCGTGGCTCCGGGGATTTTCCTGCCCCATTGGGGCAGATCGGACAATTCGAGCGGCTTTTTAAACGGCCCGGGACTTGCCGTATCAGCTCTGAACGCGGACAGGAAAACGGCCTTTTCTGCGGCCCCTGTTCCGGACGGAACTGTTCCCGACTCAAGGGCCAGCGTATCTCCCTTTGATTAGTGTCCTTGCGGGTTAGCCGTTCCGCGCGCGGGTTCGTTATTTTTGCAGAACGGCTTTCCATGTCTGGGTGAAACGTCTGCAGTACATCCGGATGAGGTAAACGCCCGAATTCTGATCGGGAGGATTCCACACTACCTGATGGACGCCTTCTTTACAGGTTCCGTCAAGGAGATTGGCGACAATCCTGCCCGTGCAATCCAAGACTTGAATGCTCACATTTTCCCCCCATGGAGCTTCAAAGGCAACCGTCGTCGATGAATTAAAGGGATTCGGATAATTGCCATAAAGTCTGTATCCGGACAGACCTTCGGTCGGTTCGTCTTGCACGGCCGTCGCGACCTGATGATCGACCAGCACCGACTCGATCAGGCCCGACAGGAGCCGCGAATTCTTCTTGACGATTCCGACGCCGGGCGCGAACCACTCATCGTAATACACGTTGCCGCTGAAGGAATGGTGAAAATGGAAGCAGTTGAAAAACGCGCCCGCGGGAACGAGAATGGAATCGGACTTGCTGACCAGCGACATCCTGCCCATCATGAGCTTGGGCGGATCGGGTGCATTCCAGCCGGTTCCGACATCAGCCGTAAAATCGTACATCAGGTATTTAACACCGTCCACGAAGGTGACCACCTTCTGACCTTCGGCCCTGAGAGGCACGGAAGTCTGCAGCCTGAAATTGTCTAAAACGAAATAGGATTCCTGGCCGTAGGTCTTTTCTTCGATCACCGTCTCAGTATAGGTGTTGACGGAAATCAGGAACCGCGATTGGTACGTCCAGCGGTTGCCCAATTCCAGCGGGAAGTAGGGGTTGCCCGCGAAAACGGCGTTGATGGATATGAACAGAATGGTGATTATTTTCTTTCTCATCTATTTCTCCTCTGACGACGGATCTGCTGAATTTTCCAGCTTACATCGGATTGCGGCGGTTGCCGGATGAAGATGAAAATCCTCTGGACTCCACCCTCCCCCCTTCTATATTTTTATGGAGCAGGGGGACCGAGGGGGATGAGGAAAACCAACCATGAGGTCGGCTCTCGGCGACAATCGAACCTGACGGAGGCTACTCCTGCCCCGCCAGAAAATCCATGGCCTCTTCACGGGTCGCGAAGGTCTTGAACGGCCTGCCCGCAGCCTTGTTCACGGCCATCAATCCCACTTCTTTCAGCCCGGTGATCCCCACGACCGTCAGAACCGAATGCAAAGGCTGGCTGTCGATCAGCTTTCTGAATCAATTCAATAAATACCGGCCCGGGTTGAAGGTTGGAATAATCCTGAATCAATATGTTTTTCTCCCCGTGCTGGACGAAACGAACCCGGGCCGACTCATCGTTCTCGAGCAATTAAAATCCTAACGGATTAACTCCGCTCCCCTGCATAAACCGGAGTTAAGGCATAAGCCTTTTATTCTTTCTCAATATAATCGAAAACAAGAAAACATGTCGCCTGTTTGGTATGGGATTCAAAAGTCAGCGGATCAGCACGATCTTCCGCGTCTTCACCGAGCCTTGCGTGTTCAGGACGATCCAGTACACGCCTCCGGGCAACTCCGCCCCGTCGAAGCGGACCGCGTGCTCGCCGGCGACGAAGGTTCGGTCCGCGAGAGTCTGGACGAGACGGCCCTGTGCGTCGAACGCGACGATGCGGATGCGTGACGGAAGCGTGATGGAAAACGGGACGGCGGTTGAAGGATTGAACGGATTCGGGTATGCGGGGAACAGGCGGACATCCTCCGAAGGCGCTGGAATCGAAGCGGTTCCGCGGTCGCGGACCGCCGTGCCGGCCGCTCTTTCCCTCAGGATTTGCCGCACGGTCTTGACGGTCCCGCCCTTGACCTTCAGAAACTGAAGCCATGCCCGCAGGTTGACCGGATCCTCGGCGAAATCCTTTTCATGCTGCACGATTCCAAGAACGTCCTT